>CAJICP010000403.1_pt1 | contig 16790 bp, 13 predicted proteins | sample 9199641 | NCBI WGS metagenome assembly CAJICP01 (sample SAMEA7708340, study PRJEB35096) | sediment metagenome | biome: marine neritic benthic zone biome [ENVO:01000025]; feature: sediment [ENVO:00002007]; material: shallow marine sediment [ENVO:03000034] sea grass bed [ENVO_01000059] ... | reverse complement strand
TGTGGTTTGTTTTATTTGGTTTTGCCAGTGTAGGGGTAATAGCAGTGTTGATCGGGTTAGTGAGTTTTTTGAATCGCCCAAACCCGATCAAAGCAGAAAGACTATTTGAAAGAGGGGAAGAAAGTGCGAGTCAAGGTAATCAACAAGCAGCAATTTCAGCTTATAATCAAGCAATTAAACTGAATCCTGGTCAAGCAGAGTATTTCTACAAACGGGGGAATGCTTATTACAACTCAGAAAACCACCAAAATGCTATTGCTGACTACAACAAAGCGATTAATCTTAACCCTAGCTATGTTAATGCCTATTTTAACCGAGGGGTAGCTCATTCTGATAACCAAGATTATGCGGGAGCAATTGATGATTTTACCCAGGTGTTGCGCCTCAAACCTCAAGATGCTGAAGCTTATTACAAACGAGGAATAGTTTACTATCAATCCCAAAACTATCCTGCTGCTATTGAAGATTACACTCAAGTTATTCGACTGCAACCGAATGATATTAATGCTTATCATGGCAGAGGGTTAGCTCGTGCTGCTAATAATGATTTACAAGGAGCAATAGCAGATTACACTCAGATGATTAAAATTGAACCAAAAGAGATAGATGGTTATTATAGTAGAGGCAGGGCAAGGTTTTTTCTAGGAGATTATCAAGGTTCTCTAGATGATTATAATAAAGTTATTGAAATAGACCCTAAAAATGAAGAAGCTTATGCTAATCGTTGTAGCACATACTTGAATTTAGCAGAGTATGAAAAAGCTGTATCTGACTGCACTGAGGCAATTAAAATTAACTCTAAAAATGAAGTAGCTTATAATAATCGATGTATTGCCTATCTAAATTTAGAAGAGTATGAAAAATCTATATCTGACTGCACTGAAACAATTAAACTTGATCCCCAAAATCCTAAAGCTTATACTAACAGAGGTTTAGCTTATGCTACAGCAAATCAACCACAACAAGCCATAGAAGATTATACTCAAGCAATAGGATTAAGTCCAAACAATGCTGAAGCTTATGCAAATCGTGCTACTGTTTACTCAGAACAAGAAAATTATCAGCAAGCGATCGCTGATTATGTTCAAGCCATCAGACTTAACCCTGAATATGCAGGTGCTTACTACAATAGAGGGTTGGTTAGGGTTAGTATGGGAGATGAAAAAGGAGCAATTAGTGATTTTGAAAAAGCAGCCAAACTTTATTTAGAACAAGCTCGCGTAGGAGGTTATAAAGATGCTCAATATCAAATTGAAAGATTGAAATAATCGTTAGTTATCAAACAGAAATAATGTCCGATCAAAAAATAATCACACTCTTAACTGATTTTGGCTTAAAAGATGTCTATGTCGGTATAATGAAAGGTGTAATTGCTCAAATTAATTCTACTCTAAAAGTAATCGACCTTACTCATCAAATTCCTCCCCAAAATTTATTTGCTGCCAGATTTTGTTTACAAAATGCTTATCCTTATTTTCCCCCAGAAACAGTTCATATTGCTGTTGTCGATCCGGGAGTGGGGAGTACAAGAAGAGCGATCGCTATTCAACTACCTAATGGTTTTTTAGTGGGGCCTGATAATGGTATTTTTAGTGGAGTGTTGGAAAATGTAGAGATAGAAAATATAATAGTAGTCAAACTCACTAATTATGACTATTGGCGTACAAGAACACCGAGTACAACTTTTCACGGTAGAGATATATTTGCTCCTGTTGGCGCTCATCTTGCTAGTGGGGTGACTTTAGAAAACTTGGGAGAAAAAATTAACCCAGAAAGTTTAGTTAAGTTGCCTTTAAATAATATTACTTTTAGAGATTCAGCTATTGAAGGTTATATTCAACACATTGACCATTTTGGCAATATAATTACCAATATTCCCAGTAGTTATATTGAGGGAAAAAACTGGTCGGTTATGATTAATAATAATGAAGATTTTTCCTCATATCAAACAATAGCAAGTGGCAATACTTATGCTGACTGTAAACCAGGAAGGTTAATTGCAATTGTTGGCTCTCATGGTTTTGTAGAAATTGCTGCCAATGGTAGTAGTGCTCAGTCTCAACTTAATTTTGAATATGGGGATAAAGTACAAATTACTTGCTTTTAAGTCAGTATTAATTGTGTAATTAAAATGGCGATTTTATCTCAGGTAAATTATCTATTATTTTGAAAAGTATTAACCCATGGTTCGATTGTTTCTTTTAAAAACTCAGCAAGTAGTTTTAAATAATTTGGTTCGTGTTCGAGCAACCAATTGGTGATATCTAGAGAATGCTTAGTTTTCTGATATTCAACACGATTATTAGAGAATTCAGAGAAAATTTCACTAATCAGTTTAGCTCCATTTACTTGAGATTCCCAATTCTCTAATTCACAATTTTTTGGCAATAAGCATTTTTTATTCTTAGCTTCATCAATATAATTTTCTATATCGGCTAAAGTTATTTCAAGAGATGAATCTTCTTGTTTTAATATCTCCAAAATTGCTTGAGGATGGAGTAAAAATTTCTCATAAGTACAACATCGTAAAAACTCTACTTTACCTCGTCTACTAATATCTTGCTTTTCTTTTTCTGACCTATTTTCATCATCTAGTATAAACCCAATGGCTGGAGGAAATAAAGTATTTCCGCCACTCAATTTATCATAAATATCGAAAATAATATGGGCGCGTTTGCCTTCTAAATCTCCGGTATTTTTTACTGCCATAATTTGTATGCCTTTTATGGAAAAATAACCAAATTTTTCTAAAATTCGGGGAAAACAAAGTTCTTCAGTCAGACCCTCTACCCACAAAATAGCATCGGCACCAAATATATCGGATAAACTTACTCCTAATTCTTTTAAAAGGGAACGTAATTCTGTTGTTTCTTTTGAGTTGATAATTTTAGTTTTAGTTTCACCATCAGAATAAGATAATTGTAAAATTGTTGCGGGGTTAGCTTCGGAAATAACTGTGGGTGAATGGGTAGCTATAAAATATTGGTGTTGAGGAAATTCTTTAAAGATGTTTATTAATTTCCTAATCAAATTTGGATGTAGAAATGATTGAGGTTCATCAATAATAATAATTTTTGGTTCTGAGGCTGTTATTACTACATAAAGTATGGCTAAAACTTGACTAACTCCTGTTCCACAGTCTGCTAATTTTAATGCTAATTCTTCTTTATCTTGTTCTAATGCTTCTGGAGACCAGACTAAAACTTCTAGGTAATCTTTATTCACAGGAGAACGTTTCTTTATCAAATGAGCAGAAACCTGTTTGATTTCTGGAAACAAAATATTCACATAGTCGTTGAATTTCTGGTAAATCTTTCTTTTACCTCGCAACTGAATTTGATTAATAACTTCTGCTAAATTACTAGCATCCGGCTCAAGTATCAAGCTATCTCCAGAACGACAACTATCAAGATGAAATCGTTCAGAATTAAATCTATATATTTGACCTTTAAATTCATCAAATATAATTTCAGGAAAAGGTTTTTGGCTGCCTTCCAATTCTCTAATTGTCTCCTTCAGTGTCAATTTTCCTGTTTTTTTGTTTGAATACAAAATACTGTCTTTTTGAGTGGGATACCAAGACCAAACTCCCTATTAGCTAATTGATATAAATTTATATCTTCTGGAAAATCTGAGATAACTATACTAGGTTCATTACGAAATTCATTCTTATAATTAGAGACAGTAACTTCTATCTCTTTAACCTTATCAAGCCATTCCTGAAAAATAGTTAAATCATTTTCATTATAAATATAAATTTCTTTTTCATCGATCAATGTAGAAATTTCCGATTTTTTCCAATCTGAAAGTAATATTAGCAACTGACTCATCCGAAAAGTCTGAGTCAGGAATATCTATCATTCTAATATTACAATAAGGATTATCTTTAAACTCTAATCCCAAAGCTTCCAATAGAGCTGTCTTACCAGAATTATTCGTACCCACAATAATATTTATACCTGGTTGAAACTCTAACCAACCAGAATCTCGAAACGATTTATAGTTAAATATTTTAAAAGTCGAAATATACATAGTATTCTGATTAAACTTTCAACAAAAAAAGTGCAAGATAATTTTCTCTGACAATACAAATACTCATTGTAGTACAATTAATATATTTTGTGTCGCATAAATTTAAAATTCTAGTTTTTATGACAAATAATAACAATGCTCTAAAACTCTAAAAAAATTCCAGCGATAGTTCTCCATCTTTCCCAGGACTGGAAATCAAAAAATAGGGAAGTTACAATTTAAACAAAACTGGCAAAATCAGGCAATAGTAAGAAAACCCTATGGCCATTAAGCAGGCGACCACAACATTTCTTAAATCTCTATTCCCCCATATCAAAGTGACCAGACATATACCTCTACGAGCTATTTTAATAGTACCTTTTGTAGTTCAAATTTTTGCGGCAGTAGGTTTAACAGGATGGCTATCTCTACGCAACGGCCAGGAAGCAGTTAATGAAGTGACAACTCAATTAAGAAATGAAGTTAGTACCCGGATTCAGGAAAGACTAAAAAATTATTTAGAAGCACCCCGCGTCATTGCTCAAATTAATCAGGATGCTATTAATTTAGGTCATTTGAATATTCAAGATACAGCTAGTTTAACCCAACAATTTTGGCGACAAAGATTTTTATTTGATTCAGTTAATATTTCTGCCATTTATTTTGGTAGTGTTCAGGGAGAATTTATTGGTTTAGGATTTCAAAATAATAATCAATGGCAAATTGGTAGAGCAGGTAAATCTACAAAAAGAAAATTTCATAGTCTAGCAATTGATAGTCAGGGAAACCCTACAGAATTATTAGAAATTGGCAATGATTATGATCCGAGAATTAGACCTTGGTATAAAAATGCGGTAGAGGCAAAAAAACCAACCTGGAGTGATATTTATGCTGACTTTAAAGAACTTAGACTTAAGGTAACTTTAGTTCAACCTATTTATCAAAACAATAATCAATTAATTGGAGTAGTAGGAGTTGATTTTGTGCTTTCTCACATCAGAGAATTTCTCCAAAATTTGAAAATTGGTAAATCAGGACAAACTTTTATCATCGAACGTTCCGGGTTTTTAGTTGCTTCTTCTACTTCCCAAAAACCATTTAGTTTGAAAGACGATCAAGTCACAAGAATCAAAGCTGAAAATGTCGATAATCTCCTAATTAGTAAGACAGCAAATTATTTAAAAAAATATTTCGGTGACTTTAGCAAAATCGACCAGCCACAACAATTAGAATTTAAACTCAATGGCAAGAGAAAATTTTTGCAAGTAGTACCTTTTTCTGATGGCGAAAATTTAGACTGGTTAATTATAGTTGTCGTTCCAGAAGAAGATTTTATGGAGAAAATTAATATTAATACTCGTACCACAATTAACCTATGTTTAATCGCTTTAGTCGTAGCAACAATAGTAGGAGTATTAACCTCTCATTGGATTAGTTATCCTGTTATGCTTTTAAGTGCTGCTAGTAAAGAAATTGCTAGAGGAAAACTCCACCAAAAAATTGAAGTCAAAATAATTGATGAACTAGAGGTATTAGCAGAATCTTTTAATTTAATGGCGCAGCAATTACAACAATCTTTTATTAATCTGGAACAAACTAACGCTGAGTTAGAACAACGAGTAGAAGAAAGAACAGCAGCATTGCGCCAGTCAGAAGAAAAATTTGCTCTAGCTTTTCAGGCAAGTCCAGATATAATTACTATTAGCAATCTTACAAATAGTAGGTTAATTGAAGTTAATAACATTTTTCTTGAAATTACAGGTTATAGTCGTGAAGAAATAATTGGTAAAACAGGATTAGAACTAAATTTATGGGTTAATCTTGAAGAGCGATTTCAGATTTATAAAATGTTGGAAACTCAAGGCACAATTCGTAATCAAGAAATTAAGTTGAGGTTAAAATCAGGACAAATTAGAGTAGGCTTATTATCAGGAGAAATTATTTCCCTTGATGGGCAACCTTGCTTACTTTCAATAGTTAATGATATTACTGAACGTAAACAAGCAGGAGAAGCATTGCAAAAAGCTGAAGCAAAATATCGTAGTATCTTTGAAAATTCCATTGAGGGTATTTTTCAAACTACACCTGATGGTTATTTCTTAAGTGCTAATCCAGCTTTAGCAAAAATGTATGGTTACTCTAGCTGTTCACAACTCATTGCTACTATTAGAAATATTCAACAACAGCTATATGTTAATCCTAAACGCAGGCAAGAATTTATTGATGCTATTAACAAAAATGGGGAAGTATCAAATTTTGAATCTCAGATTTATCGTTATGATGGTAGTATTATTTGGATGTCTGAAAAAGCTCGTGCTGTGCGAGATTTTAATGGAGAAGTACTTTACTATGAAGGTACTGTGGAAGATATTACCCTTCGCAAACAAACAGAAGCAGCGTTACGCGCCGAACAAGAAAAATCTGAGCGTTTGCTGATGAATATTTTACCAGAGCCTATTGCATTTAGACTAAAACAAGATACCAGTGCAATTGCTGATTGTTTTGAAAAAGCAACAATTTTGTTTTCTGATATTGTTGGTTTTACTCCTATTGCTGCTCAGGTTTCCCCAATAGAATTAGTTAACTTGCTCAATCAAATATTTTCCAAATTTGACTATCTTGCTGAATTGTATGGTTTAGAAAAAATTAAGACTATTGGCGATGCTTATATGGTAGCAGGTGGCTTGCCAGTGCCTCAAGAAAATCATGCAGAAGCGATCGCTAATATGGCATTAGATATGCAGCAAGAAATTAATAAATTTTCAACAGATATTGGTCAGCAATTTCAAATTAGAATTGGCATTAATACCGGGCCTGTTGTTGCAGGTGTTATTGGCACAAAGAAATTTATTTATGATTTGTGGGGAGATGCTGTCAATGTAGCTTCCAGAATGGAATCATCTGGAGCAGCTGGAAAAATTCAAGTTACAACTACCACTTATGAACTATTAAAAGATAAATATATATTTGAGGAAAGGGGAATAATTGCCGTTAAGGGTAGAGGTAGAATGGTTACTTATTGGTTGCTAGAAAAAAAGTATTAATCAATATGTTACATGGCTGAATCCAGTTTCTCAGAGTCTAAGGATTCAGCTATCCCCAGAAACATAATATCAGGCTATAAGACCCCGTCCTTAAGGACGGGGTTTAAATAAACGTTGCAAAGATATGCTTGCTGCTTGAGATACTTGAGGGTGAGCCTCTTTTTCTAAGTATTTCAAGGCAGATATACTTTTCGGAGTAGGCATATTTCCTAAAGCTTCTGCTAACCTTTGGCGAATTAACCAATCTTCGGAAAGGGCAAACTTAAGAATATGATCTACTGCTTCTAAGTCTCCAATTTCTCCTAAAGCAGCGATCGCCGCTTGTTGTATTACCAACTCCTGACAGTCTAACGCTTCTATCAATAAATCATGGGCACGTCGATCTTTAAGGTTGCCTAGAGCAACTGCTGCACTGAAACGTACTAACCAACTGGTATCTTCATAAAATGCTCGTGCTAAGGGTTCAAAAGCTCTAATATCCTCCAGATAGCCTAAAGCTCCTGCCGCATCAGCGCGGATGCCATAATCTGGGTCTTTTTCCAGTAATTCAATTAAAATCGGGTAGCATTCTTCGGTCTGTTTTACACCCAGGGCAAATACTGCCATAGAGCGTACTGGTAAGTTGGGGTCATACAATACTTTTTTGATTAGAGGAACTGCTTCAGTCGCAGATACTTCCCGCAGATGGCTAAGAGCGAGGAGGCGATCGCGGGAATTTTCACTATCTAATTGGGCCGATATTTGGTCTATACTCATACTTTGCATATTTGGCCTTTTTTATAAAACTTTACATTTAGCTTATATTATAATCAATACAAACTGATTAGACAGTAGGAAGTCTTGAACTCCAGCCTTAATGACCAAATCAGTTTCTTCCGAATTGTTCTGAGTAAATTTCAGCTACTATTAGTGCTAGAGATGATTTTTTTTCTTCATTAGCTGCTACAGTGGCTAAAATTGCTTTAACAACTCTGGCATCTGATAATTTTTTCACATCTTTTGAATCAGAACCTTTAGCATCATTTAAAATAATTACTGATTTGGCAACTTTAACTCCGACTTTGCAGAAAGAAAAATAGGCAAGAAAAAATAGCAAAAATAAACTTAATCCAATGCTACGAATACAGCCAGACTTAAATATGATATCCCGATTTTTTTTGACTGCGGTGGGGATAAATTAGTCTGGCTCTAATCCCAATAATTTAGGTAGATTTAGTTATTATTCTTGCTTGCCATTTTAATCTTTTGTGTAAAGGTGTCTTGGTCAGTGATGATATAGACATTCTGAGCAAGAATACCTTCTTTTTCCATTAACCTCATTACACTCAAACGAAATTCACGGGCAGCATAAAAGTAACGAGCAGGAGTGATATATGAAATGTATTTAATCACGCGAGCATTACCTTCAAGACCGTTAAACATTATAGAAGGGTTGGGATAAAAACCATCAATACTTTTAAATATTTCCTCAATTCCCGCCAGAATTCTCTCTACTTGATCTGCCGTAATACCACCAATTTTTAAAGTTTCTGTAAATCCCCATTCTTGATCGTTAGCTTTATTTTGAGACCAGTTGTCTACAATACCACTCACCATTCTAGAATTGGGCATTTTGACAATAGAAGCCCACTCCCATGAATACAATTTTGTAGTTCTTAAGCCTATTTCTACCACCTGGATAAAACCACTTAATCCTGAAACTACTATCCAGTCACCAGGTTTGTACAATCTATCGGTATAGATAATTACAGCACAACACCAGTCATAGATAATATCTTTGAATAACAAACCTAAAGCAACACCAGCACCACCAAGTAAACCAATAAGAGCTCCTGCAGATGCTCCTAAAAATACTTCTGCTCCTTTAATGGATACCACAACAATTGCTGCAGTCCGAAATAGTCTGGGAAAATAGGGAACAAGCAAATCATCAAGGTCTGTCTCAGTATGCATAGTTAGGTACTGTAGCAAACTACCCAGCAAAGGAGCTGCATTGTAAATCACATAGGCACCCAGAGCAATAACAGCTAAACCAAAAATATCAGTGATTGTTTTTTGTAACTGAGGACTCAAATATGCTGCTAAAATTATCTGTATTACCCACAGTCCAACCAGTAAAACCAACCAGGCCAAGGGTTTTTTGATAATAGCAATTAATTGATCGTCTAAGTCAGATTCAGTATTAGCAGCAAGACCCTCGATCCACTTAATAATTACTCCAACAATAAATCCCTGAAATATTAGTGTTAAGAGCAGCACCCCAACTGCAATTAATAGCTGATCTGCCGGTATGCCAATAACACTTATTTCTTTAATAGTGTTCCAAAGTGTCTGTAAGTCCATTTTTTATTCCTCAATCAAATTTCAATTTAGAGATTGTTTCTCAGGAGAAAATACTTCCTCGTCTAGCAGACTGAGAGATAGTCTGATACAAAGTATCAGCCAAGAATATCTAGCAAAAAGTTATACCTTTTGACTAAATATAGTTGAGATTATGCTGTTATACTTTACCAATCATCTTTTTATCGTCCCTACCCTTCCTTTGCTGGTAAGTAGTAGATTATAGGTTGTAGGTGTAGAAAACCTTTGGAGCAATTGGGTTAAAAACCCCACCATCACCTGCGGTGTCTACAGTTGCTTGGGGTTGAATCCCCATACTCTTGAATCTAAAACCTTCTTCAAACAAAGTCCTAAGAAAATTCAAGATTTCTTAACCTTGTGAGATTTTGAAGTAAAATCCCAAGTTTTTGTAATTCTCCCACAGTTAGCTATCTAGATTAATAGAAAATTATATAATTGTTTGTTACCTAAAACTTATAGTAGCTGACTATAATTTTAATATCCTGCCGATAGCCTGATATTCGCACTTAATAATTACTTGTATTATTTGGCCTAAAATTTAAAAATTTGCCTTGAACTCTAGAAAGTTTAGATTAATCACTGAAAGAATTTTTATCTATAATGATTTATACCGGGATTGTCAAGAGGGAGTTAGGGGGTAAAAAATGAAGATTTTGGTTTGTGAGTAATCTTTGACAGAAATATTCCTATTTCTTCCTGTATAGATACTCTTTTCATTAATTGATAATGGATAATGAACAATGGATAATTACCTCTTTAACAATTGATAATGAACAATGGATCATGAAAACTATCTCTAATTATCAATTATTAATAATTAATAATTAATAATTATTGGGACCTGAGAATTCCCTCTAATATTTGCTTCAAGACTTAAAGTTTTTTATGAATTATTTCTGATTGCTATAGTCTAAATTTGAAAAGCTTATTTTGTAAAAATTACAGGGAATAAAATTTGGTAATTAATTTGGCCTAGGTCGTTATATATACATGGACTTGCTGTTATCACTATTGATAGCTTGATACTACAATATGATATACGAACTTTAGACAGAAAAAAATGTTACTGTATAAAGTCAATAATCCAATTATCCTTGAGTCAAGGCATTATGTTAGTTTTCTCTGCTCGACTTCATTAAATTTTGCTTGCTATTATCAGGAGATAATTAAAATTGGGAAAATTGTATATTTCTACCGCCATATTCGTTGCTAAAATCTCAAATAAACTAGAACTTATATATTTAGATAGGAGAGATAGTTATTTAAAAAAATCTTAAGAGGATGCAATTCCCCTCTGGAGACCATAGGCGATCGGAGCTTCATAAACACTAATAAACCAAGTCAAAAATCGTAAACATTCTCTGATATTGTTTCCACAAACAAAAATTATATAGGAAAAAAGAGTATGAAAATCAACAAAAAAATCCAATATAACCTGATAAAAGAACAGAAAAAAAATCAAATAATCAAAAAAAAAATATACAATTTTATATATAAAACAGTAACTATTAATAATGCCACCAAGCCACAAATAATAGCATTTTACACATCATTAATCATGGGTGGAATTAGTTTGACATTTGCTATATTAGGGTCATTATTATACACACTAGAACAAAAAGAAAGATTTGATAATGCTAAACAGCAAGCTCAACGGGAAACAGCTAGAGTTGCTCTTGAGATTGATAGGCGACTATATTTTGCCCAAAAATCAGCTATTTCTGTAGCCAACGACCTTACCTCTGGTAAATTGAGCGATGGGGAATTATTAGAACGACTTAAATCAGAAATTGAAGAAAATACTGATTTTTTAGATGTTGGTGTTGCTTATAAACCCTTTGCTTATAGATCGGATGTCAAACTTTATGCACCATATTACACAAGAATAGATAACACAATAGAGCTAAATGAAACTCAATTTAACTATACTAAACCCAAGTATGCTTGGTATAGTAATACCCTAAACAAAGGAGCAAATTGGGGTGAACCTTATTTCTGGAGTGACACTTCCCTGAACAGCGATCCAGTCGTCGGATTTTTTACTCCTTTTTATAACCCAAATACTCAAGATAAATCTCCACGAGGTATTATATATAGCGAATATTCATTAACTAAAATTCTAGAGGTCGTGCAGTCTCTAAACCTGGGTAGAACTGGCTACGGATTTATTATTTCTGAAACAGGAACCTACCTTTATCATCCCAATGAAGAATATTTTAAAGCTCAAGCAAATGTGTTTGACATTACCTATCAACAGCAGGATGAAAAACTGAGAGAATTAATTGTTAAAGCACTGAAAGGTATACCAGTAGAAGCAAATTTAACCGATACAGTAACAGGTCAAAATTCTTGGTTATTTCTGCGGAAAACTAATCTGAATGGATGGGTAGTAGGAATAGTATTTATTCAAGATGAAATTATACCAGATTCAGCAGTCACAAGACGGAAATTAATCGCTCTTAGTATCGCCTACCTTTGGTCTGCTGTTTTTTTCTCAATTCTATTATTTCAAGCTTATCGGGGAGGAGTAAAACGGGTTTCATTCGTATCATTTATTATTAGTTTATTATTTGTAGTAAATATTGGTTTTGTTTGGAGTTTAGTATTAAGAGCAAGAACTTATACAGCAACTCGAAACCTTTTGCTGAGTGATACTGGAGTAAGACAATTATTAGCTCCTCAAATACAGTTAAGTAAGGAATTAAATCAAGAACCTCCTCTAATTGTTCCTACAGGAGTTTTTATCCAATCATTTGATTTTACCAGTCCGAAAGATGCTTTTGTCACAGGTTATATCTGGCAAGCTTATGAAGATGGTGTGCATGATGAATTATCTCGTGGTTTTGTGCTTCCTGATGCTATTGAAGATGGTGATTATGAGGTAAGAGAAGATTATCGACACAAAATAGATGGCGTGGAAGTTATCGGTTGGTATTTTGCTTATACTTTCCGTATGAATTTTAATTTTGGCTATTATCCTTTTGATGACAAAGATTTAAAAATTCGGATTTTGCATCAAGATTTCAATAATGGGGATTTAAACCGTCGAGTAATTCTTGCCCCTAGCTTTAATAGTTATGCTGTAATTAATCCCCGAACTACACCAGGGGTAGATCAAGAAATTGTACTGGGAGAATGGTATCTCAGAGATAGCTTTTTCGAGTATATATTTAAGACATATAATACTAATTTTGGTGTAATTGATACCGTACCAAAAACTAATTTTCCTGAACTACAATTTACCGTCATTCTGCAAAGGTCTTTCTTAGGTCTATTTATTTCTAAACTCGGACCAATGATTGTAGTTTTGACCTTGTTATTTGCTGTACTATTGGTTTCTAATCGAGAACAAACCATGGAAGTTTTGGGAGCTTGTGCTGGTTTTGTATTTATTGTTATCCTGGATCAGGTGACAGTTAGAGAACAAATAATTACAAAAGGAATTGTTTACTTGGAGTATTTTTACTTTGTTGTTTATTTATACATTTTCTTGGTAGCTGTTAACTTTATTCTCTGGACTTTAAATCCCAATCTTCCTAGTATTAAGTATAAAGATAACTTTATCTTTAAGGCACTTTATTGGCCAACTATGCTGAAAGTTTTGCTGCTAACTACTATTTTCGTATTTATCTGAAACTACAACTGTAGGGTGGACAAATTCCACCTAAGCTTTGGTAGAATATCAAAGTAGATTATTCCTTAATTTAATCCAGAAAATATTATGAGTGAAGCAGAAAATAATCAACAGCCTTCAACCCCTGTCTTAGATTCAGAAGCTAATAATAGACAGGAACATCCCACAAGAACACCTCCTTGGGGTACAGTCACAATTCTCGAACAAGGTCCCCGTTACAAAATTAATCGTATAGAGGTCAAACCCAAAAATCATATTAGTACCCAGATGCACTATCATCGTAGTGAACATTGGATTGTGGTTTCTGGTACTGCTAAAGTTGTGTTTGATGGTCAGGAAAAATTACTCTTGCAAAAACAATCAACTTATGTTCCTGCAAATACAGCTCATCGTGTAGAAAATCCTGGTACGATTCCTTTAGTAATGATTGAAATTCAGAATGGGGAATATCTTGGGGAAGACGATATTATTCGTTTTCCCGATGAGGTTGACTAACTATTATTAATTTGATAACATTTACTCACATAAGCTTCTATATGTTCATATAGATATATGGGTTATGTTCCATTAAGGAAAGCTGTAGAAATACTCGGCTTGCATCCTAATACATTACGCAAGTATGCAGATGAAGGCAAAATCGAAATAATCAAAAATGAGGCAGGGCAAAGATTGTACAACATACAATCCTACATCAGGGGTGCTTCTATTGCTTCCCTTATTTGCTATGGCCGAGTCTCATCCGCAAAACAAAAAGACGATCTCAAAAGACAAGTTGAGTTCATGCAAAACCAGTACCCAGAAGCCGAAGTCATCAAAGACATCGGTAGTGGACTCAACTTTAAGCGAAAAGGTCTTAGAACCATACTGAACAGACTCTTGCAAGGCGATCGGCTCACAATTGTTGTTACCTGTAGGGACAGACTTACCAGATTTGGATTCGAGCTTATACAGTATTTGGTCGAACAAAACAATGGAAAAATCGTGGTTCTCGACAAAACTATATACTGCCCAGAATCAGAAATGGTCGCCGATGTCCTCTCTATCATCCACATATTTTCCTGTAGAGTCCACGGACTTAGAAAATACAGTAAAAAAATCAAAGAAGATTCGGATTTACCTCAACCGTGAACAAAAGCAATTACTCAGGCAATGGATAGGTGTCGCTTGGTTTACCTATAACCGCACCGTTGAATATCTTCAGCAACCTGATACTAAAGCTAATTGGAAAGCAATCAAAGGTGGAATTTTGAATAATTTACCAGAGTGGGATAATCAACCATCTGCAATATAATTAAAAATAATTATTGGTAGCCTATCCGCTAATGAAGGTGCGTTATACCATTTCTTTGTAACAATGCCCTTAATAATTGTCTATCAAATTTCTTAAGTACAGTTTCCACCTGAAGAAGTCTGGTTAAGTCGGAACATACAATAAATATTTGACTCAAAACAAATAAACCCGACTTCTCGACTCAGCTATATTTTATTAAGCATGATTGTAGGGTGCGTATTTACGGCTAAAATCTAAGGTTTAAAAGACATTAAATAATCTGTCGTAACGCACCATTGCATAAGTGTCAGTCCACTATAACCTTGCCTATCCGCTAATTAAGGTGCGTTACACTCCGTTAACGCACCCCACATTTAATCTTTAATTTTTCCCCAAACTACCTCGCTTCATTTGTTCTCTTTCAATGGCTTCAAATAAAGCTTGAAAATTACCTTGACCAAAACCTGGTGTCTGCATTTGTTTACCATTCACCCAAACAACTTTACGTTCAATGAACTCAAAAAATACAGTTGGTTGGGTAAAAATTGGTTGGGTAAAAATTTGTAGTAACATTGCCCCTGGTATCGTTTCTTGCCAGTCTACCAAAATTTGATAATCTTGAACTTTTTGCCAGTCAGTTTCCGATAGATAACTTAGTGCTTTTGTTTGCAGACTAGAATAATATGTTGCCGGAACTTGCAAAAAAGGTAAACCAAGCGATCGCAACTCTCCCACCACCCCCAAAATATTCTCTGTGCGTAAAGCAATATGTTGTATCCCCGCACCACGGTTAGCATCCAAAAATTCTTGAACTTGAGAATTAGCGGATGTGGGTTCATTAATAGGAAATTTTACTCCTCCCTCTGGGTGTATCATCACCTGACTGCGCAAACCAGATTTATTTGTCTGAATGTCAAAATTTTGATGAGGTTGGAAATCTAAGATTTGATGATACCAGTTGAAAACAGATTCTAAATTATCCTCAGCTACATTCAAAACTACATGGTCGATCGCCACAAGATCCCTAGAAAGTTGAGAAGTAGAATTCAAAATTTGTGCATCATCAATTTTTTCAATCAAAGTATGAGTCAAGTCTCCCCATCCAGAAATTTTTGCCCACTTCAAACCCTGTAAGTTTTGCTCAATAGGTTCCAAAATTTCTGCTCCATTAACTGCTGCTTTCGCCACAACTGAGTTAATATCTCGAACCCGAAAAGCTACATCAGCTACTCCGGGAGGATGTAAACTGAGAAAATTAGTAACAGGACTTGCTGGTGTAATGGCAGAAGATAAGGCAAAATATACTTGACCTCTGTTGATAATTTCCTTATGGGTATGTTGACTGCTTTGGGAGGCGATCGCTTTAAAGCCTAATTTTTCTATAAACCAGTCTCGCGACTCGATAGCATTTTCAACGTAGAAGTGAATGTGATCGAATTCCATAATCAAGTTTTATTATTCAATCAATAAGTTGTTCAGCATTTCAACTATATATTTGAAATTTTGGCAAAGGCAAAAGAGAATGTAACATCTAAATGCGTCTTAGCTTACCCAAAAGATCGACCATTTGGAAACAGTAAATTCTTAGAAAAATAAGTGACTATCTGGCTGAATATTAATTTCCATCGGCACTGCTTGAGGTTCTGCATTGAGAGCAAACATAATTGCATCAGCAGCAGTTTCCGAACTGAGCATTTTTGAGCGATCGACTTTCAAACTAACATTATCCCAGAAAGGCGTATTCACTCCTCCGAAATAGAAAAGAGTCATTTTAATACCATATCGTCGCAACTCTTCAGCCATACATTTGCTCAATCCTACCAAACCAAATTTAGAAGCACAATAAACACTTCCCATTGTCATTGAATGTTTGCCGAGAATTCCAATAACGTTACAAATATGGCCTGATTTTTGTCCTTTCATTATATTAGCAGCAGCTTGACAAGTGTAGAAACTGCCTTTCAAATTTAGGTCAAGCATAACATCCAGGTCAGCAGGTTCAATTTTGTTCCATTGCTTGAGAATACCTGCTCCTGCTGCATTGACCAAAACATCTATTTTGCCAAAATGCTGGGAAGTTTTTTCCATGAGGGTTTCTACTTCCTGTGGGTTGGTAATATTTGTTGGTACAGTAATAATTTCGGTAGTAGATAGTTGGGTTGCTAAAGCATCTAATCTATTATTATCTCTGGCGGCCAAAACTAAATTTGCGCCGGAGTTTGCCAGTTTCTGTGCCACTGCTGAACCTATACCTCCAGTGGCACCGACTATTACTACAACTTTGTTCTGCATTAACTTTTTCTTTACTTTTCTTTACATTCTCTTTTATCATATAGCACTTCTCAGTGTGAGTGGGGTGCAAAATTATAGGTATTAGGGAACACCAGACCTGGGATATGGGAATGAACAATGCCTAACCTAGTGGTACTTATATCATGTCCGGATAATTAGTGATAAAAAAACTTTCTCC
>CAJICP010000529.1_pt1 | contig 17369 bp, 13 predicted proteins | sample 9199641 | NCBI WGS metagenome assembly CAJICP01 (sample SAMEA7708340, study PRJEB35096) | sediment metagenome | biome: marine neritic benthic zone biome [ENVO:01000025]; feature: sediment [ENVO:00002007]; material: shallow marine sediment [ENVO:03000034] sea grass bed [ENVO_01000059] ... | reverse complement strand
CACAGGATCGGTTGCCTGTTTATAAGGGGCAGTATGATGTTTGTCCGGTGAGCGATCGGGCGACGCGGGAGGTTTTGAGTTTGCCTATTTGGCCGGAGTTGGGTGAGGAGGTTATTGAGAAGGTGGTTGGTGTGTTGAAAAATTATGGAGGATTTTAATGGACAAAACCACAGTTTTTCCTGGAGACTTTCCGCCCATCCCCGAACATCGCAAAGCAGTCTATGAGTATTATCGGTTAACTTTTGATGAGAATGGTTGTCCGATGAAGCAAACAGATTCTGGGATGGTTTTCCATCCATTGTTGCCAGCTTATTTGATGGTGGAATACTACGCGTTGCTTGTGCGAACTAAAGATAAAAAATATGTAGATTATGCTTTAAGAATAGCTGACCTTTCCCTTCAGAAAGCTGTTTCACAGCAATCTACTCTTGTGTTTTTATACTATGCTGAAGATGCTTTATCGTATGTTCCAGGCACTTATTACTCAGCACTTACACAAAGTTGGTATATTAAGGCTCTTTCTTATTTGAGGCCCTGGTCAATAAAACGAGGTGGCTCCGGTTTTGCACGAGAGTTACGCGAATTATTTTCCAGTTTGCTAATTCCTGTTGAATCGGGTGGCGTTTTGATAGAAAAAGACTATGGATGGATAGTGGAAGAGTATCCCCATAAACTACCACTCTACACTCTTAATGGTTGGCTGACAGTTATTCGGATTATTATAGCTCATCGAAATACTCTTTCTAAACTGATAGTAGGTATTGATGAATTTTTGGAGAAAAATTTGCGTGCTGTTGAAAAGTTGCTCCCGTTGTATGATGCAGGTTTTTGCTATAACAGTCGCTATCAACTATCAGGATTTACCCGGATTAAGCTCGTATTCGATCGTCCGGTTGAATGTAGGATAAAAGAAGCTTTTATACGGATACCAGGCGAGGGTGATTATTCGATCTCATGCCATCGCCAGAAAAGTCGCTGGGAAAATTATCTAGAAAGACAAGAGGGTAGAATTATTCAATTTAATGTTGTTTTATCATTGATTTCATACCCATATCCCAATAGGTTTTTATGTCAACTTAATATCAATAGGGATTGTAAATTAGATATTTTCTTGGCAGATGGTGATTATCGACCAGATTTAACTGCACTACCAACTAAAAAATGGCGTCAGCTCAAGACGCTGGATATTTGTTCTGGTGATGTCTCGATAGATAGCGAACTTCCATCAGACGGTAAAGATTTGTTTGCTTATCCGACTAACTTTAAAAAGGAAATTGACGGAATTAAGTATAACGTATACCATTTTGTTCATATTATAGACTTAGTTGATATTTACTCTTATAGTCCCAATCCAAGCTTTAAAAAATATGCGCTTCGCTGGCTAAATTACATAAGTGAGTGGTCGGGATTAAAGCTGCTTCAGGACGGTGGTTATTCCTTGCAACCTCATGCTTACGGCAGGGATTTTTCTTCAATTGTTAAAAACAGACTAGAATCTGGGGGGGGTGGATCAATTCCATTTCCAAATGAGATTTAAGCTAATAGTAATGGAGGATCAAATGAAATTTCGGTCTAGTTCTGCAAAGAACACTTATATTGTGTCGGCGACTGCCTCAGATATTGGACAAGATACAAATCAACTAGAGTTAAAGAACAAGCCTGTATATACAATTCTTATTGACACAAGAGGGAAGTTGCCTGATGGATTATCTTCTGTTATAGATTTTTTTGATTACTGCATCGCTCAAAATAACCAAAAGGAAAATGAAATAGATATACAGATCGGAAAATCTATTTCCAAATATGGAAAGTTGATAGAGGCAGCTATTAAAAAACTAGCCAACAAAGATTCTAATGAAGTTGTTGATTTCTCCAAATATCAGGTTGGACTTGCTAATTGGATAAGAAATTACATCGATCTAGATTTAGCAGGAAAAGCTACGTTTACAAAAAAAGAATTCTTATATTTTTTGTGTTCTTCATCACAACGTTCAACATTGCTAGTACATATACTAAATTATTTTTTTGGTGATTTGGAGATACCCTGCTTAGTCGATCATGGGGCAGGAATCAGTATGTTGTCGTTGTGTGTAAAGGGTGCTTTTTCTGGAGAAATAAACCGTGTTGCCTGTTGTGAACCAAACGAAACTTATTCAGCGGTAGGTATTGATTTGTGGAAAGCCACTGGATGGCCTAATGCCATTCATTACCAAAAATGTTCGGCTGTGGACTTTGCCTATCCTAATGACACTACTGTAGTTTTCTTTGGGCAAATGCTATTTCGCATTCCTGCGGAAAAGCGACAAAGCTTGATCGATGCTGCCTGGGAAGCACTTTCTCCAAATGGAGTTATTATTATTAATGAATTGATGAACCGAACTGATGCTGCTGCTAGTTCTAATCTTCTATCTTCTGATGATTTAATATCTTATCTTCCTAGAGGTTCGGAGCAATGGCTTTTTTGGGATTTTAATAGTCCAAAATGTATTAAGCTTGATGAAGCAGATCGAGATATTTTTCGCAATTCGGATAACTTTATTGTTGTCAAAAAGCTTTCTCGACCGTCTTACAGGGTTCTTTCGACAACTGTTTTAGATTACAACACAATTATATTGAATGGCTCTGAAACCGATCGTGCTTATCTGACGCAAAAGAGCAACATGGATACCTTTAAAGAAAGCTTTATTGATTACATTATTAAAAAGCGCAGCAATCTTTTTCAGGGAAAAGGCACTTTGCTAGATTCCGGTTGCGGAAATGGGCGTTTTTCCGAAGCACTTTCAGCATACTATCGAGTTACTGGTGAAGATGTTTCCCCAGGGGGTATTTATATGGCGCTACAATCATCCAAGGACAAAACATTAGATATTCAATATCGTCTCGCCAATAGTTTAGAGTTGGATGATATGTTCGATGTAGTTTTTTTGAGAGGACCGTCTTACCTTGAGGGAAATCATGCTGACTCAGATGAGCTTCAATTTGCTTTGAAACATATGGTGTCTAGATGTCGGAATCGTCTAGTTTACGTTTCTTGGTCACGGCAACCTTTTAATCACAAAAACAGCAAGGGATGCTGGAGTCACGATCCTGAGAAAATTAAAAGCAAGTTTGAAGCTTATGGAAAAGTCGAAATGACCTATGAAGATAGCTATATTGTAATTTCATTATCAAAAATTTATGGGCAGTAATAAAAAATATTGTCCAAAGGCGTTACAAAATATAGACTTTGAAGTCAATTATGATCGATATTATTTTTCCAGACATAGCAACTACAAGAGACATTCAAAGTAACCAAGGACGTTATTATTGGAGTCGTGCGTGTGAAGTTCTTTTTCGTAAAGAAGGAGTGATTTCAGTGCGGAGTGGAACCACGCCATCACAGGATTGCACTCTACAGATTATATGCAGAGATGTGATTTCACCACAAGCTAACAATCTTTGCCCGCGAGTCTTTGAAGGTCCATTATCCGATGAATTACAAGCAATGCTTGGTATTTCTGTACAAACGTGCGTGACTGACACACTAATTTTAGAGAATGACCCTCTTTTTAGTTTGCACCTGCCAGAAATTTTAGTGCGTAACCAAGATAAATCTGTTTCCCCTTATTTGCTTAATGAAATCAATAAAAAATGGGTTAACTATCCTTTAGAGATTCAGTTTCTTGAAGGTAAGGGATGGGATGCTATTCTTTATGCTGTAGACCCATTAAGTGGTAGGGAAGGTCCAGTGGCAGTACGTCGCGATCGGGATATGATTTTTGGTTTTTCTGTTTTCGATTTACTTGCCCGCTGGCTGGCAATTCCACCGCTAACTACTCGCTATGGTGGTTTTGTACGCACGATGAACCATGATACAGCAACCCGTAAGATTATTTCTCTTGTAGTCGATCATGCAGTCAGTGCAGGTGTTCCACCACTAATAATTGACCGCTGGCCTAAAGGTTATTCGTCGGCCTTCACTGTTCGCCATGATTACGATCGCAAAGCAGACCCGATATTAATTCAGGCTCTATTAGCGCACTACGATAAACTTGGTATCAAGGCAAGTATTGGTTTCCTTCCCTACTTTTTAGAATCGGAAACTATAGAAGCATTTAAAGAAAAAGGCCATGAGATTCAGGCGCATATCTCGTCAGCCACGCGACTTGAGTTACGGGATGATTTGCGACTTTTACACAACTACTGTCAACAATCTACCTGCGGTGTAACTGTCCATGGAGGGCCTCAAGGAATTGGTTTTCGAGGGCAAACGCATTTTGAATGGTTGGATGACACTGGTATAGATTATTGCGAGACATTTGGAATACGAGACACTATTCCAGTGCCAGTTTGTCGTCTTTATGATGATATTCCAGATTGTTCCCGGCTGGTCGCCACTCCTGGGCATATGAGTCTTGATGGTTCAACTTTGCCACAGGATCATAAGCTTAAGACTTTGCTACGCTCTGTTCCGAAAAGTTTAGCTTGTGGAAATTACGCTATTGTGATGAATCATCCAGATGTGCATCACGAGCAACTTTTAGAGTTAGTCTCAAACATTGACTTTGAGGGGGTATGGCTTACGACTATGAAAGAGGCGGTTGCATGGCATCGAATTACGCGATATGAGAGTTTAGCGCACTTAAAATCTTGTGGCTATATGGTTTGCTTTCCTAAACCACTGCCATACAAAGCTGTACTGAGATTGGGTTTTTCTCGATTTGAAATTGATTTGTCGAAAAGATCGGCATTTATCCATGAGAACTCTGAGACAAAGTCATTCTCAAATATTACTATTGCCCACTAGGAAAATTAGTTGATGGGAAGCAATCTATACCTGCACTTCTTGTTTAGCTAAAATATGAATGGAGAGTCAAGATGATCGTTTCCAAAAAATATAAGTTTATTTTTATACATATTCCCAAAACAGGTGGCTGTTCAGTAGAAAATGCACTAATAAACCATTTAGGAAAAGAAGATTTAATAACTGATAGAATGAACTATCAGCACGAAAAGATAAATGCTAAATTTTGCGATATTCCTCACCATTCTACTTTAAGAAGTATCCAAGAGCTAACAAGTAATGAATATAAAGATTATTATAAATTTGCCTTTGTTAGAAATCCGTATGAGAGAATGGTCTCCATGTACTCTTTTTATAGTCAACTAAAGAATGAAAAAAAAGAAATCTCAATCCAAACCGAATTTTCAAAATTCAATGCTTGGTTATTAGGTGAGGAAAACATAATTAATTCTAAATTAAGTAAAAAGGCTCAAAATCAATGGAAGAACAAGCCACAAATTGAGTGGATTGTAGATAATAATAACGAAATTGATGTAGATTTCATAGGAAGAATGGAAACATTTCACAGTGATTTATTAACAGTTGGGGAAAAATTAGGCATAAATATAGACAAAATCCCTGATAAAAATAAATCTAGACATTCACACTATTCAGTCTATTATAGTGTCGAGGGTAAAAAAAAGGTAGAGAAAGAATATATGAATGATTTCAAAAAATTTCTGTATACTTGGAGTACCAACTAATATGAAAGTAACAACTACAGCCTGGCTACGCAATTGTATTGAAGGCATTAGTAATTTTAACAAAATTTCTGGTTCCGATATTAAGGGCACTTTTGACTATTTCAAGTTTTGCATTCGCGATCCTTCCTTGCTTATGAATTCTGAAGGGCTGGTAGTGATTGACGCTCAGGGCAAGCTTACGCTATTCTTTAATGCTCGCGATCGCTCTATTAAAGATGGTGGTACAACCTCTGTAGGGATCGCACACGGTAATTTTGAAGTTGGGTGGAAGATTCAACCTAATCCTATCTTTATGGATGATACTTATGCTGCACAAGGTAGTGTATTGCAATTAGCATCTGACCAATTCCGTATGTATTACAGTCCAGATACTAGACGTGGCTTTGCTCTAGCATCTTCTAGGAATTTGGAATCCTGGCAACAGTACGACGATAAGTTGATTCTTGAGCCAAATGCTTTTGGTGTTTCCTTAATGGGTCTTCCTTTTGTGCGCTGGGTTATTGATAAGTGGGTCATGTTTTTTGAAGGCAGCCACAGTGGTAGATTTCATATCTATCAAGCGGTTTCAGGCAATGGTATTAATTGGATACCAGCTAATGATGGAAAGCCTATCTATTCACCTGATCCCGGTTCTTGGGATGCTTTCAGTCAGGCGAACCCTAGCTTGTACGTCGAGCAGGATGCAATGGGACACCTGTCATACTTGATTTTGTACAATGGCTGTAGTGAATTGTATGGCTGGGATATCGGTATTTTGGCTTCGGATGGAGTGGATGGTCCTTGGCGAGGGCGAAAAGAACCTCTATTGAAACGTGGCGAAGTTGGTAGATGGGATGCCGGGCGCATCGAAGGGGCTAGGCTTATAGATGTACCAGGAGGGCAACCCAGGATTGTTTATTTTGGTCTTCCAACCGAGGATTCATATTTTGGTGGACGTATAGCCTTTGCGTCGATCGCTCAGATAGCAGGTTCGTCGTTAGAGCATATTAAATTATCTGAGGATAATGCTAAGGCTGAACGGTCTTTCAATGATAAGTTGGCGCTTCAGTATTTTGATATTTGGGACAATTATCCCATTCAACGGTTTACGACTGAGATTGAATCACATTTAATGGCAGAGGTTATTTGCCCTGCTTCACGAGTGTTATTACTTGGAAGTGGAGGAGGGCGTGAGCTACCAGTCTTGTTGAAACATCGCTGTCAGGTGACTGCCGTTGATATCTCTCCACAGATGCTTGCTATTGGTAAAAGGCGTTACTCTGACGCGGATGTGAATTGGATTGAAGCTGACTTGCATCACCTGCCACAACATCTCAATGATTTTGATGCTGCTGTTTGCTTAGGCGCAGTTTTTAATTACCTGCACGATCCAGCACTTGTTCTACGCCACGCCCACAGAGCTTTGAAACCTAATGGATCGATGATTATGTGTGCTATCAATGCACAACATCCGAGTGAGACTAAGATTCGCGCTCAGTTATCTGATGGACGGGTTCGGCAGCTTTATGATTTAGCGACGATCAAAGAACTCCTCAACACGGCAGGTTTCAAAATTGTTTCAGATACTGGCTTGCGGTTCTTTGTTGATATACTTCCAAATGATTGGAACCGTGGCAATTCTCCCACAGAGTCACAGCTGAGTATTTTGGAGGAATTACTTACGCTTGAAGCCAAGCTTTTGAAGCAGTTGCCAACTGAACAAGGAAAGTTTATCTTAATCCATGCTAGTTCCAAAACGCTGAATGCTTAACAGTTTGCTTTGGAACTGCTTAGTCGCACAAGGATCGAGAACATCTAAAACAAACAACATATTTTAGTTACCCAGGACACAATGAGCAACAAGAATTTAATAGAGTTAGCCAAGTCTTACAAGCGATCGGGAAATTTATACGAAGCCATCTCGTTGTATCGTCAAAATGTCAAACTAAATGACAATAATTTTTTATCTCACCATTTATTAGCACAAGCTTTAGCTGAAAATAATGAATTAGATGAAGCAGTATATGAATTTGAGAAAGCTATTGAGCAAAATTCATCTAGTATTGAGTCCTATTTGGGGTTAGCAAAAGCACTTTTCTTACAAAAAAAGTACAACCATGCAAAATATAATTACCGCCTTGCTCTCAAAATTGATTCTAAATTTACCGACGCTTATTACGAATTGGGCAAATGTTTAGTGCAACAAGCTAAGTTTTATGCAGCGATCGCCTGCTGGAAAAAAGTCATTAAATTTAACCCTAGTCACCAACTAGCTTATGAGAGCTTAATTGATTGTCTGAATCAACAAAATCGTTTTGAAGAAGCTGAAACTTATCATACTCAATTGTTGGAATTAAAAAATAAGTTACCTGAAAATCTCAAGAGTGAGGACAACATTAAGAACTCAGACAATTCTAGTCTAACTCCTACAAATACCAGCCAATTAAGTTTTTTGTCTTTAATTCGGTATCACTGCGAGCATCATATAGAGATGTACAAGTTTGCTCAAGGCAAGAGTTCTGACTTTTATTTTGAGGAAGTCGTTTATCATCCTATGGCAGAAGGCAAATATCTGTCTTGTATCGCATCTATGCGAAGAAGCGAGTTAATTAGCGCGAGTCAGCACAATAAATTACTCTCTGATAGCGTCAAACGGTTAACACAATGCTTACGTTATTTAAAAAGCGATCGAACGCTATGGGGACTAAATTTTAAGTATAAACGTTTAGACATAAATGAATACTATGTTATCACCAACTCAATTATTTTACTAGGCTTTTTGTCGAACTATGTATTCAATGATTCCCAAAAGATTATTGGCAATATCCAGGAAAAATTAGCGTCAGAGTTGCTTAACTTTGAGAAGCATGAGATCAAACATGAAAGCCAGATATTTTATGTGCCTACCTATACTAAAAAACCAAATGATGATATTATTTACAACTCTATCGCCATGTGGGCTAAAAGCTTAAACTTGTATCAATCTATAGCAAATAAAAATCTCAGTCAAGATTTTAATCTTATTGCAAATTGGATTATTTCTAAGTCACATAAAAACTACGGCTTCCCTTACTCAGAATCTAACTCAAGAATAGATTTATTGCATAATGCTTATATTATTTACTCATTACTAACACTTTCCAACATTAACTCCGTTGAATCAGTAGCAATAAAAGCATTGTCACCGTTCATGTATTGGGATAAAGTAATCGATGTCATTGATATCAAGAATATCAACAATACTAAAACTGCCGATTATAACTTTCAAAGCATGAGATACCTCTTAGACAGCGACAGTGGCAATTTATTCTATTTTATGGATAAACCTGCTAGAAACTGGTCTTTAGGGGAAAGTTTATTAGCTACAACCATTTTAGCCTCATTAAAGAATGTGAAAAAACCCAAATATTGGAACAGTATGTGTTATCACCTAGCAAAAATCTGCTTAGAACGTTTAGCTAATATTAATCTTAACCTAAACGATAATAAGCAAGTATTTTTTAGAGATAGCCTGCATCTGACCCATGGGTTACTACTGTACTTAGAACTAAAAAGAACGGATAACGTTAAAGAATTTGCATAAGACAAACTATGTAAAATCAGCTATCTCTGAGGGCAATCCAAACTTTGATGATAGATAAAATGATTGATTTGCTTCAGTAAATTCACCTTCGTTTAATTGAGCTTTACCACAACAATAATAATATTTAGAAAACAAAGAATTAGTCAAGGATGGATCGTAGAATAGATCGAATAAGTCTGACCAGCTTGAATCTTCTAATCTGTCTTGAGTAGGGTCAGAATTACTGGGTTCTATAAACATTTTATGTTTTCTCTGAATGTCTTGATTAAGTTTGTTAAAAAAATCACCCTGATTTTCCCAAGAAAAGTATTGATTTAAGATAGAGAACTCCCGAATATGCCTGACATAAGCATCTCGGTTATCAACTACAGACCTTACTACGTTGGCAAAATCGTCGGTGTTCTCAGCCTCAAAAACTTCACCAACTTTCCACTTACGAACAAACCTTCCCATTGAATCGCAATCACTCACAACTATAGGTACACCGCTGTGCATATACTCAAACAACTTATTGGGTAATGCAATTTCAGCATTAGGATAATGAATCATCGGGTGAATAGCAACAGTTGCATCCCTGACAAAACTTGAGACCATTTCTGGAGGCACATAAGGTATAATATGAAACCTGTCCGAACATTCGTGTCTTTTAGCACTCAGCTTTAAAGATTCTATGTAATCACCCTGACGATTGGTTACTAACACCAGATGAACTCCAGGAAGTTTCGGTAAAGCATCAACAGCGGTATGCAAACCTCTAGCCTTAGCAACACCGCCAACGTAAACTATTAAAGGTATATCCTTTTCTAAGCCAACCACTTGCCTTACAGTAGGTTTATAAGTTAAGTTAAGTCGGTCGTATTTGGGAGCATTAAATAAAATTTTAGGAGGAGTTGACAAACTATACTCTTGAGCCAACTTTTCTGACAACATGGGTGATATAGTAATCAAGCAATCAGGAATATGTATACATTTATTCTCATGTTGAAGTGCTAGTTCGCGAATTTCATCATCTGTTGTTGTCAGTCCCCTAACGTACTCGTGTAAATCGTGAACCCAATATACAAAATTACCTTGCGATCGCAAGCGATTGACAATTTCTTTTCCGATTAGAATAGTATTATAGTCGTGGGTATAAACTACTTCTGGACTCGTCTTTTCCGCATAAACCCACATAGAAGACATCAAATAATCAATCATAAATTTCCACCTGTCTATTCTTGACTTAACTCCACTCAAGAATAGACCAGGGTTGGGGAATAAGCGGACTGGCAAATTATTAATTCTCTTCAAAACAGGCTTTGTCTTTAATTCTTTATCAGCAGACATTCCATATATTTCTACCTCGTGTTCCAGACTCTTAAGACTATGAGCAGACTTGAGTACACGATTGTCATTACTCACACTATTCAATACTATCATTAATACTTTCATTATTTTTTTTAAAAACTCAACCTTGAGCTTGATTTAACCTAATTTATTCCTAAAACAACTTTTTGAGCAATTTTTTGAGACGCTTCACCACCACCATAATTAACTTCAGGTAAAGTGCTTTTATTGATTTGCAGAGCTTTTAAACAAGTTTGATAAATAGTTTCAGCATCGCATGGTTCCACCAAATAGTTCCAACCTGAACTTACAAGCTCAGTCCATTCAGTCTCATTGCGGTAAGTAACACAAGGAACTTGATGAAAATATGCTTCCTTTTGAATCCCTCCAGAATCAGTACAAATCAACTTGGAATTAGCTTCTAGTTTATACATCTCTAGATATCCCACTGGTTCTACCACAGTTATGTTTTTGTAGTTGTCGATCGTAAAATCAGCATTTAGTTTTTTTAAAGTTCTTGGGTGCAGAGGCATAATAACTGGCAAAGTTTGAGCAAGCTTATCCAATGCTCCAATAATAGCTTTTAACCTATTTACATTATCAGTATTTTCGGCACGGTGTAATGTTGCTAAAACATAACCACCCTCTTTAAGATTGTAGTTATTAATCACTTCCTTAAAGTTTCTTGCCATAGATTCTTGTCGTAAAAAAACATCGTACATGACATCGCCTACTAATTCTATTTTTGCTTTACTAATTCCCTCATTCATTAAGTTAGTTACTGAAGTTTGAGTCGGGGCAAACAAGATATCTGCAAGACTATCGGATACCACTCTATTAATTTCTTCAGGCATACTTCTATTCCAAGATCGTAAACCTGCTTCAACGTGAATAGATTTAATTCCTAACTTGGCAGCAACGAGACTTCCTGCTAAGGTAGAATTTGTATCTCCGTAAACAATAATCCCATCTGGTTTTTCTTTTAAAGCAACCTCCTCTAACTTAACCATCATCGTTCCAGTTTGATAGCCATGAGTACCAGAACCAACCCCTAAATTGTACTTAGGAGACTTTAAAGATAGTTCCTCGAAGAAGATATTGGACATATTGCGATCGTAATGTTGACCCGTATGCACAACAATTTCTTCACACAAACCAGTTTTTTGTAGTTCATGGGAAACAACACCTGATTTAATAAATTGAGGTCTAGCCCCTAAAATTGTAATAATTTTCATTTGATTTACTATCACAGTTATAATAATGAAGCAGAGACAGCTTGATAAAATTGGTTCTTGGCGCTATCCCATTGTTCTAATTTCATAAAAACATCACCACACCTAGCATAACTATTTACAAACTTAGGATTCAGCCTATTTGATTCTTTATAAGCCTCTACAGCCTCTTTCCATTTCCCTAAATGGTTCAAACACTCTCCTAAATAGTAATATAAAACGTAATTAGAATTTTCATCTAATAGCCCTTTAAACAATTTTAAAGCTGCTTCATATTTGGATTCTTGTAGAAAAAGAACACCTTCTTGAAAATCTTGCTCATTGAGATTATTAAAATCTTTTTTTGAGGTACAAATAATTTTAGATAAAGCTTCACTAGCTTGTAGAGAGTTAGCTAATATTACTCTTTCTGATAAAGATTGATGACCTTCTAACAATTCTTGTAAATTAGAATATGGAGATGCAATTAACCCTTTATCTTTTTTAGTTACTTCTTGATGCTGAGTTTTTTCTGTCAGAATAGCTAACTCTTTTAATTGATTAACAATTGAATGTGGCAGGTATTTTTCTACAATATCCCAAGGATTAACTGGAGGTACTACAGGACTAGAACTCCACTTCTCATAAAGCTCAAAATCAGTCAAATTCTCAGCAAACTTGATATCAACAGCACAAACTCCAATCTCTGCCATTTCAAATCCACAATGCCCTATCCTCACCTCTTGATTATCAACCTTGGCCACCACACAATTATCATAATCCAATATCTGCAAACCCAACTGAAAAAGTTTTTGACTCATTGCACCATCAAGTCCACGGTTTATATCTAACCCCTTCCATATACTAAACCCTAACTTATCCAGTAAAACCCTAGATAAACATCTCCCCATACCTATTGTCTCCCCTACTCGCGTAGGATCGGTCTGAAGACTGTATCCTGTCCACAAGATTAAACTTTCCTGACTGACATCAAAAAAATATCCATCCTTTAAACCACAAAACACCATATTATTTTTAAGCTGACTGTCATAAAATTCGATTAAATTCTGAGAAATTAAATCGTCAGACCCCACTATAATTACCCCATCAGGATCGTAATCAGCACAGCGATTAATACCATACTCCCACTTAGCACTTAGAGGTTGATTTGCATACTCAAAATAATCAAAACCACAATCCTCACATAACTTGCGAGAAGCATCCCCCTCAGAACCAACTGCCAGAAGTTCAAGTTGAATCTTACCAGACAACTCCTTCTTCAAACCGGAATAATAAGACAAAACAATTCTAGTTAACTCAGGTCTGCGCCATACGCAAGTGTAAATTACGATTTTATTAATGCTTTTCTGTTTTTGACGGTCAACAATTTTATCATTTTCACTTTCAGGCGATCGCCTAATCACTGGCCCCCAAATTTTTTCTACAGTTTTAGTAGCGATTAAATTGCGAATATGTTGAGTAGTCTTTAAAAAAGCTTCAGCTTTTTGCAGTTGATTATTCTTTTGATAAGCAGATCCCAAAACAGGAAATACATCAGTAATAATTGGATTAGCTGCAATTATGCTAGAACATTTATCAATTGCTGGATCGTACTCTTGCTTTAGCAAATGACTTTGTGCAGATTTGAATAATCTTTCCTCATACAAAGAAACAACTAAACTTTGTTCTGACTTTATCCTATCGTCCTGAGTTACCCTAGAACTATTAGAGGAATTTTTGTGAGACTTATGAGTAAACACTTTATCTCCGGGCTGTGTAACCAGTTTCTCCCTTACTAAACCTGGTTCAATTTCCAACGCCTGCCGATAAACCTCCACCGCCTCATCCCTCTCCCCCAACTCCCGCAACACATCCCCCAACTCCTGCCAAACCTCAGCCGACCCCGGAGACAACTCCCCAGCCTTCCGCAACTCAATCGCCGCCTCTCCCCATCGCTCCAACCGACTCAAAGCATACCCCAACTGATGCCGAACCGGTGCAGACTTAGGATTAATCTCCACCACCTCCCGATACTCAACAACCGCCTCATCCCAACGCCCCAACTTACTCAAAGCATACCCCAAATGATGCCTAACCTTACCCAGCAAAACCCAAATTAATCGCCTTTCGATACTCAACTATCGCCTCATCCCACCGTTGCAACTGCCCAAAAGCTTGCCCAAACTTAAACAAAAACTCCCCAGACTCATCAAACAGATGTGCCCTCTGACGATAACATTCCACCGCCTCAGACCATCGCCCTAACTTACCCAAACTTGCTGCCCAACCCATACAGCATTCCAATTTACCATAATTAATTTCCCAACTCTGACGATAAAACTCCACAGCTTCAGACCATTGCTGTTGCCCAGACTTTATCTCTCCCAAATAAAAATAAGCCTCCGATACAGAGAAAGTCATTAGCGAAGTTCCATGTACTTTTTTGGCCTCCTCATTCAGAGGGAGAGAGTCAACAGAGAAGTCAACCAATTTATAGAGACATTCTTCCGCTTCCGACCATTGCCCCAACTTCACCAAGCAACTCCCCAAAGTTAAATAAAACTCAGGCACATTTGTTATCTGTTCAACCGCTTGACGCAAATAACCCACCGCTTCGTCATACTGGCCTAACTCATTTAACATTGCCCCTAATTTATGAAGAGACCAGGCAGAATTAGGGTTGATGGCCAATGCTTGACGAAAAGCTGCTGCTGCTTCATCTATTCGCCCCACTTTGATTAAAGCTTCCCCTAAGTTGTGGTGGGAACAATAGAATCGATCGCTTTCAGTGGTGGCCTTTTTGTAGAGAGCGATCGCCTCCTCTAGTTTTCCTTCCCGAAAAAGTTTATTTGCTTGAGCAAAAGAAGTAGCAGTCATATGATTTTTTGAATTTTAATTTAATAATTAGTTTTAATAGGGATTAGACTTTTTAGTTTAGAGTAGAGAGGCACAAAAAACTACAGCATTTCATAAAAAGTAAAGATGCTTGCCCTTTTCTGTTATGCTTTTATTTTCGTACACTCTTAATCTCCTACTCATCCACACCAAAACTACCAATATTTTTCAACACAAAACTATTATTTTCTTTCACTAAATCACCCCTACACAACACGGGCAAACGCTCTTGATAAGCCCTAATAGCCGTCACATAATCCCTATCAAACAACTCCATTTTTATCCTCTCCAATTTATTCATCACCACTCCCATTAAATCAACCTCTCCACTCAATATATCTCCTTCTGGAGACCTTACCCACACAATTAATCCCTGTATCTGAACATTAGGCAAATTAGTAACTAACTTTTGGATAATTTCTAACTCTGTTTTTCCTTCAAACTTAGCTAAATTTTCCACCAATAAATTCATCGTCACCGGAAAATCCGCTACTTTTTGATTCAATGGCAAAACTAAAGTCATATTAGACAACTCCATCCCATTTTTACCCCAAATCATCGCCTCATTTTCAATCTGTCTTTGCTGCAGCCAACCTCGTTCTTCTAAATAATTAGCTACAACTCTCGGTTGAAGATTCTTAAATAAATTAATATCTTTAATAATCAAATTCATAACCTATCCCCTTGCAAAATTTTCTGCATAATTACCTCTAAAGCTTGAGAAGTAAACAGATTTTTTCTCGGAATTGAAACTGTAATATTATCCTGATTTGTCGTCACATCAGCCCCCACCAAAGATAACCAATAACCACAACGTTGCAGACAAAGAGATGCCTCAGATTGTTGTAGCCATTCCTCCACCTTTTCCGGCACAACCACAACAATTAAAATTATCGGTGGATAACGATTAATTAGTCTCAATTCATTATAGTTTTTCACAGACAAAGGAAAGCGGACTAAATCATCATTAATAACCTCTCTAGGAGTACATTTGACCTGAACATAAAGAATAGGAAAATTGTCTAGTTGTGGTGACTTTAATCCAGTTAAAATTAAATCTATTCCTAACCTATCTAAAGGGGGAGTAGTTCTTTGAAAAACACAACTCGCCACTGTTGCAACTGCCCTAACATAAGCATAACTAAACTCCTCTTTTTGTAGATTAATCTCCATTTAATAATCTCTCTAACTTATCCAAATTAGGCAACAGGTAACAAATAACTTCTGACTTCATAAAGACTTCTGACTTCAGCTTTACCGAAAAATCAAGGTATAAAGGCTCTCCATTTATGGAAAAAAAATCCTTTTGGTCAATTCTCTTATAAGAAGAGGTAATTATTGATTATTAATTATTAATTGTTTAGTCCTCTCTTTCTTTTTGACTCTCTAACCAATTTTCCACATCTTCAATGGTTGTCATATCAAAAACTTCCTCCCCTAAATTATCTAATTCTGCCAAAGATAACTGTTCTATTTGACTCTGAATTTCTGGTGAAACTTCTCCCAATAATCGCCGAATTAGACGCAATATTTGTTTAACTGCTTCCTCAAATTTTCCTTCTTCTCGACCTTCTTCTCGACCTTCTTCTTTAGCCTCCTGTTTCGCTAAACTAATCTCACCTTTCCTATCCCCAATAAATACTTCTTGTTTATGTAATTCCTCTAATTCCTCATTACTTAGATTAGCTCGGTTAGCAATATTCAACGCGGCTTCGATTTCTGCTACTTCTCCAAGAGAACCAGGAATTACTTCTAAGTTAGGAGCAGATTTAAGGAAATAAATCCATTTATCACTCTCAGTTTCTAACTCAGATAATTCTTTGTTAAATTTGGGTAATTCTAAAAATATTAGTCTTAATTCATCTCGATAGTTAAATAAATCTGTTTCCTCCTTGAATCTAAATTTGTTAATCATTTTTTTGGTGTTTTTGAATAGCACAAAATCTGTAATAGTTAAAGCGATAAAAGGTTTTAAGGTTCGATATCCTTCTCCAGTATCTAACTGATTACCATAAGCTTTTGATAGATTATAAATTACTCTTTTTTCAAATGCTTCAACATTCAATACTTGCATCTCAATTATGACTGTAGAGCCATTATCTAATACGGCTCTAACATCTAGATAAGTATCCTTAAGAGTTTGAGTAATTCCTGGATTATAGGGGTTAATTATTTCCAGAGATTGTATAGTATTATGATTGTCATAAACTATGGCATTAAGAAAACTAATTAATATCTGTTTACTGCGGTTTGAACCGAAGATTTTTTTAAAGGCAAAGTCGGTTTTCGGACTGATAAATCTCATAGTTATATTGTTTATAAATAAAGGAACGAATGTAAAACTCGTAGGTTGACTTTAATCCTATCTTCTTAAAAAATAGTACTACATCACCTCTCAAGTCCAGCCGTAGTTCTTTCAAGAAGTATGGGTTGGACTTCCTTTAAAAAGTGGTCCACATCGGATTGGCTCAAGTGGCTATCAACATTTTTCCACTGCCCTTGTTCTAGGACAACATCAAGGATTTTCTTTTCCGACTGATTATCATGCACTGTAAGTCGGCGATCGCTCTTTACCCAATGAGCTGTATTTCGGGAACCTTCAAGATGGTGAGTTTTTGAATAATTCATTACATCGCGTACCACATCCGCTACCTCAGATGCCCATAGGTTTTGCTGCTTTGCATTTGTCTCAGCTTGCTGAATATCCTTTAGATTTAATCCAGCAGCAAAAGCGTCGCTAATATCCCAACCTTTCTTTATCTCTCCTGTATGAGGAACTTCTGCTACAATGGCTTTTTTGCCAATATCTTCCAACGCCTTAGCCATTTTTTTAGCACCGATCTGTCCCT
>CAJICP010000060.1_pt1 | contig 17477 bp, 16 predicted proteins | sample 9199641 | NCBI WGS metagenome assembly CAJICP01 (sample SAMEA7708340, study PRJEB35096) | sediment metagenome | biome: marine neritic benthic zone biome [ENVO:01000025]; feature: sediment [ENVO:00002007]; material: shallow marine sediment [ENVO:03000034] sea grass bed [ENVO_01000059] ... | reverse complement strand
CGACCATTCGTAGGCAGATGACCCACCGCCGAAACCGTGGAAAAATACGAGGGTGGGTAGGTCCTCTGTGTTGTCGGTGTCGGTTTTCCAAGGTGCTTTGTCGTTGGTGTAGTAGACAATTCTACCCTGGGAGGTGACGATTGATTTTTGTTCAAAACCTACGGGAATAAACATAGTAATTTTAGATTTTAGAATTGGTATTAAGTGGAAATATCCTTAGTATAGAATTTATAGCTACGGATGCCAATTATACCGCTACGGGTCAGGCAAAAGGCAAAAGTTGATTACAAAAGGTTTTCAGCTGGTACGAATGTCCTAACATATTTGCCTAGTGCTATAATTTGATTAGCTAGGATACATAAAGCGTCTATTCTATCTCTCCAGAACTAGATCTGTTGGGTTACGCTGTCGCTCAACCCAACCTACGGGAAGTAAAAATGTTATTAAGATTAGCATATTTTCAATTTTTTCTGGTTTAAATTAACAATTATCTATGTTGTTAGGTCAAACAAATGCAAGTTCAAGAAAATAAGTTTTCCTGGTACGATGTGCCTGAAGATGTCAAAAGTTTATTGATGTTGGCAGTGGAAAATTGGGAGGATACTGAAACATCGGAAAATTATATTAGTCAAGCTTTGGCTAAGACTGAAGGAAATCTGGATATTTTGATAGGTGCTTATCGCTATTTTTTCTATAAAAATAATATGAAAATGTCGCTACAGTTGGCACATAAGGTAATTGCTGAAGTGAAAAAGCGGGAGAATTTGCCCGATGATTGGCAGGAAGTAAAAAATATATTGGCTAGTCGGAAAAATGAGCAACAAATTAATTTGTTAATTACAGCTTATGCAGCTTCAGGATTGATTGTGGCAAAGATGGGAGATTTGGCAAAAGCTAAAGCAATAAGTCAAGAAGTTCAAGAAATTGACGATAAAAATGATTTAGCAAAAATTCTGTTTAATGTGATTACTAGACCGCCAGATGAAGATGAAGATTAACTCTAATATCATCAGGGTTGAAAAATTCAAAATAATCCTCTAGTTGCATAACTATATCTCCTAATTATCAGAAATCTCCAAATCAAAATTTTATGCTTGAATTGGATAATTATATCATCTTCAGCTAAATTGTTGTAGGGGTTTGGTCTCCAAACCCTTACAGAATTTAATTATTGTCAGTAATTAGCCAGATTTAATCTGACTAAAATTATATTATTTTCTTCCTTCCTTATTCCTTCTTCCTGCCAATATTGCTATCCTATAAAGAAGTAACCTGAAATTAACTTCCTATCCTAACTATGACTGAAAAAACTCAGCGCATTTGTATTCTCGGTGGTGGTTTTGGTGGACTTTATACCGCCCTTCGCCTAATCCAGTTTCCCTGGGAACCATCAGAAAAACCCGAAATAGTATTGATAGACCAGCGCGATCGCTTCCTCTTTGCCCCACTATTATACGAGATAGTAACCGGGGAACTACAAACCTGGGAAATTGCCCCACCATTTGAAGAATTATTAGCAAACACCGATATTCGCTTTTGTCAAGGAGTAGTTTCTGGAATTGACATCAACCAACAAGAAGTAAAACTAGAAAACGGTCAAGCATTCAGTTACGATCGCCTCGTCTTAGCAATGGGAGGCGAAACACCAGTAGAAATGGTAAAAGGTGCCGCCGAATACGCTATCCCATTCCGCACTATTAATGATGCTTACCGTCTCCAAGAAAAGTTGCGAGTTTTGGAAGCATCCGACCGCGAGAAAATTCGCATCGCCATTGTAGGAGGTGGTTACAGTGGAGTAGAATTAGCCTGTAAATTAGCAGATCGTTTGTCAGATCGGGGACGCATTAGATTAGTCGAACGCAATGATCTGATTTTGCGAACATCCCCAGACTTTAACCGACAAGCAGCTAATGATGCTTTATCGCAACGAAATGTTTGGGTTGATTTAGAAACAGAAGTAGAATCAATAGAAGCTGGTAAAATTTCCTTAAAATATAAAGAGCAAGTTGACACCATCCCTGTAGATATCGTTTTGTGGACAGTTGGTACAAAAGTCGCCCCAGCAGTAAAGTCCTTACCGTTGACAAAAAACCAGCGCGACCAAATTATCACCAGTGCAACTCTACAAGTGCAAGACGATCCGAAAATCTTTGCCCTCGGAGATTTAGCAGACTGCCAAGATGCAGACGGACAGAAAGTTCCCACCACTGCTCAAGTAGCTATACAGCAATCAGATTATGTCGCCTGGAATATCTGGGCGTCTTTGACTGGGCGACCTCTGTTACAATTCCGTTATCAGTCATTGGGTGAAATGATGACCTTGGGACTTGACAATGCGACTCTCACCAGTTTAGGAATTAAGCTGGATGGTCAGATGGCACATTTGGCAAGGCGTTTAGTGTATCTGTATCGCCTGCCAACCTTGGAACATCAAATTAAAGTTGCTTTTAACTGGATAGTTAATCCCATTCAAGATATTCTATCAAGTTTGTAAAGTATCCTGATGATGAAAAGAACAAAAGTTATTAAATACTGAACACTCACTCCAACAAATAGTATTTGGAAATAGAAAATCCAAGTATAGCAAAGTTTTTGTTTGTTTAGTATAAGGTGGGTAAATATCATGCCTATTTACCATTAATCTTGATAACTCAACATTTGCCCACCCTATTACTTCTTCCTTACAATATATTTTTGCTCAAACAAGATTAAATTCGTTGTCTTCCTTCTTCCTTCTAAAATATGACTAAAATTATTTTGCTTGATGCTGTGGGCACTTTATTTGGTGTACGCGGTAGTGTAGGTGAGATTTATCAACAGTTTGCCAGTCAGTGGGGAGTAGATGTTTCGCCTCCCGCTGTAAATGCAGCTTTTTTTGAAAGTTTTAAAACCGCTCCACCGATGGCGTTTCCTGGAGTAGAATCTGCAAAAATACCAGAATTGGAATTTGAGTGGTGGTGCGGGGTCGCTGCTGAAACTTACAAGAAAGTGGGAGTATTGGAGCAGTTTTCTGACTTTAGGAGTTTTTTTAGGGAACTTTATAATTATTTTGCTACTGCTGCACCTTGGTTTGTTTATCCTGATGTGAAACCTGCGTTAACTCAGTGGCGTGACAGTGGAATAAAGTTAGCAGTTTTGTCTAATTTTGATTCGCGACTCTACCCGGTTTTATCAGGGTTGAAGTTGGCGGATTTTTTTTCTGATGTGACTATTTCTACAGAAGTAGGAGCAGCTAAACCCGATCAAAAAATATTTGATACTGCTTTACAAAAATGTAATTTTGCTTTAGAAGAAGTTGTGCATATTGGTGATAGTTTGACTGCTGATTATGAGGGTGCAATTAATGTGGGAATAGAGGCATTTTGGCTAAATAGAAACACGGCTTCACAGCCAGAGGTAAATCAGTTTGCTACGCTTCTAGATTATTTTAATTGTTACTTTATCTAATCAAAGTTAGGGGTTATACCAATTAGAAAAAAGTTTTCTACAAATTTAAACCCCGTCCTTAAGGACGGGGTCTTATTAAATGGTCAAAAAGAGCGGAATAATAAATTGTGGATGGTAGAAGCCTCCAAAAAGTAGATATTGACAGTATAAATCTCCTCTAAACTGAGCAGATTTTTTTTGTATAAATACGGTTAGTCAATTAACTAATATCATGTCGGCTTGAATGCATAATGATATGATGAGGGGGACTAATGAGTCTCCAATCTTCTTAAAGAGGGACTTACAAGAGTATTAATTTCAGTATTTTTATTAGGGGCAATTAAGTAGACACGATCTAATACCAATTTTATCGGTGGTGCTGCATTTTATCAAAATAATATGGGTCTAAAACCCCGCCTTTTAAGGCGCAATATTTTTGGAGCCCAGCTCAAATCTCCGTTACAAAAATAACTTCTGACTTGCAGACTTGCTGACTTCTGACTTCGTTAAGGATCGTGCATTTACAGCAGTTTTCATTTGAATAGACCACAGTAGGGACCTTCCTAGGAACGTCCCTACGATAATTATTCTTTTGAATGTGTGGTTCACCAATCAGCAAAAGTGCTGTATTATGTTTATTACGAAGCACGGCAGTGGGAGCCAGAGTTCTCCCGTGCCAGGTATTCCTTGTTCCTGTATACCATTACGCTCCGCAGGACTACATTTTATCTTATTACAGCTCTACTTAACCTGAGTTCGGGATAAGAAAAGGAGGGGCAGTTTTCAAATAGTTAGGACTTACGCACGCGAAACCAGGTTTCTATGAGAAATCGTTGGTTTGAACAATAGACATCTACAAAAAAACCGGGTTTGGGGGGTTCATGTGCGTAAGTTCAAATAGTAATAGACATCTCCAGAAATTATATCAACCTTTTGTCAAACTACTCTCTGAGACCTTTGCCAAACTCACCCTAAAAATATTTTTTCGTGCCTTTTTAATGAAAATATATTGCCTTCTGGAGCTGTTGCCTACTTCTGCAAAAATCTATTCTTTTTCACCAGATATATAATAGAGTAGTGGTGCATTGTCATGGTAATTCTCAACTCTATTTCTGATAGTTTAGCTAGTAATTATAGTCATCATTATTACCAACTATACACCACTACCACTTATTAATAAATGAACTTAGCCAATGGGAACTAAATCAACTTCATCTGCACCATCAGTTTCACCTTGACCAGATGTAAATTGCTCCCCATTAACTTCAACAGCTAAATTTGTGCCGTCTAAGTTAACATTATAATCAGTAGCATCGGCAGTGTATCCTACACTAGCAACCATCTTCCTACCTTCCTCAGTATATTGGAAACCCAACAATTGGTTTTTTTCTTTCTCGTTATCGTAAGCCCAAATTACCATATATTGCAGCTCTTGATACTCAAACACTTTAGGTGGACGAGTAGGAACATAACGACCAGGAGCGCCAAAGCTGGCATCGAGGAAAGGTTGTACTGAATCAGCCTCTACAGTAGCAAAAGCAACATCTTCTGGTGATAGCTCAACTTCTGCCTCTTCAGTTGTTTCAGGATCTGCCTCTTCTTGATCGCGGTTCTGGAAATAATCTACAGCTTTTTTTACACCATAGCCAGTAGCTGCTACACCAGCAACACCAGCTACAATTTTAGCAAGATTGCCAAAGTTCATTTTGTTCTCCTAATTATGATTCTGGATTAATTAGAATTTGAGAGATTTGCCACTAACCCAAAGATGGGAGAATATCCAGGAAATTTTTATTCCCTGTCCCAATTTGCTAATAACTCAACCCATCTGATAATAACAGAATTTGTTCCTCACAAACAATTGTGATTTGTCAATAAAACTGAAAAGGGAGAGGTATAAAATATACCTCTCCCTAAGTTCTCAGAAATGAAGTGATTAACAGATAACCATTATATCATACTTTTGAGTTTTTAATGAATGCACAAAAGCATTAATAAGTTTCAACGTGCCAGCGATGGTCTTTCTTTAACTGCTTCTGATACTCACTCCAATCAACATCAAACTTACCAGTAACAGCAGACATTCCTTCATCAATGCCACCTTCCATACCCTTGAGACCGCAAATGTAGGTGTGAGTATTGGGCTTTTGAATGTGTCCCCACAATTCATCAGCATTTTCTTGAATTCTGTGCTGAATATACATTTTGCCGCCATCTTTATTCTTTTGTTCCCGGCTAATAGCATAAGTTATGCGGAAATTGTCAGGGAACTGACGTTGCAGCTCTTCAAGCTCTTCTTTGTAGAGAATATTGGGAGTGTAGGCACAACCGAAGAATAACCAGGCCAAACCTTTGAACTGATAATCAGGGTTTTGTTCTCTTTCCTTAAACATCCGCCAGATGAAAGCGCGGAAAGGAGCAATTCCTGTACCTGTTGCGATCATAACAATAGTTGCGTCTTCATCATCAGGCAACAACATTTCCTTACCTACAGGCCCAGTTATGGCCACATCAGCGCCTGCTTCCATGCCACATAGGTAAGAAGAACAGACACCATAAATTCTCTCACCTGTTTCTGGGTGGTTGTATTCTAGTCTGCGTACACATAGAGACACAGTTTTTTCATCTAGATTATCGCCATGACGAGTAGAAGCGATGGAGTAAAGCCTTAACTTGTGAGGTTTACCATTAGCATCTTCTCCAGGAGGAATAATACCAATACTTTGACCTTCGAGATATTTCAGTTCACTGCCAGAAATATCAAATATTAGGTGACGAACAGTACCTTCGCCACCCTCGCGGACTAATTCAGTGCTTGAAAGGCATTTACCGATGAAAGGATTTTTGGGACGATAGGTGTTTACAGGAACATCCTTCTTATCTGAATGAGGTTTAGCTTGAGTCATGGATTTAGTTTTTTCTCCTGTGTTAGTTTCTTGACCATTAGTTTGAGAATGCTCACTCAGAGTTTTGACACTGACAATTTTGCCTCCCATCCGTGTAATGAGTCGCATTTCTTGATTCATGCGAGCATAAGGTACTGTCATATAAACAGTTCCACTGCGACGGATAGGGCTATTTAATTTGTCAGTAGTTTCACTCTGACGTAGACCCTCTACTTCATATACAAAAGTCCGACTACCGTATTCTGTGTTGGTTTTTACACCTAATCCAGTCTGAGTTACCATTGTTTGCTTTTCCAATTAGATAAAGTATATTGCCAAGAGATGATGAGCGTTTCTACTTAAGTGTTTTTTAAGATGCTATGGTGTAATGGCCAGCACTTTTTAACTCTATATTTCAGAGGTTTAACGCTGAAAATTTTGTTTTCCTGATGTCATCTAGTCTATTTCCTAATTCACTCTGATACAGTTTATCAAAGTTCCATCAACATAGATAACATAGTATTCTGTCTGTATTGTTTTTTACACTAAGTGCAATTTGAGTTGTCATAATTGACTTCTCTTTTAGTTTGTTGAATACAGACTTTTCACCCACAAGAATTTCACTTTTGTTCACATTTAAGTGTTTCTTCAGATGATTTTGACTATTGGCCAATACAGAAATATTTTTTTCGCCTTTTCCTTAGCTCTTCAGCATTAGTATTCTTTATGTTAATCAGTTCTGACTATTTTACATATAAAGTGCAGAGTGGTCCTAATTTCTTCTGGGTTCTGTAGCCAACTATAATTAAAAAGTCAATAACATCATGTCAGCTACTTCGCGGAAGCCAAAAGTCAAAGATAAAAAGTCAAAAGTATTACCCCATTGATGAATCAAGGGACTTACAAGACCGAAAGCATTTTTTCCATAAAAATGGACTTAATTTGAATTAAGTCCGAAAACTGACGGCGAAAGATTTGCCTTTCGTCTGTTCTACAGATTCCTACAAAATATATTAGATTAAGCTTTTATTTTCTTTGATCCTTGTAGGGAAGATCCCATTCTGATATGATATTTTACAAAAGTTAGTAATAAAGACTTAGAGTCAATAGCTTCAAGGTCTGTCTGAAGTTCTGATGATAGGCTGAGATTAATTTATCTTTGGCCGCCAGTAAGCAGCTTGCTCCGCTATCGCATTTCGCGGGTATCGTTGTGAAACAAACGACCGTGACAGCCTCTAGACTAAGTAGTGCCTACACTTCTAGGACGAAGCTGGAATTATTTGTTAGCAATTGTTAGCAAATTTAGAACGGAAGTAGTTTTATTTGGACACCAAATTTGTTGGACTTTTCTATTGATTTAGCTGACCTCGCCAGTAAGCCTTAAGTCTCTCATCATGGAAATGTGGTGGGAAAAGTGGGTGAAGTTTCTTTTCAAATCTAATAGATATAGTCTTGGTGGAGCATTACAAGACTTAAAACAGCTCCAGAAATGCTCAGGAATTTGTCCTGGACTTACTAAGAAGCCTAGACTCACCCAAAAAGAAACCATGGGATATGTCACTAAATTTTGTTTTGTGTTAAGGGGAACCTATTGTGAAAAAACCAGATAAAGTAGTCTTAATTGGAGTTGCCGGAGATTCTGGATGCGGAAAATCTACTTTTTTGCGCCGGATTACAGATGTATTTGGAGAAGATTTCGTTACAGTTATCTGCCTGGACGACTACCATAGTCTAGACCGTAAGCAACGTAAGGAAACAGGAATTACTGCTCTCGATCCAAGGGCCAATAATTTTGACCTAATGTACGAGCAAATCAAAGCTCTCAAGAGTGGTGAGTCTATCGATAAGCCAATTTATAACCACGAAACTGGCATGATTGACCCACCAGAAAAAGTTCACCCCAATCATATTGTGGTGATTGAGGGTCTTCATCCTCTCTATGATGAGCGTGTACGATCGCTTCTAGATTTTAGTGTCTATCTAGATATTAGTGATGAAGTTAAAATTGCTTGGAAAATCAAGCGCGATATGGCAGAAAGGGGCCACCGTTACGAAGATGTACTCGCTTCTATCAATGCTCGTCGTCCTGACTTTGACGCCTATATTGACCCACAAAAAGCTCATGCAGATGTGGTAATTCAAATTTTGCCCACTAAACTAATTCCTGATGACAAGGAACATAAAATCTTGCGGGTGCGTTTGATCCAACGTGAAGGTGTAAAAGATTTTGAGCCAGTCTATCTATTTGATGAAGGGTCTACTATTAACTGGATTCCTTGTGGACGGAAACTCACCTGTTCTTATCCTGGGATTAAAATGTTCTATGGCCCAGATGGCTATTTCGGCCATGAAGTTTCTATCTTAGAAGTAGATGGTAACTTTGATAATCTCGAAGAAATGATCTACGTTGAAGGACATCTTAGCAATACTTCCACTAAATACTATGGTGAGATGACCCACATGATGATGAACCATCAAGACTATCCAGGTTCTAATAATGGTAGTGGACTGTTTCAAGTTTTAGTTGGTCTGAAAATGCGTGCAACTTATGAGCGTTTGACTGATAAAACTGTTGATGAAAAGGTAGCAGCGGCAGTTTCATAAATATTGAGCGGCAAATTTTCTATTTACAGATAAACGCGAGTGGTTAATTTTACCTCGCGTTTTTTTGATCGAGAAGTGGGTCTTTGGGGCATAGAACCTACTCCGTACTTCATTTTGCAGCATAAAAAGTAGTATAAATCAAGGGATATGGCTAAATTTGACATCGGACCGACGGTGCGCGATCGCGACACCGCGGGATTCTGTCACCTCACGACCCAGGGTTTCTGCTTCAGGCACACCTGCTGAGTCGGCCTTTTCCTCTGTCCGGTCTAAAGGCGCGGGACTCAGACAGAAACTGCCAGTCCGGCAGCCACATTTATTGTCGCCCGCTTATGGGCGAGGCTTCAGACCCAATTTTCCGGCGATCGAGACTGCCCTAGAGTGGCCAAGCCCTAACCATACCTCATCTGGGCGCGATCGCCAATGCAACGCCAAATTTTTTGTCTTAAATATATATCTCTAAAATTTTATTTTTTGTTCATTATTTTCAATTTTTTGTAGTTAGTGGCCTTCAATCCAGAGAACATACTAATGGCCTCTTACCTAGGATCGGAAATGAAAGAAAAAGGGCCTATTTTACAAATAGTCTTTAATTATTTACCATTTGTCAGGATAATCAGGCATTTTAGGCCCAAATACCCATGGATTTCCATCGAAATATTACAAACTATTAAGGAAATAATGAGAAAGTGAACAAAATGCCTCAAAATACTTGCTGGAGGTAGTTATATCAGAAGGTATTTGTCCTTCTTATTAGCTAACCTCTGTTTAAGTCACCTTTTACCTTAACTCTGTTGGAATAAAGCATGAGTATTGTCACTAAATCAATTGTTAATGCGGATGCTGAGGCTCGTTATCTGAGTCCCGGTGAATTAGATCGAATTAAAGCTTTTGTTACCTCTGGCGAGAGCCGTCTTCGGATTGCTCAAGTTATGAGTGAATCTCGTGAGCGCATCGTTAAAGAAGCTGGTAACCAGCTTTTCCAAAAGCGCCCTGATGTTGTTTCTCCCGGTGGTAATGCCTACGGCGAAGAGATGACTGCTACTTGCTTGCGCGATCTGGATTATTATTTACGTTTGATTTCTTACGGTATTGTCGCTGGCGATGTTACTCCTATTGAAGAGATCGGACTTGTAGGCGTTCGTGAAATGTATAATTCTTTGGGCACTCCTATTGCAGCTGTTGCCGAAGGTGTTCGTTGCATGAAGAGTGTCGCTGCTTCCCTTCTCCCTGGCGAAGATGCTGCCGAAGCTGGTGCTTACTTTGACTATGTTATCGGTGCTATGGGTTAAGGCTAAACGTCTTTAGATTTTAGATAAAATTTGATGAGATGAGAAGATTTCTATTTAGAACTTCTTAAAGTATCAAGTTTTAACCTAATTCTTAAATATCTAAAGTCTTGGCCTTTACATATCCAATAATTTTGAAGATTCAGCAACTTTAAGGAAATCAATCAACAATGCAAGACGCAATTACTGCCGTAATCAATTCTTCTGACGTTCAAGGAAAATACTTGGACGCCAGCGCTCTAGATCAACTCAAGGGATACTTTGCCACAGGTCAACTAAGGGTTCGAGCTGCAACTGCTATTAGTGCTAATGCTGCAACTATTGTTAAAGAAGCTGTAGCTAAGTCCCTACTTTACAGCGACACCACTCGTCCTGGTGGTAATATGTATACTACCCGTCGTTATGCTGCTTGTATCCGTGACTTGGATTATTATCTGCGTTATGCTACCTACGCTATGCTAGCAGGCGATCCTTCCATTTTGGATGAGCGTGTACTGAATGGTCTGAAAGAAACCTATAATTCTCTAGGTGTGCCCATCGGTTCTACTGTAGGAGCTATCCAAGCTATGAAGGAAGTTACTGCTGGTTTAGTAGGTCCTGATGCTGGTAAGGAAATGGGTGTTTACTTCGACTATATCTGCTCTGGTTTGAGCTAATTTGGCCATCAGTAAACAGATAAAAAAAGAGTAGATTTTCCTTTTGTTTTGACTGATGTTGTATTTCGAGGCCAGGGAAGCCTAGAGTGAGTGTTAGATTACCAAAGGCTTGTTGAATTAATTTATAAGTTTTAGTGAACTAGCATTGATTCTATGGCTCCCTGCCTTGGGAATTTTTAGGTTTGAGATTTGAGGCGATCGCATCATTAAATTATAATTAGATTTAAGTAATGCAATGTGCAACTTTACTATATGGGTTTAGATAATCTCAAATCAGTATTTGACTGTTTAGCCTAAATGTTTTACAAAAGGGTTTGTAACTGTTGACTAAAATCTGGTATTATCTATAAAAATCTGGGATTATCTGTTTAATGCTACTAGGATTCAAAACTGAACTGCACCCCACAAACCAGCAAAAAACATTGCTGGCTAAACACGCGCTTTGTAGCCCGTCATGCAAATAAATTGGGGACTATGGTTAACCAGGAAAATTCTCGATCACAATTTCAAGAATCCTGATAGTAAACTTAAATTTCCCACTGCAAACGAATACGCATAAACTTTTGGTAGCAATGGTTAAACCTAATAACTATTGGTACTATGAAGTCTCTAAATGTGCGCCGTATGGATGCTTTGAGGTATTTATCTTTACTCTGGGAAACGTTGCTTCACGTCTAGTGTCTAGCCAACCTAAATTCAAGAAAAAAGGTAGAGATGATAGTTTTACTCTAGACGGTTCAATATCAGTAGGTTTTAATCGTATTAAATTACCAAGAATTGGATGGATTAAAACCTAGGAAATCTTACCAGATAATATTATCCCTAAGTCTGTAACTATTAGTCGGAAAGCAGACCGTTGGTTTATTAGTTTCGTTTAGAGAGAAAGAACCATCTATTACCGAGAAGTCAGTAGACGTAGTTGGTGTAGATTTAGGTGTAAAATCTCTAGCTACATTATCCACGCTCTGAAGTTTTTGTTGGTGCAAAGTCTTACAAAAAGTTAGAAGTAAAACTTTCTCGGTTGCAATATCATTACCGACATAAAGTCAAGTTTTCTCATAACTGGAAAAAAGCACAACTCAAGATAGCCAGGCTACACACAAAGATAGCCAACATTAGAAAAGATACATTGCACAAGCTAACTACTTACTTGGCACTTAACCACAGCCAGATAGTAATAGAAGACTTAAATGTATCAGGCATGATGGCAAATCATAAGTTAGCTAAGGCTGCCCTAGTCTATGGGTTTTTATGAGTTCAGAAGACAATTAGAGTACAAGTGTGAGTTATACCGAACCCAACTAACAGTTGTTGATAGATGGTTTCCTAGTTCTAAAACTTGCAGTAGGTGTGGAACAGTTAAAGAATCTCTGCTTTTATCAGAGCGCGTTTTTAATTGCGAACACTGCAATTTGAGCTGCGAGCGAGACTTGAATGCAGCGTTAAATTTAGCTATGGCGGTCAGTTCGACCGTGACAGCCTGTGGACTGGACAACGCCGACGTTGCCAGGAGCGAAGCAGGAATAGAACAGATTATTTATAGAAAATCATAGATTTATATAGATAATCGTAGGTTTCTAAGAACGGTCTAAGAAAATCTTCAGCAATATTAGGAGAAATTTGTAACATGAGAATGTTTAAGATTACTGCTTGCATTCCTAGTCAAACTAGGATTCGTACTCAACGAGAACTACAAAATACTTACTTTACTAAGCTTGTTCCTTATGATAGTTGGTTCCGGGAACAGCAAAGAATTATGAAAATGGGTGGCAAAATTGTCAAGGTACAGTTAGCTACTGGTAAACAAGGAACAAATACTGGATTACTTTAAATTACTTTTTTTTAAAAATGGTAACAAAAAAGAGGTCTTTTGACCTCTTTTTTTTGTTGGTATTTTAATTTTGACATCCTCCCCGGCCTCAAGGCGCGGGGATTCCTACTGAGCCGTAGCTCTTCGGCGGGTTGACGCTTCTTAGGCTGCTGCTACTTTAGACAGTAGTCTTATGCTTGCCTCCACGTCCGCGATCGAGTTTCCTCCTGCCCCCCGGCAACTAAGACCCCGTCCTTAAGGACGGGGTTTAAATTTAGCATATATTCAATTCACTTGTATGCTCAAATAAAAAGTCGCCCTTGTAGGGCGACTTTTTGATTGATTAAGTAGGAAGACATAAGCTATAGTATTATTGTCGCGGGTGGCCAATCCGAGACCTTAAACGGACGCGGAGAAAAGCGTCAGACTAGCGTCAAGCCTTCCAGCACCTGATGTTAGTGGAAGCTCTGCGTAAGCAAAACCTCAACCCGCCCTAGAGTTAAGGCTCGGTAGGAATCTCCCTCCGGACCTCTTTGAGAGGAGCTTCGCTAACAGGGCGGAGAGGATGTCAAATTCTACCTTACTTAAAAATGCTTCGCAGAATTTTGCAATGGCTGAAAAGTTTATGGGAAAAATTTTTGGGGTTGTTTTTTCAGCCTCAAATAGATGCTGAAAAAACTCAACCAGCCTCTCAGTCTCTCCCCCCACTGACAGATACAGATTATGATTTTTTGTTTGCTCAACTATTGGATGTGTTGCCCAGGGTTGGCAGTCTGAGCGCGTGCGGAGGTTTTTTGACGAACTAGGAGAAAGGGGGAAACCTGAACTTTGGCAGGAATGGCTACAACGGTTTGGGGAAAGATTATTAGCATCCCCGAAACCTAATGATGAGTTGGCTCAGAGAATGGTCAGGTTTGCTCCCTTAACTCAATCACTCCCTTCTCTAAAATCTCTGGGAGCTCTGGCTAATAATATTGGAACTGAACTTTTAAGTCGGGATGATAGTGGAGCAATTTGGGAATATGATGGACCTGATGCTGGTGTATCGCCTCCTCCTCAAGCATCTTTAAGGGAAAATCAAGAAAATGAAGCTTTGGCAGACTTGGTGGTTAAGCTTCAGGAAAATCCTAATTTATTGGCAACTGTCGCCCAAGAGTTAGGCGTACAGACTAGCGACCCTAGAATAGTTATTCAGGCAATGGTTAGTCAGTTGGGAGTAGGAGTGGAAAATCAGCAACAGTCTCCTAATAGTAGTTCGGAAATATGGGCTAAGTTGGGTTTGGAGCAAGCAAAAGCCGGAGATTTAGTTGGAGCGGTCGATAGTTGGGAGAGGTCTCTGGCTTTGAGGCCAGATTACCATCAAGTTTGGTACAATCGGGGCAAAGCATTGGTACAGTTGGGACAATGGCAAGAGGCGATCGCTAGCCATGACAAGGCTTTGGAGTTTAAGCCTGATGACTATTTGGCTTGGAATAACCGCGCTGAAGCACTGGGAAAGTTAGGACATTGGCAAGAGGCGATCGCTAGTTGTGACAAAGCTTTAGAAATTAGGGTAGATTATTATTTAGGATGGTATAATCGGGCTAACTTTTTGGTTAATTTGGGTAGTTTGGCAGAAGCAATTGATTGTTATGACAAGGCTATAGAAATTAAGCCGAATTTTTATGATGCTTGGTATGAGCGGGGTAATGTTTTGAGAGATTTAGGTTTGATGGAGAAAGCCAATGCAAGTTGGGAACAAGCTCAGAACATCAAACCTGACTAAAATTAATAGACATAGGCGTGAAAAAGAATAGACTTTTTGCAGAAGTAGGCAACAGGCAACAGCTCCAGAAGGCCAGAATTTTTCCGAGAAAAGCCCTCTAGATATAATTTCCACCAGATGTCTAATACTTTAATCTGAGTTAGGGAAAAGTGGGAACTACCCACACTTTTAGTGTGGACTTCTAGCTTCCCTGAGATTTTTGTTCTCAATCGGGGATAGGCTCAAAACAGACTTGCGTCCACTTTTTGGTCTTATATCCCCTCATATAAGTAGTCCTAGTTCCTAAGACCGATAATTGTCTGATGCCTTCTGCTCTAATATTCTTAGCCGGGTTTTCGTCTCTGTCGTGATGTTGGCCACAAATCGGACAAGACCACTCCCTAATATCTAATGGCAGACAAATCATTTAATAGAGACAAGACGAACAGGTTTTCCAGCTTGGATAAAATCTATCAATTTCTAATCACAAACCACCTTTTTCTTTGAGTTTGTAATCTAAAAAATTGGAAACATTCCCCAGCCTACATCAGATATTGCTTGAGAAAGTTTATCGCGAGGTGAGAGAACCCCGCGCGGGTCGCTCAAGCGGAACGTCGGTCGGATGTCAAAAAGCGAATCTGGTATTAATACTTCTTTTTGATTAGCGATAATTTGTAAATTGTAATGGCACAGGAAAATCTTCTGCTTTTAACCTTTGCATTACTGCTTGTAAATCATCTTTAGACTTACCAGAAATTCTTACAGCATCACCTTGAATTGAAGCTTGTACTTTCTTGAATTCATCCTTAATTAACTTGGTGATTTTTTTAGAAATTTCTTGACTAAGACCTTTTTGCAGTTTAACTTCTTGTCTAACTCGGTTGCCACTAGCAGATTCCACTTTCCCAAAATCAAATATCTTTAATGATAAATTCCGTTTAGCTGCTTTAGTTTGTAAAACAGTATGAACTGCATCTAAAGCAAATTGACTACTGGTATTAATCGTAATTGTATCTTCTCCTAATTCTAATGTTGTATTAGAATCTTTCAAGTCATAGCGAGCTTTAATTTCTCGCTCGGCTTGGTCTATAGCGTTAACTAATTCTTGCCGCTCAAAGTCGCTGACTATATCAAATGATGATGTAGAAGCCATAATTTTTCCTATTATGAATAACAGTTTTGCTTAATTTAATTCTTAATAATTAGGGCTGGCTGAATCAATCTAAAACCTTGTTAAATCAAGATTTTCAGCCGTGTTAAAAGTAAATAAAGTGCCAGAAAATGGGTGTCTGAGCCTCAAAAACCAGGCATTTTTCCGAAAATCTTGAAGAAAAAGGAGGCCTGCCAAGGAATTAAAACTATTGCCTTCTGGAGCTGTTGTCTGTTGCCTACCTTCACGAGAAGAATTTTTCAGCAAACCCTAATTAGAGGATGTCTCGAAAGTTATCAAGTTTGGCATAGCTATGGATATATTGTGAGTTTTTCTCAATTTTATTCCCTGTAAGAAAAGTTAGTTTTACTTAATCAGTATATCCTCCAGAAAATGCTTGAAAAACATCATTTCAAACTACCCAATATTTGATTCTATTAATCAACAAAATACTAGGCAAAACTTATCATTTTTTTATGTTTATCTTTTCCTGAGACTATCCCTGATTTTTGCCTAGATCAGAAAAATAAACCAATCTGACAGCTAATAACTAAGTGCTAGTTGCTCTAATTAAATAGATAAGCTCAGACCCATTTAGATTTTATATTCCCAGTAATCGCTGTTCCATTTTAGAAAAAATAGGATTATATAGTTTAAATGCTGAACAACGTACTAAAAATTACTGACACTAATTAAACTCAGAATAAACAAAATAGCCGTACAAGAAGAACTAATAACAAACATTAGCGATCGCCCGCTCGACACATCCAAAATATAAAATAAAAAAATCGTCCAATCAAAAAAGCTGCTGCTGCTGCTCCTATTGCCAACACAGAATCTTGTTGTGTTAGTATGCCATAAAAGAAGCTGTTGCAAACAGTATAAAAGTCTCAAAATAATTTTGATGTGCCCAAGTTGCCCTCTTAGCATAATCAGGCAATTTTTCAAACATAGCACGAGGCGCACCAAAATCATAGCCTACTTTAACACGACCGTAGGCTACTAATAAAAAAGGTGCGTAAACTAACATTGCTGCTATTACTATACTATCATATCAAGTAAGATAGATGGTGCTGGTAACTCCAACAAACTCATTTTTTCAGCAAAATTAATCTAGGTAGAACAGAGTTACTACTTTACGTTGTTCCTCTGCATCTTGACAAGTTTTCAACAGAGTATTACTCTCGTGAAACGCAAAGCAGATTAGCTGTTGACACCTAGAAACAATTTCCTGGTTGCAGATAGAACTTGCTTCAGCTAAAGATAATTGATCATTTTTAGGATTTTCCACTAAATGAATCACCTTTTCCAACTGTTGGCGAGATTCTCTTGGTTGTCGTTTCAGACCTTGAGGTAAAATAACCGTAACTAGATTAGGGTCAGCCCTCATTGCACCCCGAACTGCTGCTAAATTAGTACCTGTTGCACCTGATGTAATAATATGATTTGAACCTAAAACCAAGGCATAACTTAACAACTCAATTAATTGCTGATGAGTAATAGGAACATGACGAGAACCCAACATTGCAATTCGCTTGGAACCTGTTTGTTGAATTGCTAAAAGTTCCTCTAAGAAATCATCTACCTTGGGTATATCAATTGATTGACTCAAAGATTTTATCTATTGTAATAAAACGGCCATTGGGATTATAACAAGTAAATATATTTTTGTACATATATGTTCCTAGGAAAAGTGACAATCGATCGTTAAAAATCAATCGGTAAAAACTCAAGCATGGGCAAAAGCTTTTGCTCATACACCTCAAAAATTCCCTCCTAACTCCCCTAATAATTATTTCCGGTATTGTACCTTCTGGATTAAGGGGTTTTGACATCTCCAGGGGTTGAAACACCCACCGATTCTGTGGCAAATCCACCGCATAAGGGATAAATCCGCTTATGCTTAAAGTCTG
>CAJICP010000537.1_pt1 | contig 17813 bp, 18 predicted proteins | sample 9199641 | NCBI WGS metagenome assembly CAJICP01 (sample SAMEA7708340, study PRJEB35096) | sediment metagenome | biome: marine neritic benthic zone biome [ENVO:01000025]; feature: sediment [ENVO:00002007]; material: shallow marine sediment [ENVO:03000034] sea grass bed [ENVO_01000059] ... | reverse complement strand
TTGCCGAAAACCGCACTAATACAATGTTTGTCCCTTATGTTAGCCGTTGGGATTATGCTGCGGGAATGTTTAACGAGGCTGTAACAGTAAATGCACCGGAGCAATTAGCGGATATTGAAGTTCCCAAAAGGGCCAGTTATATCCGGGTAATTATGCTGGAACTAAACCGGATTGCAAATCACTTGTTATGGCTTGGCCCATTCTTGGCAGATGTGGGTGCCCAAACACCATTTTTCTACATTTTCCGGGAACGGGAAATGATTTATGACTTATGGGAAGCTGCCACGGGTTATCGGATGGTGAATAATAATTATTTCCGTATTGGTGGGGTAGCTGCCGACTTGCCTTACGGTTGGGTGGACAAGTGTGAGGACTTTTGTGATTATTTTCTACCAAAAGTTGATGAGTATGAACGTCTGATTACTAATAACCCCATTTTCCGCCGCCGGATCATGGGATTAGGTGTAATTAGTCGGGAAGAAGCGATTAACTGGGGGCTTTCTGGTCCAATGTTACGAGCTTCTGGGGTAAAGTGGGATTTACGGAAGGTTGACCACTATGAATGTTACGACGATTTTGATTGGGATGTTCACTGGGAGAAAGATGGAGATTGCTTGGCGAGATATTTGGTGCGCATTCGAGAAATGCGGGAGTCGGTTAAGATTATTCGTCAAGCTATTAAAGGACTTCCTGGCGGACCTTATGAAAATCTGGAAGCAAAACGGATGGCAGGGGGACCTAAGTCTGAGTGGAATGATTTTGATTACCAATTTTTAGGTAAGAAAATACCTCCTACTTTTAAGATTCCTGAAGGTGAGCATTATGTTCGGATTGAAAGTGGTAAGGGAGAAATTGGCATTTATATTATTGGTGACAATAATATTTTCCCTTGGCGTTTTAAAATTCGGGCTGCTGATTTTGTTAATTTACAGATTTTTCCTCATATTTTGCAGGGTGCAAAAGTGGCTGATCTGGTAGCTATTTTGGGTAGTATTGACATTATTATGGGGTCTGTCGATCGATAGTTAATTTGTTGATAATAGGGAATAGGGAGTTTGTGCCTTATTCCCTTTTTTGAAGGAAGAATTCAACAATTAACAATTACTTCTTGGCTGGTAGTCTGGATGGTTGGTGTTAGATATTAGGTTAAAGGTAAGCATTTCCTGCTCCGCAAACAGGTGTCAGCTATCGGCTATCAGCTAATTACCAATGGCTGAGGAATTACTCTTAAGAGATTGAAAAAAAATTATCTAAGTACAAATCCCTTAAATTTATTCATGGAATCTAATTCTATGCTGAATGCTGACTGCTAATAGCTGAATGCTTACGGTTAAAGGTTATGAAAAGTTTCGGCAAAAGACTCTGGCATGACAGGAATTTTTGAGATGGATGTTTTGATTGGTAAATTTGACTGGGAGTGTAGAAAGCTTTGAAAAAATTGGTAAAAAAGCAGTTGAAAAATTGAACCTTATGAATAATTATGTGATAATTAAAGAACAACTTATGATAACTATCAACTATGGCATGGCTACCCGGGAAAAAACTGTACGGCGATCGCTACATTATTCAAAAAGAATTAGGCAAGAGTGGGTATAGTATCAGCTACATTACTAAAACCCAACAGGGAAATCAAATAGTTATTAAAACTCTGAAAGATGAGATATTTAAAGACCGGAATTTAACAAAATTTCTCGAAAAATATCAGCGTGACTTTCGAGATGAAGCTCTACGTCTTGCCCTTTGCCAACATCAAAATATTGTGCAAATAGAAAATGTTTTCACTGAAGGTAAACATCCCTGCATTGTGATGGAATATGTGGTAGGAGAAGATTGAGAAAAATTAGTCAAACGAAAGGGAATATTGTCAGAAAGTGAGGCATTAATTTATATTAGCCAAATAGGGGAAGCACTAACAGTAATTCACAAAAAAGGTTTACTACATCGGGATGTCAAACCACATAATATTATTGTCCGCAATAATAACAATAACCGAGAAGCAGTTTTAATTGATTTTGGCATTGCTCGTGAGTTTATTCCAGATGTAGTTTTGACGCAAACTGCTGCCGGTTCAAATGGTTTTTCCCCCATCGAACAATATGCAGAAAAAGCAAAACGGGGAGAATTTACCGATGTTTATTCTTTGGCGGGTACTCTTTATTATTTGCTGACTGGCCAAATTCCTATACCATCACCTGCGCGGGCCGCGAGAATAGCTCTTAACCCAGCACAGCAGTTTAATCCAAAAATTAGCGATCGCATTCAAGCAGCTATTCTGAAGGGAATGGCATTTCATCCTGAAGAGCGTCCGCAGTCAGTGGGGGGATGGTTGGAATTGTTGTTTTCCGCAGCTCGCCACATGAAACCTGTAACTGATGCGGATCAATATCGCTCTGTCTCTATTGCGAATGTTGTAACAGAAGTCGCGACAAAAAATACTCCCACTCACTCCACTACTGAAACAAAAATAAATTACACGCAACTAGAAAATTTTCTGGCTACCAAAAAATGGCAAGAAGCAGATGCAGAAACCAGGGAAATAATACTGAAAATTTTACGTCAAAAAACTACAGAATGGGGAACAAAAGCAGAAATAGAAAAATTTCCTTGTACAGAATAAAAATTATCGATCGACTTTGGGTAAAATACAGTAATGGGAGATTTGGTTTCAGTTTACAAAAAAGAATTTGGCGGAGTATTTGTGGTAAATCTGATGGTAACTATAATACCTATATTAGTTTTGTTGAACAGGTGGGATGGGGAGTAAATGAACACTGGTTATCTTGGTTTGATTTGAATTTTACTATTAATGCACCAGTCGGACATTTGCCCTGTGGAGTAGGGCGAGGAATGGTAGATTTTGGTATTGCTTTTTTATCAAAATAATATGGGTCTAAAACCCCGCCTTTTAAGGCGCAATATTTTTGGAGCCCAGCTCAAATCTCCGTTACAAAAATAACTTCTGACTTGCAGACTTGCTGACTTCTGACTTCGTTAACTCGGATCGAAACTTTTGGACTTGATGAACTGACAAATATTTCTCCTAAAATTACTGCAAAAACAGAAATAGACTACACTGGCCTGAGAGATTTTTTGGCTAGAGGAAAATGGTAGGAAGCTGATAGGGAAACTGTTGTCTTGATGTTGCAAATAGTGGGTAAAAATAAAGATGAAAAGTTGAGTCTTTTAGATAGAGAAAATTTCTCCTGTTTGGAACTAGAGAATATTAATCAACTCTGGGTAGATTATTCTCAAAGACGTTTTGGCTTTACTGTGGAGAAATCTATCTATTTTGATGTAGCAAAACACATTGATGAGAGTTTCGGAAAAAATCGCAAATATTACAAAATGATTTGGCAAAATTTTAGCGATGCTGTGGGATGGCAAGTGCAAAGTCAGGCAAAATATTATAATGATATGAATTTTAGTTTAGATGCACCTGTTGGGCATTTGCCTGTGTTATGGTGTGTGAAATTTAAAGTTGAAAATTTTGGCGTGGGGGTGTGGCGAGAAACTTTTTTTAATCGTGTTAATAGTTGTCTAGTTAACTAAATAGCAATTGGGAGTAAGTATAGTTGCCCAGGGAACTGCAATCATGCTATAATCAGAAATATATCTGGCATTGGCTGAGTTTTTTGTGATTAAAAAATGAGTAGAATACTTGCATTTATCTATGGGTTGATTTGTTATCTAATATATTTAGTGACTTCTCTATGTAGTATTGGTTTTGTCGGTAACTTAATAGTACCAAAAACACTCGATTCATACTTAGATGGGTCTCTAGTTAAAGGACTATTAATTGATGTTTTATTAATTTGTTTTTTCGGCATCCAGCATAGTCTTATGGCACGTCCTAGTTTCAAGAAATGGTGGATAAAAATAATTCCAGATTCTATTGAACGTAGCACTTATGTGTTATGGCAAGTCTGGCATTATTGCTGTTATTTTGGCAATGGCATTCTCTTGGTGGAATTATTTTGAATATACAAAACCCTATAGTTTCTAATATTATTTATGGCATCTTTGCCTTGGGATGGTTAATTGCTTTACTTAGTACATTTATGATTAATCATTTTGATTTATTTGGATTACGACAAGTATATTTGTATATGCGCGGTCAGGAATATGAATATTTAGGATTTAGAACTCCAGGGTTTTACAAATATATTCGTCATCCTATTACGTTAGGTTTTGTAATTGCTTTTTGGGCAACTCCAATGATGACAGTTTCTCATCTAGTTTTTGCTATGGGTACAACTATTTATGCTCTAGTGGGTATTAAGTTAGAAGAGGTAGATATGATTTCGATTTATGGAAATTTATATCAAGAATATCAGAAACAAGTTTCTATGTTGATTCCTTTGCCCAAGATAAAATTAACTCAGCAGAAAATTCAGGAATAATTCTAATTTCAATGAAAATTATATCATGTCCGGTTGAATAGTTATAAATAACTAGCGAGAGTCAGAAGTCAGGAGGGAAGAAAGGAGAAAAGTAGAAGTGTAGAAAGTATTGCTCCCCTACTGTCAATTCTTAAATTTTATTTATCCCTAATTATTCGGACTTAATATTACATGTGAAGTACCCCACCCTACTTCGCTATCGCTGCGTTGAGGGTGGGGCTTCCTAAGCTCAAGGCGTAACCGTCTTGATACACGGTATTTCAACCGTCTCTTTAGGCGTAGATTTGGGTGCTTCCCACCCTATATATCCATCAGAGAATTGCAGCAAATTATGACAAGCGTTAATATCTCTGTCGTGATGTATATGGCATTCGGGACAAGTCCATTCTCGATTTTTCAGGGTTAAATCTTCTTTGATATACCCACAGTTAGAGCATCTTTTAGAACTAGGAAAGAATCTATCAACTCGCTTAATTTCACAACCGTAGATATCACCTTTATATTCTAAAAGTGTTAGAAATTGACCCCAAGCTACATCGCTTATTTGCTTTGCTAATTTTCGATTTTTGAACATCAAAGGGATGGTCAAATCTTCACAACTAATAACTTGGTTCTCGTTAGTTAGTTTGAGACTTATTTTATGTTGATAGTCTAATCGTTGGTTAGTGATTTTTTCGTTAATTTTAGCTACTTTAACTCTAGCTTTATTTCTATTCTTAGAGCCTTTGACTTTTCGAGTTAACCTCCTTTGTCTGATTTTTAATCGTCTTAATGAGCGTTGAAAGTAACGAGGATTTTCCAACTTTTCTGGTTTATTGGTAATACAAAATTCTTTGATGCCGAGATCCATTCCGATTTTTTCTCCGTTTAAGGGAGCTTTTGGGATGTCCAACTCGGTAACAATTGAAGCGTAGTATTTTCCTGATGGCGTTTTACTAATAGTTACATTCTTAATAGCTCCTTCTATTTTTCGATGAATTACCATCTTAATTGGAGACATTTTAGGAAGTTTTAGTTTCCCGGACTCAGTAATAGAAAAGTGTTGAGGAATCCGAAAGGATTGTTGATTAGACCTCTTTTTGAATCGGGGAAATTTAGCTAATCCTTTAAAAAAGCGAGAGTAAGCAGTTTCTAAGTCTTTGAGTGTTTGCTGTAAGGCTTGAGAATTAACTTCTTTGAGCCATTCAAACTCCTTTTTTAAGGATGTTAGTAGTTTAGCCCATTCTTTATATCGTAAACTCTTTTTACAATCGGCATAGACATCGGTAGTTAATCGCAAAAAATTGTTGTACACAAATCTTGAACAGCCAAAGCACTTAGCTAAGAATTGTTGCTGTTCTTGATTAGGATACAACCTGAATTTATATGCTTTATTACCCATGTCTAATACCTCCTTAAGAATAGTCTAGCATCAATTATCTGTTTTGTGTAAAAAAGTTAAACTAGATGCGGACTCCCTTCGGTCGGTTTATTTGTTGGTCGCCATTCATCCCTACCGTATAGACGGATGGGGTATTCTGGCAACATTTGGATAAAACTTAATCCTGATAACTATATTTTTAGAGCTATTTGATAAATTTTGCTACGGGATAGGTTGATTTTTTGTGCGAGTTGGCGACTAGCTTGGGAGCGAGAAATTCCTTGGGCAAAAAGTTCTTGTAACTCCTGTTTAATAGTATCTTCTGATAATACTGGTAATTCTGGTTCAGCACCTGCAATGACAAGAGTAAATTCTCCTTTTGGTTGATTGTTTTGATAATGAATAATTGCTTGCCCAACTGTACCACGCCAAAATTCTTCATGGAGTTTTGTTAGTTCTCTTGCCAAAACTATTTTTCTATTTTTACCTAGTATTTTGACTAAATCTTCTAGAGTTTGTAATAGTCTATAAGGAGACTCATATAAAACTATGGTTTCTAATGAGTTAGATAATGTTTCTAGCTGTTCTTGTCGTAGTTTAATTTTGGTAGGTAAAAAACCGATAAATATAAATTTGTTGCTTGGCAGTCCGGAGGCACTTAATGCTGCAATACTAGCAGTAACTCCTGGTATTGGTACTACAGAAATATTTGCTTCGACACAAGCTTTTACTAATTCATATCCAGGGTCGGATATTCCAGGCATTCCCGCGTCAGTTACTAGAGCTATTGTTTTTCCTTGATTTAGTTCTTCGATTAATTCAGGTATGCGACTTTGTTCGTTATGTTGATGATAACTTAATTGTGGAGTTTGGATTTGAAAATGTTGTAATAATTTGCTGGTGTGGCGGGTATCTTCTGCTGCTATTAAGTCTACGTTTTGTAATGTTTTAATTGCTCTAAATGTTGTGTCTTCTAAATTACCTATTGGTGTACCAACTATGTAAAGACTCCCTGAATTGACTTCACTCATAATTTGACTATCCTACTCCTATTATCTTGATATTTTATGAAGAATCAAGTCATTTCAGCTTGTTGATTTTCAGAGGTTTACTCTAATGCTCAAAAAAATTTTACTTCAAAGTTATAACCAGATTAATAATGAAGTTTTAACTCTGATAGCTTTAAATATTTCTGACAGAAACAATATCTGTATCTTGAATTAAGCTCTCTTGTTTTTAGTTTAGTTAAAAGTATTATTATCTGATTCCCAGTCTGGGCAACTTTCATCTTCTACACCATAAGGGTGCATTCCACAAACTAATAGATTTCCTCCATAAACTTGACCATGATAATGAATACATCCTCTACAAGCTGAATGTTTTTCTACTGTAGGTTCTACATGATCGACAAAATAGTAGTCTATATCTTCTTCCTGTCTCTCAACATCGAATTCTAAGTAGACTTCAATTATTGGGTCAATTAAATCATTTAGATACTCATCGATTTCTGCAATGATATTAATCTGTATTTCTTCGGTAATTTCCTCAGAGAGCTTTCCCCACTCATCAAACACTTCTGAAATTTCTTCTGCCATTTCATTGAAAAAATTTTCTACTTCCAAAACGGCAGTTTCCATTACTTCAAAGAAGTTTTTTGACCAATCTTCCATTATTAGTATGTTTCAGCTTTTTTTTTTAAATTTAGAGTATCTCGATTTGTTGAGCCGTGCCCTAATTTTCTGTTATATATTTAGTCTTTTTGTAGCCGACGTAATTCTTCTTGTAAGTTATGTACTTCTTGGCGCATTTTATCTACTTCTTGGTTTGGCTGTGACGAATTATCGTCCTCGGAAAGAATCTCTATACGACGTGGTTCATTAGGTCTCGTTTCTGGAGATGAATCTACAGGTGCTTCCTGCATTGCCTTAGTCATCATATCCTCTACAAATTTACGAGCTTCTTCTGTGGTCATTTCACCACGCTTAACCATTTCATCTGCCAGTTTTTGAGCTTCTGCCCTGAGTTGTGTCAATTTTTCGTTGGCTTTCTCACCTGCATAAGAGGCTAATCCCACTCCTAGATAAACTGCCCTTTGAATAATTCCTCCCAAATTATCCATAAAAAATATATCCTGGCTCCTTTAAATTGGGTGATCCGGATACAACGCCTACCACAAGCATCCCGTGTTGCTGCTACCTTCCGGTCCTGACAAGGTTTAGGCGTTGTAGTCGCGCTGGTCCGAATCATTTATTAATATAACACAAATTTTTATTCTGCAACTATGCACCACTGATAAATTTCGTAAGTGACACAATTATTTTTAATTAGGGGGTCTTCGGCTACTATTTTTTGGGCTTCTGCCATAGATGAAGCCTCAAATAATAACATTCCTCCTCCACGCTTTGCCCAGTAAACACTTTTGGCTTTATGTCCTTTGGCAATTAGTTCTTGAACATAAGTTATGTGAGCTGGTACATACTGGTCAAATATAGGTTTTTCGACTATACCTGTTTCTATTTTGGCAAACCAAGGCATTTTAATTTTTGTTTTTTTAATTTTATAGCTATGGGTCAATCAAAACGTTTATTATTTGTGGCTCTTGTGCCACCTGAAAATATTCAACACCAAGTAACTGAAATTAAGGAATATTTTGCTAGTGAATATAATAGCAGCCATGCTTTAAGGTCTGTGCCTCATATTACTTTACAGCCTCCTTTTAAGTGGCCGAGTGAAAAATTAACTATTTTGCAGGAGTCTTTAAAGACTTTTGCTCAAAATTGTTCTGCTTTTCCCGTTACTTTATCTGGCTTTGCTGCTTTTCCACCTCGTGTTATTTATGTCAATGTTGTTAAAACTCCAGAACTTTTAAAAATCCAACAAGATTTAATTGAATTTACAGAAACTACTTTAGGAATTGTGCATCCCCCTGCTAAAATTCGCCCTTTTTCTCCCCATGTCACAGTAGCTTTTCGAGACTTAACTAAACAGAATTTTAGAGCAGCTTGGTTAGAGCTTAGGGAGCGATCGCTTCACTTTGAATTTACTGCTTCTCAGTTAACTTTATTAATTCATAATGATAGGCGGTGGAATATTTATAATGAGTTTCCTTTTCTCAGCACGAATTGAGATAATCCACTAATAGGACTTACATAACTTTGGCAGAAATATATCTATTACATACATAAAATTATGGTCAAAGAATGAATGAGTCAAACGAGGTTTATTAATTCTAATAAACTTTAATTACGTCTCCTATATTTTTGACTACTCTACTCCATAATATAAATTTCTATACTGCACCTTGACGAATCATTTCAAAACCATAAACGTATATATCCGCAAATTTATAACGTTTTTCTTTCTCCCGAAATTCAATAATTCCTATTTCTCCCAGAAAAGAAACAAACTCTTCAAAATTTTCTAGAACTTTCTCTGGTAAATTCTGCCATATTTCTTGTAATTCTTCTTTTTTTTTTAAAGCTAATTTTCCCTTAATAGAATCAAAAAAATTAATTAGAACTGGATATTCCTCTTTAATTTCTTCACATCGCTTTTTTGATGCTTCTTTTAACCCAAATTATAGAGATTTTCCTTGCAGTAGACGCTCTGTACGGATTTTAGTTGATGATTTTCCTCTGTAAGTTAATTCTTGTTCTTTTGCTCCTTTAAGTAATATACTTAAACTCCGAGGAAAAGTTGTACCACTTGAGTCTGTTAATCGTTCATAAACCCATCGAGATACTTTTTTCGCTCTATTTCCTCCTCGGCGACGACTTCCCCAAAGTAATTCTAATGCTTTATCAAGCTCTTCTTCATTCGCTTGATCGATACTTTCAACAGCAACAGGAGAAACTCGGTCAACTAAATTTTTGAAATCTTGAGATTGTATTGCTTGACGAAGTGCTAAACGTAAAAAGTCTATTTGAGTCCACTGTAAAATAATATCCCTTCCAGTAAAATGACTTTTATTATCAAAATTTAAACGATTCCAAATATCTTCTCTCAAGAAAATTTTAAATCTAATTTCTGTTAGTCTACTCGCATCACAAGACTGAACTAATTGAAATAATCCAGTTAATGCTTTTTGTCTTAATTCTCCTGCTTCCGAAAAATCTTCATCTAAATCATCGTAAAGAAACCAAAGTTTTTGAGACTTTTCTTTTGCCTCTTGATGAAGAATAGTATGTACTGCATCTTTGACTCTGAGTATTAGTTGAGAGTTAGTAGATAATTCTAATAAAGCTTGAGTTGATTCAGACTGCCATATATCCTTTGGTAAATTATTAATTATTTTTTTCAACTCACTAAACTTTTCTCCTTTCTTACCTCTGGGAAATTTCAGTAATTTTTCTTGATAACATCTAAATAGTAAATAAGCTCTCCAAAAAGCTTCCCATGTTCCATTCTTTTCCTGCAGATTTTTATGAATAATTTGAAATTCGTCACGAGTGGGACGACTTTCTTTAAATCTACCATGTCCTGACAAAAATAAAGTATTATCTAACCGTCCGTGAGCTAATTTTTGAGCCAGTTCTTGATGTTTTAAAAACAACCAATATAGGGCAGTTTTACCCGTTCCTTTTTTTCCTCGAATTAGGCAAGTTGTATCATCTAAAAAATTTTCAAAATCAGTAGTGCGCTGAAACAATAATCCTAAATCTTGCTTAGGATCGGCCGCATTTACTTCAGGAAACTCTAGACTTTCAATAATTTGCCATCTTTGTTCAACAATATTTAAAACACTACTGCGTTTAATTTCATCATTTTTTTCATCAATGAGATTAGCAATTTTACTATAGTAATCTTGTATTTCTGGTATCGGATAGTTATCAGCAGAAGCAATTGGTTCAAGGTAAGGCACTACTAATGGCTCATAATTTTCTGGTTGATCTTTACTTGTATTTGAATCATCTTCATCTGTATCATAGTTTTCATCTGTTCCATTTTTTATCCTTTCGAGCAAGAAATTAGAAATTTTTTTAACTTTATCTAAACCACTCTTTTTCGCATCAGGTACAGGAGAAAAAACAAAATTAATGGATAAATTTTTCAGACTTTGAAGAGATTCTAGTAGTAGCTCTATTCCCTGTTTATTTTGTTCATTAGGAAAAAGAAAAATAATTGCTTCATCAGCAGCTTGAATTAATGATAAAGCACCCCATTGATTAATCCCAGTTCTTGAGTCAATTAAGAGAATATCTGGTTTTATATTAATTTCAACAGCAGAATAACGTATATCTATAAAATGTTGACTCATTGGGTTTTCAATTTCATCCAACCATTTTCGTACTTCGGGAAATTTATCAATTCTAGATTTAAGTTTATTACGCCGTTTTAATGCTTCTGTATAGCTATGTCCTGGATTAGTAAAAGTATGCCCTGGATTATTGTTATCTGTTTTCCATTCTTTAGTTGCACTGTTTGGTAAAGTAGCAAAAATCATTGCTTTTAATAAACACTCAATAGTGACACCTCCAAAGTGCATAGCTCCAATTTTTCTTCCCCGTTTATCTAATATTTCTGTATCATAATGGCGTTCTAGAAAAGCTGCTTGGTAATCTTCCATAAATCAAAAAAATATAGCTTTGATAATTTAACGTTGATTGTAGGGAATCAAGAGGAAATCCCTCGTGAAATCTCTGGTATATAAAAAATAATCTAAAAACATTCCTCAAATATAAGGTATTTTTAGGTTCTGAGAATAACTATGAGATTGCATTTAGAATTATTCCTAGCTAACCTATGCAATTACATTAACTAGATTTCCTAATTTTATCAAAATAATATGGGTCTAAAACCCCGCCTTTTAAGGCGCAATATTTTTGGAGCCCAGCTCAAATCTCCGTTACAAAAATAACTTCTGACTTGCAGACTTGCTGACTTCTGACTTCGTTAAAGATATTCTCTAGTCTGGGATAAAATTAATTATATATTGGGTCTGTGAATAATTTTCTCCACTATCCGTCGCTTCACATTCCCGTCAATTCCAATCAAACGAACATAATCATTTTGATGTTCGGCTAAACAATTTTCTAAAGCATTTATCACTTCTTCTTCTCCCTCATTCTCTATTTTTCCGCAGCTTTTCCATGAACCAGTTTTATATCTACGTTTATCTGCATATTCCATCCCAATTTTTAAACCATCTTGGAGAATTTTTTGTATCTGTTCCCTCACTTCTGAACTGAGATTCCTATTTTTAATACTATGATTAATCTGATTTTCTGTTAACTGATTAGGTGTAGTTACTTCTGGAGATGAATAGTTATAACTTGGCGTAAATTTTTCCGGTTGGTTTGTTTGAGAAACACCGAACAATCGAGATTGATTATATTCTTCAACCAACCGCAATTCTCGGATACGTTGTTGTTCTCCAACCATAATTTTTCCATATTCTCTCAGATGAGATAGATTAAAATTAGGATGGGGAAAATCTGGTATTTTTTCTGCGGAATTTACTACCCGTCTGGAAATTTTTTCTATACCTACTTGATGAATAAAGTCACGAATCTGTTCATCATAAATCCGACTGCGTAAAGCACTGAAAAAATCTATAGCTTGCTCTCCAAATTCATCTACTAAATTCTCAATATCTCCAGAGGAAAGTTTATCTGTTTTAAATATACTAGCCACTATGCCAATTCTCTCTTCTCGGTTTGGCTCCCAATAAAATTTCTCCATTCGACCATCTCTAATTAAAGGTGCATAGAGGGTAGAAAAATCATTTCCAGTCACAATAATCGGTATTCGATGTAGAGGAGTTTCATCGTAACTGCCTGGCAATTGTACATTAGTAGGATTATCAGCAATATTCATCAAAGTAGCATTTACTAATTGAGTATTTACTGTATATTGAGTACCCGCATCAAACCTACCTGCTCCTGCATCTAAGTCATTAATAAATAAGGCGCACATTCGACCTTGAACTTTAATTTTTTCTGATGCTTCTCGATAACGTAAACGTAATAAACGCGCTGGGTCTCCTGCATCTTTACTTTCTAATTCTCCGCCAGATATAGTTACGGGTTCTATTCCCATTTTTTCAAATACTAACTGACATTGAAAAGTTTTTCCTTCTCCTTTTCTTCCATGTATTCCTAATATTAAAGGTACTCTTACTCTGGGTAGTTCTAAGAAGTTCTTGGTAATGTGAACTGCTAATTTATCTATAAATCTAGGTGATATGTAATATGGCATTGGTTTTGATGTTTTTTTAGCAGGAAGAAGAGTTTGATACAGAGTTTAAACAGAGAATAATATTTGGAGTTTCTCATAGAAAGTCGGTCGAACAAAAATAGGTAATCGAAACTTGGTGTGGCTTTTAATTTAAGCTAAACCATTACTTTATTAATACTCTCTCTGGGTCACTATATCAGTTTTCTTGCAGTATTTATCAAGTCAATGTTTTTGGGGTTTGACATCCCTATTCCCCTACCCCTAAAGTTACTTTTCCTAACTGCAACTGGTTGAGGCAGTGCTAGTTTGCTTTGAATACTACATAATTACATTTTTGTCAATTGCTGCTTAAAGAGGGTGGAGAAAATTAGTTAGGCATGCTTCAAGAAATTAAGGGCGATCGCCACATAAATAACGACAGTATGAGGATTTGCAGCTTTATTTTTCTCTTGAGCAATAACTAGCCTTTGGATTATACTTAAATTTATCATATCACGAAATTGAGTAAAAGGGCTGAAAGTATTGAAATTTTGTGAATTTATGCATCAATATTTTTCACAATTATTGTCAGGGATTGATGACAAAGTTTTAAATTTTAAAATCACAAGCAGAAAAGTATAATTAAAACTGTTTAAATATCTCTGACCAGAATTGAGACAAAGATTCTGAAAAAAAGAAAGACATCTATTATCTAGGTGTCTTTCTCTAGGTAACAGTTGCAACCATTGATTGTACTAAATCCGCCTTAGTAAGAGGGTATTTAGAAAAGTCGAACCTTTGTCATACATGGGATTTAGGGATGGGACAAGCACATTTTTATGACCGGATTTGGTATTAATCAGCGAAAAAACTCAAATGTTCCTTCTTGACAATCTTGGCGGGAACGGCTAATATATTCGTAAGGGATAATTCGCCTTTTTTCTTGACTAATTATTCAATTAAATTTCCAAACAAACTAAAAACCCAATTTCAACTAACAAAGGAAATTGGGTTTTTTCGATTGAAATAAATAGAAAGATAACTAAAGAGGCTGTCGAGAAATCAGCTTTTCAAAATGAGCTTGAGTTTGCTGCAACATTTGCTCACGACCATCTTTTGCTTGATTAAGAGAAGGAACTAAATTACGAGCGTGTAAAGTCATGTGAAATTGTAAATCAGCCACATACTCACTAACATCTTGATGTAAAGAACAAGATGGATATTGTTTAATTTTGGAATTCAAAGTTCTCTCTTCCCCTAAATTATTTGAGCCTATTTCTAATTACAAAAGGTAGCACGAAAATTATCTCTGTGTTGCAGTTTTGCAATGAAGCTTAATATTTTTCCTTGAATAAATATAAATTTATTCACATACAAGGTATAAAAGATTTATGCTCAAACAATAAATAGTTATATCAAGAAGAACCGGGAGATGTAAAAAAAAGCTCAAACAAAACATTTCCCGGTCTAAAAATTACCACTTTAATAAATTAAATGCTTCCATATCTACAGTATCGCGGTTACGATAAATTGCGAGAACTATCGCCAGACCAACTGCCGCTTCAGCAGCAGCCACAGTAATTACAAATACAGTAAAAACTTGACCTTTAATATTCTGAGAATCTAGGAAATTAGAAAATCCCAGTAAATTCAAATTTACAGCATTGAGAAGTAACTCAATAGACATCAGAACCCTTACTGCATTACGACTGGTAACTAAACCATAAATTCCTATACAAAAAAGTGCTGCTGCCAATAACAGAAAATATTCCAGTTGTAATTGCATAAACTTATTAACCCTTTCAATTTACTGAATTATCTTAACCTTTTTCCGCAGAATCTTCGCTAGAACTTGAGACTAATTCACGAGGACGTTCTGGCAAACTTAAAACAGGTGTTTGAGGCATATCTGTCAGTATTTGATCGGGCAAAATATCTCGACGAGCCAAAATAATAGCACCCACCATTGCCATTAACAAAAACACAGAAGCCAGTTCAAAAGGAAGTAAAAAATCACTAAAAAAGTGCTTACCAATTAACACAATTGAACTTTCCCCACTAGCAGTTACAGCAACAGGAATTGACCAGGAAGTAGACAATACCATTCTACTAAGTAAAGCAAACAAACCAAAACAAACTAAACCTGTGGCTACCTTTCTAAACCAAGCATTAGGCAAAGCTTTAAAATCTTCTTGTTTGTTTACAAGCATAATAGCAAATAAAATCAGGACATTAACAGCCCCAACATAAATTAGAACTTGAGCAGTAGCCACGAAATCAGCATTTAACAAAAGGTATAAACCAGAAATGCTCATAAATACTCCACCCAAAAGAAAAGCTGAGTAGACAATATTAGAAAATAATACTACTCCCAAAGCCGCCCCAATCATCATTACGGCTAAAATAATAAATGAAACGAATTGAACCCCTTGTGCTAAATCCACTTTTTATTCCTTTAGATATCTCTGAATTTCAAATGATATTTTGTTAACTATGTAGTTATTAGTTGGTGGGTGAAAATCAAGTTAATCATCCAACCACCAATAACTAATAACTATTTTTCTGTTGTCTCTGCGGGTAGCTTTTCAGCTTCCATTTGTTCCAAAATTTCTTCTGGGCGGAGACCAGCACGACGTGTAGTATGAGGAACTGTATGAGGGTCAATAACTCCTTTAGGCAAGTAAGCTAGTTCTCGCATAGGAGTTACCATTGGGTCATTTGTCACCTTGTATGGTAATCGTCCCAGGGCCACACTATCATAGTTCAACTCGTGACGATCGTAAGCAGCTAGCTCATATTCTTCTGTCATAGATAGACAGTTAGTAGGGCAATATTCTACGCAGTTTCCACAGAATATACAAACTCCAAAATCAATGCTGTAGTGATTGAGCTTTTTCTTTTTAGTTTCTTTGTTAAATTCCCAATCTACTACTGGTAAATTAATTGGGCAAACCCTAACACAAACTTCACAGGCAATACACTTGTCATATTCAAAGTGAATTCTACCTCTAAATCTTTCAGAAGGAATCAACTTTTCGTATGGGTATTGTACAGTAATGGGACGACGGCGCATATGGTCAAAGGTGACAGATAGACCTTGACCAATATATTTGGCAGCTTGAACAGTTTCTTTAGCGTAATCGCTTACTTGGTTGAGGAATTTGAACATGGGGTTTTGCTTAATAAAACTTAGACACGGCGTCACAAAGTGACAATTTGAGCTTTATTTCCTGCTTCAATCAGGTTGCTTTGCTACTCAATGCTAAGGCAAAGGCCATTGCTTGCAACCTTTGGCATCTTAAGATCAGGCTTCATGGTCAAGCAGACCATATTTTGTTACCTTCTCCCACTGTTAAGATAACGCAATAATGAGGGCTTCCCAACCTCACGGATAGGGCTTTCTGTTTCACAAGGAAGTGCAGCCACTTAATCCTCGACAGACATTAACGATGAGGCTCACCGCAGTTTTGTATCAGACATTCAGAAATTCTGTCAATAGATAGTCCACAATTAGAGAATTTACTACTTCTTGGACTTAAAGTCACGGGGATTAATTGTAGGTGTTTGGATACCAAACAATAGGCAAGGGGATAAATCCTTGTTACTTCGTTTCTTCCCACGCTGACCAAATAAATATTCTTTAGGGATGAGTCAAAACTCCTCTACACATTTGGCTTAGGTCTAAATGTGGTTAGCTAACATCCCACTGATGCTTAAATCATTTAGGACAACTTTGCCCTACTTTTTAGCTAAGTATGTCGTCAATTTATTAACTGCATCACAGGGGATATTAGCAACTCTCCTAAGAAATATAGTTAGGCCAAGTAGTTTTAGATTTTAGATTCAGTTTCATCGAAAAATCAAAAATCAGCTATTGATTTATCCGCCAAAAGCAAATGGGAAGGCTAACTTTAGGGCTGCAGTTAATAGCAAGTTAACCAAAGCCACTGGCAACAAGAACTTCCACCCCAGGTCTAATAATTGGTCAATTCTTACCCTTGGTAATGTCCAACGGAGCAAAACTGCTATAAATACAAGCAGATAAGCTTTGAGTAAGGTCATAGTAATCCCCAAGGTAGCATTAATTATTTGTAGCCAAGGAGTTGTGTCACTCACCCCAAACCAATTAGATAGAAGTTCTACTGGAAGTGGAGACTCCCAACCACCGAGATACAAAACCGCTACAAGTAGGGAAGATAAAACTAGGTTGACATAAGAAGCTAGATAATACAGAGCAAATTTCATGCCAGTGTATTCCGTTTGGTATCCAGCCACCAATTCTTCTTCTGCTTCTGGAAGGTCAAAAGGAAGACGTTCACATTCTGCCAATACTGCTATCCAGAAAATGATGAACCCCAATGGTTGTCTCCAGATATTCCATCCGAGGATGCCATAGCTTGATTGTTGTTCAACTATATCGATTGTACTGAGACTGTTGGACATCATCGCTACTGCCAGCACAGCCAAGGCCAAAGGAATTTCATAACTGATAGATTGTGCTGCTGCTCGTAGACCTCCGAGTAGAGAATATTTATTGTTAGAAGCATAACCAGACATTAGTAGTCCAATGGGCTGAATACTGGAAAGAGCTATCCACAAAAATATTGCTACCCCAAGGTCTGTAATCACTAAATTTTGTCCAAAGGGCACCACTAGGTAGGACAGAAATACTGGGATCGCTACGATTACAGGTCCTAAAGTAAATAGTAAGGAGTCTGCTTTGGCCGGAACAACGTCCTCTTTGAAAACTAGCTTCAGACCATCAGCGAGGGGCGCTAGAGTCCCCAGAGGGCCAATAAATTCAGGACCAATTCTTTGTTGTGCTGCTGCAGATATTTTCCGTTCTAGCCAGACTGCTACTAGAACGCCGACAGTAGCACCGACAATCATTAATAACA
>CAJICP010000301.1_pt1 | contig 18064 bp, 10 predicted proteins | sample 9199641 | NCBI WGS metagenome assembly CAJICP01 (sample SAMEA7708340, study PRJEB35096) | sediment metagenome | biome: marine neritic benthic zone biome [ENVO:01000025]; feature: sediment [ENVO:00002007]; material: shallow marine sediment [ENVO:03000034] sea grass bed [ENVO_01000059] ... | reverse complement strand
GTCCGGATAATCAGTGATAAAAAAGTTTTTGTTTGTAGTAGGGCTTTAGCCCTAAGTTATGGATAGGGCTGAAGCCCTACTACTCAACCGGACATGATATAAGGTGCTGCTGGAGGATTTTTTTTAAAAGCTATAATGCTTATTATTTCATTATAATATAAAAACAAATCATACCCAAATTCAGCAACGCTACATTCTGAAGTATTCTCCTCTTCCCCAGGGCAAACCCATCTAAATTCTGGAAGCTTCTGCCGTTAAGCTTTAGAGGATTAATGAGTATAAATACTCATAAGCCTGACATCCTTGCCCTGTCAGAACTTCAAAATAAGATGCGTTTACCCTGCCGTCTTCCCAATCTTCTTGACTTAAAACCCACATTCCGCAGGTCAACTTGTAATATAAAAAGTAGCACAACAGTTGCTAATTTCCTAAGTATTTATACTCTTTAAATTAGGTTGATTAGCCTTCGCGATGCTGCTCCGCACCCTCCGTAGGACGATCGCCAAATCATCAGCAAAATATTAATTATTTATACTGAATTTATTTTTATGGTTAGGGACTATTGGTCTGTCAATTTTGAAATGATGGATAGATTTTTGTAACTTTAATTTTGGAGTAATGCTTTTTGGGATTGCCTACCCCTCAAAACTATCTTGACAGACCACTATCATCTTTTCCTTACTTCTGACTTCCGACTTCTTATTTTTTATACTACTTTTTGAACTGCGGAATGTAGGTTAAAATGCTAATCTTAATAAAGAAGGAAGTAAAGAACCAATAGCGTGTACTATTTGATTAGGCTTTTCTGGTTCTGGAGGGTTCAAACGTAGGTCAATAATTTCAACCAACTGTTGTGATAATTCCTCTCCCTCACTACTATTTTTAGATACAAAAATCTCACGAGCTTTTTCTGCATCTGCAAGAGCTGCATCAAGATTTCCCAGATCAGCAAAAGCCATACTTCTAGCAAAATAAGCAGCAGCTAAATCCGATTTCAAACTAATAGCTTGGTTATAATATCTAACAGCATCTTTATAATGTCCTGCTTTTGCTTCAGCAACTCCTAACCGATAAAAATCTTCAGCTTCACCTACATTAGATGGCATTCCCACAACACCTAACAAAAAAGCATTTTTTAGGTCAACACCTGTTAAATTAGCTCCTGTTAAATAAGCACTTCTTAAATCTGTACCAGCCAAATTTGCTCCAGATAAATTTGCCCCTGTTAAATTCGCACCAAATAAACTTGTACCAGCCAAATTTGCTCCAGATAAATTTGCCCCTGTTAAATTCGCACGACTGAGATTAGCTCCACTCAAGTTAGCTCCCTCTAGGTTAGCTCCTTGAAGATTTGCCAATACTAAACCAACACCAGTTAATTCACAATTTGGACATTGTTTGCTAGATAATAATTTTTGTGTATGTTGGATATTCTCAGCCATGGCTGGAAGATCAGGACAAATTGTAGTTAAAACTAAGATAGCAGAAAGGATTTTGAGTCTCATTTTCAAATCCTCCAAATAAGGAGCATATTTTGCTGCTATGTTAGCACCAAATCCATAAATCTAAGCATACTCTTAATCAAATTTCGCTTTCCGGTAATATTATGTTCGATTGAATACTTATAATTAATAAAAAATTGGCTGGGTTGAGGAACAAAACTCAATATATATGGGTCTTTGTTGGGTTGCGAGATATGCTTAACCCAACCTACAATAATTATCCAACATCATCCAAACATGATATAATAGGGACTTGATTATCCACTAATTTGCCATACCTCTGTTAAATTCTTCATAGCTTGTGCCATCTGGCATAATTGCTCCTTGGAGAGACGCTCCAGCCAAATTAAGATCGGAAATATTAGCGCCCAAAAGACTCGCTCCATCTAAGTCAGCAGCACTCAAAATAGCCTCTGTTAAATCTGCTCTCATTAGATTTGCTCCAATTAAGTCTACTCCTGCCATATCCGCTCTGGTGAGGTTAGCTCCGATTAAGTCAGCTTCATTAAGAATAGCTCGTCGGAAATTAACACCATATAGGTTAGCTCCATGCAAATCTGTTTCACAGAGAATGGCTCTTGACAGGTCAGCATCTATCATATTAACTTGACTAAAATTAGCACGACTTAGGTCTGCTTTGGTGAGTTTTGCTCCTGTTAAATCAGCTCTGTTAAGTTTAGCTCCTACTAGAAGGGCACCCGACAAATTTGCCTCGCTTAAATCAGCTCCAATTAGATTCGCTCGACTGAGATTAGCTTTGGCCAGATTTACGCGACTGAGATTGGCCAGACTGAGGTTTGCACCTGTTAAGTCTGCTTCAAAAAGATTAGCCCCTTCTAAGTTAGCTTCGAGCAAATGTGCTTCATGTAAGTATACGCCACTGAAATTTCTTTCTCCTCTTGCATATTGCCTTAAGAATTCATCTATTTTCATAATTTGGTTAATCATAAATTTTCTTTGAAATATACTCGCACTAGAATTGATAAACAGGATTTTATTGGGTTAATTTTGTAATTCAAATTTATCCGACCTGAATATTTTTATACGGGTATTCAAAGATTAATTCAGAAAATCATACCAAGTCTGTTTGATCCATAGAGATTTATAATTTTTCCCTGTTCCCTCTTTTTATTTTCAGAGATTATCTGAAATTGTCATAAGGAAACTTCCCTTTTTTTGGGTCAAACCACTGATGCAAAAGTTGATTATTTTCATCACTAGCAATAGTAGTATCAACAAATTTATCCCAATCGGGATTTTGTAATGGCAAAATACAACCATAATTTTCAAAAGAAAAAGGAATTTTAGGAATTAGTGCCAACTCACTGAAATTTTTATTTTGTTGCCAAACTTCTCCCAGTAATAAAATTCCATCACTAGCAATAGCATCAATTTTACCATCATTTAATAAATTAATTCCTTCGGCTCTATTGGAAACTGGTTGCCAATTTGCATTGGGATAAATAGGGCGAAATTCTGCTTCAGTAGTTGTGCCTGCTAAAAATCCTACTGATACTTTTCCCGCAGTACCTTTCATTGGATCGAATTTTTCTGCATCTGTTTTTTTTACTAATAACTGAATTCCTGTAGTGAAAAATGGAATGGAAAAATCTACTACTTTCTCTCTGGCATTATTAATAGTTGTAGCGGCACAGACAATATCTATTTTTCGATCTTGGATTAGTTGAAAACGGTTATCTAGAGATATTTCTTCCAATTCTAATTTGATTGGTTTACCCAGCTCTTGCTCTAGACGTTGATGAATTAATTTAATTAACTCAACTGAATAACCTTCTAATTGATTTGTTGCATTATTGATATAGCTAAATGGAACTGCATCACTTCTGACTCCTGCTTTTAGTACCCCCGTTTTTTCGATTTTTTCTAATACAGTTTCTTCGGCAGTTTCTGCCAAACTTGCTAGAGGAAAGCTAATCAAAAATATGGTGATTAAATAGCTAATTATTTGATTTAAGAAGGAAGAAGAAAGAGGGAAGAGGGAAGAAGATGAATTCATCAGAAAAATTAGAGGATTTATACCGTACATTTTTTTTGTTTTCATACCTATTATCCTGAAAATTATCACATATTTATAAGTAGAAAAATTGGCTTCAGGAAGAGGAAAGAGGGAAGAGGAAAGAGGGAAGAGGATGAATTTATCAGGAAAATTAGAGGATTAATCCCATACACTTTTTTAGTTTTTATACCTGTTATCCTGAAAATTATCACATATTTATAAGTAGAAAAATTAGCTTTTTGATAAATATTTGCTCTGGGGAAAATTTGTGATATAAAATTATATCATACCTGACAATAAAATTTCTTGATAATTGGTGACAATTTGCTATTTAAGCAGGGATTAAGATTAAAAAATTACCAAAAAACTGCTCAGGAGATAAGACAATGGCACAGGTGATTTTTTATGAAAAACCAGGCTGCAAAAACAATACCAAGCAAAAGAATTTGCTAGAAGCAGCAGGTCATCAATTAGAAACTCATAACTTGTTGAAGGAAGCTTGGACAAAAGATAATTTGCGTTTATTTTTTGGCGATCGCCCGGTAGTGGAGTGGTTTAACAAAGCTGCTCCAAAAGTTAAGTCTGGAGAAGTAGTTCCCGAACAAACTGATGCTGAAGCTGCACTGACATTGATGTTAACTGACCCATTACTTATCCGTCGTCCTCTGATGCAAGTGGGCGATCGCCGAGAGGTGGGATTTGATGTTGAAGTTGTGAATAACTGGATTGGTTTGCAGGCAGTAGATGAAACCCAAAGGCCAAAAAGTGAGGAGTTGATGAGTCAAGATTTGCAAACTTGTCCAAATAATCATCACCACTAGAGTTTAGCAAAACCTATTTTTATCTATAAAATTTGCCTAATTTCTCATTATACCATTTCTTTGTCACGATGCACTTAATAATTTTTGCTCCGATCTTATTCTGCTGAGGATCGTCATCTTTTATTAAGCGCAACTTCATAGAGAAATGGTATTAGATAATTTTCTAGGGGAAGATATTTTCATGGTTTGTTAATGTACTTAACTTACAGGGAAATCGCTATATATTATAAAATGATTAAAATGATGATAATTATTGTATAATTGTTCTTCAAAACCAGTCATGTGTTAACAATGAAAAAGGAAAATAAAATATTAAACTTTTACAATCTTTTCCAAATATCCTTAATAAATCAACTAAATTTATTCATCAAATTTCCTTTCTTCCTTCTGACTTCTTCCTGCTTAATTTTTTCTTCCTCAACATTACCTGTCACAGCAATAACCTTCGTTACAGAACGTGCGGCATTGCAGGAAAACGACCAACTTGAATGGTCAAGTTTAGGTCAGGTTTTTAACCCCTTTGCTCCCGACCCCAGTGCATTTTTACTAAATACATTTTCTACAAAATCTACAGGTAATATAGGAATAAATGTCGAAATTCCTCTCCCATCTTCCCCAGAAATAACTCCTCCTTTTGTGTTTCAAACATCTTCCCCACCATTTGGTATTCCCACTAATTTTTCCGACGGCGATTTTATCTTATTTACTGGTTTTCAGCCTACCACATTTCCAACAGTAGGAAATGAAGGACCTATAACTATTAATTTTGATACTCCTGTTAAGGGAGCAGGTACTCAAATAGCTGTAGATGATACTTTTCAATTTGAAGCATTTATCTCAGCTTTTGACAATGAAAATAATCTTTTAGGAACTTTTTCAACTAATGGAACTTCCTCTTTAGCACTAGATAACTCAGCAGTATTTCTAGGGATTAAAAGTGATATTCCAGAGATTTATAAACTTATTTTTAGTAGTTCTGTACCAGAACGTGCTTTAGGAATTAATAGTCTTAGTCTTAGTACAGTTCCTGTTCCTGAACCAAGCACAATTATGGCAATTGGAATCTTAAGTTTAGGCTTATTTGCCTGCAAAAAACGAAAGTATTAGAGCTTTTTTTTAAAGTTTATGTAGATGGTTCAAAGGCTTTTGAGTAGGTACACCAACTGGACGGGGATAATTTATTGGGGTTTTACCTAATTTCCGCAAATATATACAATGACGAATACTATCACTTAGGGGAGTTTTGAATTCCTCAATAGTCTCTATTTTTCCTCCCAAAAGTTTGACAACTTCTGGTAAATTAGCCTGTTCATCAGTTGTGAAATTTCCCCGATATAAAATTGCCATACCACCTATTTTTAACAATGGCAAAGCATATTCTGCACAGACTACTGTAGGTGCAACAGCTCTCAAAAGAGCAATATCATAAATTTCTCTATGTTGAAATATGCGACCAATTTGTTCAGCTCTGTTAGCTAGAGGCAAACAATTTGTAATAGCCAAATCTGCTAAAATAGTTTCAAGGAAACTGATTTTTTTCTGGGTTGAATCCAGTAAAGTAATAACATATTGAGGTAAGGTAATCGCAACAGGTAATCCAGGAAAGCCTCCACCCGTGCCAATATCAATAACCTTTTTTTCCTCTTGCCAATTTATTTGATTTTCTAAGATAAACTTAATGCCTCTGAGGGAATCCCAAAGATGTTTTTCCCAAAAATCTTCCGGCCTAGTAATTCTAGTTAAATTTAACTTTTGATTGGCGACAATAATCAACTCATAAAGTTTTTGAAATTGCTGCTGTTGTTGTGTAGTTGGCTGCCAATTTAATGTTTCCTGCCAAACAGAATTCATTTCTGGTAATATTTTTATCGAATTATCATTCATTTCAGTTTTAACTACTATCTATAATACTAGGAATTTTACCATTTACAGCAGTCTTCATTTGAATAGACCATAGTAGGGACCTTCCTAGGAACGTCCCTACGAGAATTATTCTTTTGAATGTGTGGTTCACCAATCACCAAAAGCGCTGTAAGTTCTCACAAAGTTGACGATCGCTGTCAGAAACATTAGGATTAGTCCGTAAATAATCACGCACCCAACTACAACCCTTCTCTAACAAATCATCCAATGCCAAATTCCACAAAATCACAGTGTTATCTCTGCTTCCAGAAGCTAACAACTTACCATCAGGGCTAAAACTTACACTCATCACACCATCCTGATGACCCCTCAAAGTTTTTAATAAACTACCATCATAAAGACTCCAGAGCTTAACCTTACCATCATAACTAGACGAAGCGATCGCCTGACCATCAGGGCTAAAACTAACACTGGTGACACTATCGCTAGCACCCTTCAAAAAAGTTCTCAACAACTCACCATTAATACTCCAAAGCTTTACCGTATTATCATAACTTGCTGTAGCGATCGCCTGACCATCAGGACTAAAAGTTACTCCCAAAACCCAACTCTTGTGAGCATTAATAGTTCTTAGCAGTACACCTTTTTTAGTCCATAGTTTCACCGTGCCATCATCACTAGCAGAGGCGAGCATTTTGCCATCTGGGCTGAAACTAACACTACTGACCCATTCGTTATGCCCAACTAAAGTTTTCAGCAACTTGCCTTGGCGGTTCCACAACTTTACCGTTTTGTCTTTGCTACTAGAAGCAATAATTTGATTATTCGGACTAAAGCTGACACTCAGTACATGATCGGTATGTCCTATGAGATTGATATTCTTGGAGGTAGAATGAGGGGGATGATAACTTGTGTTCCAATTCCAATCAACACAAACACTTCCTATAGACCTTGGGAAACATTGTAGTCTGGTGGGAACTTTTACTTGACTATCCAGGGTGATGTCAACCAAACTATGATATTCTTCTTCATACTGATGTAGCAGTGAGGAAAAATTTGCGGGAAAGAAGGAAATAATTTTGCTCAAGGGAACAAGACAAAAATTACCCACTCTCAGAAAACAACTCAACTTGGTAGTAAAATCATCTTGAATTTTTCCCTGTTCCTGTAAATATGATTTTGTTTTCCCATTATTGAGGGCAAAAAGCTGATTATTATTGCCATAAGGTTGCCAATATCTAGGATCGTCAAGCAATTCCCAGTTCCAAATTTCCTCTGGAGAATTGAAGTACCACAATTTTACTGTATTATCATAGCTACCAGAAGCAAGAATCTGACCATCAGGGCTAAAACTTACACTTGCCACTCTATCAGTGTGCCCCCGGAGAGTATTAAGTAACTTACCTGTGCGACTCCACAGTTTAATAGTATTGTCTTGAGATCCAGAAGCTAAGATTTGACCATCTTGACTGAAACTCACACCAAGAACTCTGTGTTGATGTCCTTGCAGAATATTTAGAGAACTGTTTTTAAGACTCCACAACTTAATAGTTTTGTCATAGCTACCTGAAACCAGAGTTTGACTATCAGGGCTGAAACTAACCTGAGTAACTGTGTCTCCATGACCCGAAAAAGTTTTCCAGAGGGTTCCGTCTCGGTGCCAAATTTTGATGGTTTTATCTGTACTTGAGGAAGCTATTGTTTTGCCATCAGGAGAAAAGCTGGCACTGATAACTTGTTTCTTGTGTCCAGTTATTGTCTTTTCTAGAATCGGTATATTTCCCGACAAACGCCAAATTTTGACTGTTTTATCTCCACTTGCTGTCACCAGACTGCTACCATCAGGAGAAAAATTGGCACTGTAGACTGGGTAATTATGATTTTGATCTCCATGTTTTAAGGTTGCCAATAGTTGGCCATTGAGATTCCACAACTGTACGGTGCCGTTTGCATTAGCAGCAGCAATAATTTTTCCATCTGGGCTAAAGTTAACCCATTTGACTACTGCTGTGGTTTGAATTGTTCTGAGTAATACTCCTGTGTTGCTCCAAATTTTGATGGTTTTGTCTAGTGAGCCTGATGCTAATATTTTGCTATCGGGACTGAAGTTGACTGTAATTACGCGATCGAGATGACTCTTGAGAGATAGAGGTTTAAAATCTGGTTGCTGAAGATTCCAAATTTTAACTGTCCGATCGTGGGAAGCCGAAGCTAGATATTTTCCATCTGAACTAAAGCTAATTCTGCTCACCCTATCTGTATGACCTTTTAAGGTTTTTTGTAATTTGCCATCTCGACTCCATAATTTAATAGTTTTATCTGTACTAGCAGAGGCAATTAAATTTCCTTCAGGATGGAAGATGACACTCCAAACTACATTACCATGTTCTTCTAAATGATTATATTCGTTGACTCCATAAACTGCTTGCTGTAGAGAGGCTGCAATGCGATATTCTGTATCATTTGATAGGTTGTTTTCTCCTAATAATTGTTTGATTTTTTGCCATTTTTGACCTGCTCTGATACTTTCTATAAGAGCATCAAATTTATAATCTGAGAAAAATAATGCTTCTGAAACAGCAGTCATACTATTAATATCTGCTCGATATTTTTCAGCATTTGCTACTTGTTTTTGAAATATTGTTCTCTGCCAGGAAGCTAGTGCTACAATGGTTGAAAGTGAGGTCAATATGATGCCAATAATTGCTGCTGCTAGTTGTCGTTTTAAGACTATATTTAGTTGGGCTTGACTAATTATTCTATCTTTTTCGGCCTGATTTTTGGCAATTTCAGCTTGTTTGATTTCAACTTCAGCCTGGCGCAATCTCTCTTCCAAATTAAACCTTTGACGGATTGGTTTTACTACATAATCGTGAATTAGCTGGTAGTGTTTTTCAGAGAATTCTTTTCGGATAAATAATAATCCTGAGTCTATTAATATTTCTAAAATTAAGTCAAGCAGTTTTTTTCTTTCTTGGGCATAATTGATTTTATTTTTAGCAAATTTTTCAGATTTACTTTTTGCTGGCAAATTTGGCTGTATACATTTTTTAATTATTTCTAATAATTCAGTTTCAGTTCGACTAGCTCTGCTGAGATTATCATTAGTCAGTGCAAATAAAATTTGCATAGTAGCTTCTTCATTTTCCTTACCACAATCTACAATTACTTGCTCTAAAAACTTTTTGATCAGTTTTTCTTTCGCCTTTTGCGGATTAATGCCAAATTTTTCTTGAAATTGAGTTAGGGTTGTAATCGGAGGTTTTTCTTCTTGGAGTTGGCTTCCTACTACTTGTAATTCTATGGGGCGAATTTGCTGTCTTTCATCTGCTAAACCATCAACAATTACATCAATTAATTTGGGTTCTAAATTAAATTTTGCTCTCTTTGTTAAACACTCTATGATCGTGAAGGCATCTTCTCTAGAAAAATTTCTTAAATGGTAACGAATCTGTTTATCTAGGATATTGTTATTAATGACATCTAGATAATTGATAAAGTCACAGTCTAATAAATAATGTAAATAATCTTCCCTCATGGATAAAATTACCTTGACAAAGGGAATATTTAGACAATTCCGCAGAAATGTATAGAATGCTTCTCTCTCTTCACTGGTATTGCTAATAAAGAAAAATTCTTCAAATTGATCGAATACTATTACTGTTAATAAATTATTCTCTGCATTATTTTTTAGTTGCGCTAAAATAGATGATTCTATCAATTTGAATTTATCTGTAATGCCACACAAATATGGAGTAATTTCTTCTACTTCTGAATTAGAGTTTTTTGATGCCAAATGAGAGATTAATTTATGATTTTCTGTATAAATTTTTTCCGGTTTTATCAGATTTTTATCCTGTAGGAATTTCCCTTTTTTTTGTAACTCTTTATCCAGACAATTTGCTAACTCTCCTAGCCAGTCAGTATATGCTTGTACTACTACTGGTATTGTATCTCGTGCCGAAATACTAATGTTGTTTAAAGCTGGTACTAATCCTGCATTAACTAAAGAACTTTTACCAACACCAGAACGACCATGAATAATAGTTAATTTGTAATCGTCTCGACTAATTCTTTCCAAAAGATAATTAATATCTCGCTGGCGACTGGAAGCAGTTATTTCTTCGGGTAAGTTTTGATGATAGTCTAGTGATTCTTTTATATAAGCTTGTTTTTGTGGTTGTAATTGAGATGCACCAATAAAAGCTACCAACCCATATTGGTGAGCAATTTTTCTCTGGGTTTTTTTTAAGCGAAAGGCTTGTATATATTTTCCTTTCTCATAATAAAGCGAGCGCAATTCTGTTAACAGCTCAAGGTAAAGTTTTGGATCTCTATTTTCTTGAGTTTTTAAACTATTTTTAATTGCATTTTTTTCTGTGGCTTCAGCAATTTCTAGATACTCTATAGCTTCTGCTTGGCGATATAATTTTTTTAGGCTTCGTGCTAATAACAATAAGTATTTATTTTTTTCTGTTGGTAATGTTGTATCTTTGGCATAAAACAAAGTATTAAGAGCTTTTTCAGATAGCTTCTGCGCTTGAACCCAATTTAATTTTTGTAGGGCAATTTCTGCCAGAAAACCGTAATCTTTTGCTACTTGACACTCATTTCCATATTTTTGATGTATTTTTAGCCCTTCTATGGCAATAGCTTCTAATTCTCCCCAAGCTTTCATCTCCTTTGTCACTTGTCCTAATGTTGTGATTACCTCAGCTACTAAGTCAAAACAATTAACTTTTTCAAAAAGCTGTTTCGATTGTTGAAGTTTCAGTTTTGCTTGTGCTATTTTTTGACAATTATCAAGGGGATTTTGAGTTGATTTAAGATAATAACATAAGCCTATATTATATAAAACTATACCTTGTTGTTCTAAGATCAATCTCTGGCTAATCATTGATAATTTAGGATATTCTGATTGATGCAGATAACATTGCTCCCTAACTTCATACTGCCACAATTTTAGGCTTTCTTGATAATGAGCAAGAGCAGAATCTATCTCTTTATTGTAGTAGTTATCTCGACCAAGAATTAATTCTATATTTGCTTGGAGTATTGGTTCTAAATTTTGGTCACGATTTTTGATGTCTTTGAGGGCTAACTCTATTTCTTGACGTTTACTTTTAGATAATGCCTTAAAATAATAACAGTTGGGTTGATTGACGCAACTAGAAAGTAAAAGCTTAGGGATTGTATTTTTGACTGATAATGGTATTAATTCTTGTTGTTTATTGGCAGACTTATCTATCCAATAATCCTCTATTTCTAGTCTAAGCAAATGTATTAAATCACAAGTCGCCAGCTCAAATTTGATTGTAGCTGCTGCCCAACTTTTAAAGTCAGGTGCTAGTCTAATTAGTTTAGCTAACAATTCATCTGTTATCCACAAAACTAGAGGAAAACAGAATTTTTTCCGAAATTCATCCCTGACTTGATTAGTAGAAGTTAGTAGCTCATCTATTGCTTCCACTTTCTCTAAGTCAAATATCATTAGTGCTGGTGGTTCGGCAAATTTTTCTAATTGTTGATCGATGGTTGTATATAGAGTCTTGACAGTTTTTGGTAATACTATTTCTTTAATTTCTATTGAAGATAGCTTTCTCACCTGCATCATCATTGTTTGCTGCAAGTATTGATAATTACAGCAAACTAAAATTAGTGAAAATTGTCCCTGAGAAAGAGTTACAGACCTGATCAGTCTTTTGAGAGATCGCTGATTGTAAATGATACTTTCTTCAAAGTCTTTTAAAACTTCCATATTCACTAAATACTCTTACCTAATTTACTCCCAAATACTAAAAAAAATAATTATTTTTTTCAGTCTCATTATAAAATATTTGAAAGGAGGAATATTCCTTAATACAGGAAGGTATCTTCAGATAATATCAAGTTCGTTTAATTAATGATAAAAAAAACTATTCCCTCACTTTCCCAAAGCTGATAGCTTAGTGCTAGTTGCTGTAATTACTATTAACCCAACTAGCATATTTTTTAGTTTCTACCAACAATGGATTAATTCCAAACCAATGACCATTCCGATCTCGATATTCAAAAACAAACATACTTCTGAGTAAAGTTTGACATTCTTCTTCCCCAGTAACTCTTTGATTTTTTACTACTTTAAATAACAACTCCCACTCATCAAAAGTAATAGCTCTAATTAGATCGTCTCGATATTCCTGAATCACATTTTCTAAACATTCACAGGAAAAAGGAGGATCTTCTTGCTGAAGACAGCTATAGAGTAACATTAACAGTCGTCGCATATGGCCTCCACTGATGCGGCAAAGTCGATCCAGGGTTTCAGGGGAGTCAAAGAGGTTTGGAATCAATTCTGGACGTTGTTCAGAGGGTGTTTCGGGAAAGGCTCTAGCTAATACCATTTCTCGTAATAATGCCATTCCCGGTTCATAATCACTAGGTTCCATTGTGGGTTTTGTGCGTCTGGTTTGTACAGGGACCATTGGCAATACTTTTGGTTTCACTCCAAATCGACTAGATAATCTGCCATAATCATTAGAGAACATTAAAGTGAGGGGAATTGTGTAAACTACATGACAGTTTAGTTTTTTAAGTTGTTCGCCTCGGTCTACAAATAAATATTCTGGTTGAGTACGTCCCCAAGATTTGAGTGAGTTATCTACACGGTCTAGGTTATCAACAATAACAACAAGTCCTTTCTTGCCTTGGCGTTTGAGTTCGATATTGGCACGTTCAAGTAATTCTTGATTAATTGATTCTAGGATATTACTGGTTCGTGGTTCGAGGTATTGTCTTAATTGAGAACGTAGTTTAGGGGAGTCTTTAGTTTTAGCAGTAATTTTGGCAATACCAACAGATAATTCTGCTTCTGTTGAAAGTTGTATCGGGGTTTGTAAGACTTCTGATATTTCAGTAAATAGTTTTTGGAAGTACCCTGGTTTGATTTTAATTTTAGCTTGTTCCATACTTTCGCTGACTTGACGAGCGATCGCCAGCAAAATATCACTAATGTCTACGTCTCCCATATCTAAATCTTCAGAAGACTCAAAGTAAACAACGTGATACCCCTGTTTTTCTAGTTGATCTTTGAGTCGAAATAATTCAGTGGACTTACCACAACCTATATGCCCTGTAAATAGTTGACAAGATGGCTGATTTCCAGATAAAAGTGTTATAGTCCTTTCTAATTCTCGGATAATGTCACTACCCCTGACACTGGCAAAATCTATGTAATATTGTTGATCTTCAGGATTTCCTACTATCAGGGTCTTGCTAGGGTTACAAGCTTTGTAAAATTTAATTAAGTCTAGTTCACTCAACACTTGTTTTCCCATATATAAAAAAGGTAGTATTATCTAATATTGTTGAGTATTATTTTCTTCGATTCTTTTAATCTGGGCAAGAGGTATGTAAACACCTATGGGTAAAAGTATAAATTGTCATTACCCTAGAAGAAATAGAGTATATCAACAGTGACTTACAATAAACACAATTTTTATGAGTGAATCAAATATAGCTTTTCTCTCTCTCGTGAGGTACACAAGTTTTGGATTTTCGGGAATAGGGAATAGGGAATAGGGAAGAGAAAAAAATACTGTACCTCATTCATAAGAGAACCGCGTTAACGAAGTCAGAAGTCAGCAAGTCTGCAAGTCAGAAGTTATTTTTGTAACGGAGATTTGAGCTGGGCTCCAAAAATATTGCGACTTAAAAGGCGGGGTTTTAGACCCATATTATTTTGATAAAATTTTAAGAATTAATTATAAAACTTCCCTGTATATATTAGTCCGAAATCATTTGTCAAAAATCCAGGCATTAGATAAAAAGTCGGAAATTATTACCCCTGTTCCCTAATTCCCAGAGATTTTCTGCCTGGCGCAAATAGGACTGCTATAACAATTATTTTAGAGATAAAAAAATCAACATATCTGTTTAATAACCAGAGAAAAATATGTGATAAAAATGATGATGAGTAAGTAGTGAGGCGTCATTAAATGTCACTATGTCCGAAGCCACTGGAACAGAGTTGAAAGAAGCAATTCCAATAGTTTTGACTGATGCTCTATTTTGTTAAATAGTTAAGTTTATTCACACCTACTTAGGGTGAAAATTTCAGAAAATTAATTAGTGAGTAAATAAGTAAATGGCTAATAGTATTGGATCGGTTTCTCAATCAGATTTGGTAAGTCGGCGACAAACATTACGCCGTCAACGACGTTTAAAATTAGTAGTTATAATATGGCAAATACTAGCAGTTGGTGGTTTAGCATTAGGTTTACTTTGGGCAATTACTCAACCAATTTGGCTAATAACTAAACAAGAACAATTAAGTGTAGAAGGTAATCAATTGCTTTCAGACCGAGCAATATTGTCTCTAATTCCTTTAGATTATCCTCAGTCTCTTTGGGGAATTCAACCACAGGTACTAGCTCAGAATTTAGAGTCACATAGCCCAATTGCTAAGGCAAAAATTAGCCGTCATTTATTTCCTCCGAGTTTAATAATTAAAATTACAGAAAGACGCCCTGTAGCAATTACTCAATTCAAAAGTAAGGTAGGTACTCATAACTCACAAAAAATGGGATGGTTAGATGCTCATGGCAACTGGATACCTCTAGAAAGCTTTTCTGCTCTAGAAAGAACTGAATCTTTACCTACTCTAAAAGTAATTGGTTTTACTGAACAGTATCGTCAATATTGGCATCCTCTATATCAAAGTTTAAGTCGTAGTCCTGTTAAAATATTTGAGATTAATTGGCAAGATCCAGGAAATTTAATTCTGACAACTGAATTAGGAGTAGTACATCTCGGACCGTACAGCTCTCGATTTACTGAACAATTAAATGTCCTAGACCGGATGCGAGAATTGCCAAATAAAATTGATGCTCGCAAAATGGCCTATATTGATCTGAAAAATCCAGAATCTCCTTTAATTCAGTTACCTAATAAATCTAGAGGAAGTAACATACTCGCCGATAAATAGTTAGCTCTCCTCTTTCAACCGCTAAAGTCTCCACAAAATAAGTCTTGTCTTGGTCTTACTCAGGGTCCTCCAGTTTTACTCACCGAAGTGGTACTAACTAGCGAGACAGTTCACTGTCTCCGAGGCCGACTCCCTGTGTCCCAAGGGGTGTAATTACTATTTGTCCCACTTACCAATGGATTAGAGAGAGTTTTCATGATCCATTATCCATTGTTCACGATCAATTGTTAAAGAGGTAATTATCCATTGTTCATTATCCATTATCAATTAATGAACAGATATTCTTAGTGCGAGATAGGGGGTTTGGGGCTTCCCTGAATAGCCGCGAGTACATACTTTATTCCCAAAGGGTAGCCTCTTACACAGTCAGGTTGGTCGCAACCAATCAAAAATATTGTATCACAAAGCTTGACAGTGATTCATGAGGCAGCGAGGTCTTGGGGTCTCCCCAAGTAGGGGGACTTCTCGCGGAAGGAAGTTAAAATTCAGTCAAATTAAATCTACAAAAAAAATTTAAAAGTATTTTGAGAAGTGGCCTTGGGTTGAAGAAAAACTCCAAGGTTAAGTTACTTCTATATCCTTGTCCTTTCAAGGCAATAAAACAGTTATCAAAAGTTGGGAATGGGAATCTCCAGAAAACTCTAAAAATCTATTAAAGACGCTTAAACATCAGGAAAGTTCCCAAAAAGCAAAAATGAATAAACATTCTCAGGTTGTTGGATTATAATGCAACATATTTTAGAATATGATTCATTAACCTCTGCCAAGAGCTATCCTGGTAAGCTATAAACTAACTTAGAGTAAAAAACTGTATATCTACCATCCCCAATAATGATAGTAAATAATCAACAAGGGGTCAACCATGAAAGTCCCCAATATCAAGGACAAGGAAATTTTCCATTGCCAAAAAATGTCTCTAATCCCTTTCGTAATAGCTCAGGATTGTATGGAGAACAAAATTATGACCCCAAGGGTATAACAAAGGAAGAATCCAGGAGTGATGATAATATCGTGCCAAGTAATGCGGCCAAAATCAAAGTAATTGGTGTGGGAGGGGGTGGCGGCAATGCTGTTAACCGAATGATTGCTAGTGAGGTCTCTGGTATAGAATTTTGGACGGTTAACACAGATGCCCAAGCTTTAACCCTGTCCCATGCTCCCAAACGCTTACAACTTGGACAAAAGCTGACAAGAGGTTTGGGAGCAGGAGGTAATCCTGCTATTGGTCAAAAAGCTGCGGAAGAATCTAGAGATGAAATAGCTAATGCTTTAGACCATCCCGATCTAGTTTTTATTACTGCTGGAATGGGAGGCGGTACAGGTACTGGTGCCGCTCCAGTTATAGCTGAGATTGCTAAAGAGGCAGGGTCTCTAACAGTAGGCGTTATAACTCGTCCTTTTACTTTCGAGGGACGACGCCGAATTACTCAAGCTGATGAAGGAATTGCTGCTCTACAAACTAGAGTAGATACTTTAATCGTGATCCCCAATAATCGCTTGCTATCTGTGATTAATGAACAAACTCCTGTGCAGGAGGCTTTTAGAATTGCAGATGATATCTTACGTCAAGGTATACAGGGGATTTCAGATATCATTACTGTGCCTGGGTTGGTGAATGTTGACTTTGCTGATGTCAGAGCAGTTATGGCCGATGCTGGTTCGGCGTTGATGGGAATTGGTATGGGTTCTGGCAAGTCTAGGGCAAGAGAAGCAGCAAATATGGCAATTTCTTCTCCTTTGCTTGAGTCTTCTATTGAAGGAGCAAGAGGAGTTGTATTTAATATTACTGGTGGTACTGATTTAACCTTACATGAGGTTAATGCTGCTGCTGAGATTATCTACGAAGTTGTCGATCCTAATGCCAATATTATTTTTGGGGCCGTAATTGACGAGAAACTTCAGGGAGAAATCAAAATTACTGTCATAGCTACTGGTTTTAGTGGAGATCCACAAACTAAGCCTACTCAAGAAAAGGCACAACCTAGACGACAAGTACCAAGTTCTACTCCCACTCAAAGCACTGAGCAAGAGAAAAAAGCACCAGGATTAGATATTCCTGATTTTCTGCAAAGGCGACGAACTCCACCTACTAGATAAGATTAAAGCAAAGGCAATTTCTTGAGATAGCAACCGCCAAAGCGGTTAGGACATAAAATATAAGTAGTATTTTATAGATAGCGATCGCCTACATATTCCAAACCCTATAGTTATAGCACTAGGTATTAAAGTTAGGACATTCCTCTGCTCTCTCTGTTCCCTGTTAAGGTGTTCCCTTTGAACCTAAGTTTATTGTCCTAACCTATACTTCGATTGCTATATCTAACTCTCTATAAATTATATCAATTGTTATGACTGACTTGATGGCATCAAGTATTCCTGTTGCTTTGACTATAGCTGGTTCTGATAGTGGCGGAGGAGCTGGTATTCAGGCCGACTTGCGTACTTTTGCTTTTCACTGTGTTCATGGTACAAGTGCTTTGACTTGTGTTACTGCTCAAAATACTTTGGGAGTGAATAGGGTCGATCCTTTGTTACCAGAGGCGGTCAAAGCACAAATTGAAGCGGTTGTTAAAGATATAGGTGTCCACGCGACTAAAACAGGAATGTTACTAAACCAAGAGATTATTTTGGCTGTAGTTGAGGTGGTGGAAGCTTTAAGTTTAAAACAATTGGTGGTAGACCCAGTAATGGTATCCCGTGCAGGTGTTCAGTTGATTGATGATTCGGCTGTGGCAGCTTTACGGGATTTTTTGCTACCAAAGGCCAGTATTGTTACTCCTAATATTTATGAGGCCCAGATTTTGGCGGGTTTAGGTATTAATGATATTGATGATATGCGACTGGCTGCTGAGAAAATTCACAAATTGGGGGTAAAGACTGTTCTGGTAAAGGGGGG
>CAJICP010000161.1_pt1 | contig 18259 bp, 16 predicted proteins | sample 9199641 | NCBI WGS metagenome assembly CAJICP01 (sample SAMEA7708340, study PRJEB35096) | sediment metagenome | biome: marine neritic benthic zone biome [ENVO:01000025]; feature: sediment [ENVO:00002007]; material: shallow marine sediment [ENVO:03000034] sea grass bed [ENVO_01000059] ... | reverse complement strand
GTTTCTCTTGTGGGGCATTGCGGTATTGTCGGATTGTTTGTTTAAGGACTTTGGTATGACGTTTTATTGCCTCTTTGGAAGGCTTAATTAGAGTTTTGAACCCTAATTTGTTGCCTTTCCTGTCGGTTGTGCTATTTATCTTTTTGATTGGGTATTGCTTTACATTAAATCCAAAGAAGTCAAATCCAGTTTGGACTTTCCCATCCCTTAGAGTGTGGGCAATTCTTGTTTTTGAGTCTTTTAATTTTAAACCCATTAACTTTAGCCAGTCATTGATTATTTCACGGCATTCCTCTATGACTTTCTTACTCTTATGTAAGATGACAAAATCATCTGCATATCTGTGAAAGAGAGGAGAGTTGAAGGAAATGTCAGGTCTAATCCCATACATTTGTGCCATAGCTTTTGTGGTGTATTTCTTGGGGAAAACTTCATGTAATGCCTCCTGCATTCCATGTAAGGCTATATTGGCTAGTAGAGGGGAAATTACACCACCTTGAGGAGTTCCACTTTCTGTTCTATAGAAGACATCTTGTTCGACAACTCCTGAATTGAGCCATGCTTTTATTTGACGGCGCATACCTGGATAGGTATTGAGTTTATCCAATAGTCTTCTATGGTTTATTTGGTCAAAGCACTTCTCTATGTCTGCATCTAGAACATAATAGCTCGTTTTATTGATGTCACTATAGATTGCTGCAATAGCGTCTTTAGCACTTCTTCCTGGTCTGAAACCGTATGAATTGGTTTCAAATTTTGCTTCCCATTCTGGTTCTAAAGCTAGTTTAGCTAATGCCTGTTTTGCTCTATCTTCCATTGTTGGGATACCTAGTGGTCTTTTCTCCTTTTTACCAGGCTTGGGAATTTCTGTCCTTCTAACAGGTTGAGCTTTGCCATCCATTTTGAGGTTTTGGGCTAATTCCAGTCTTTGGTTGGGAGCTATTTTAGCTATTCCATCTATTCCTGGAGTATTTTTGCCCGTATTGTCCTGTGCAACCTTCCTAACCGCAAGTAACTTTGCTGAATTAGACTTTACCAGTAACTTTTGGAGTTTCCTGACAGTTTTGATGTCACCGTTTTGTGACGCTTTGTAGATTCTTTTCTGAAGCCGAAACACTGCCCTGTTAACCGACTTCCAGTTAACATCACACCATTTCATTTCCACCGTAGTTGTTTCACTCGTATTGGACATTTTGCTTCCTACTTAGTTTCTACTCTCTAGACTTAGGGATGTCCGTCTGCATATCCCTGACATTACTCAGGGCATTGGCTTCTGACATCATCCTTCCCTGATAAAGTTTATGGCTTGGCTGCCTACTCTGAAAGAACTTTATTAGGGTTACTTCGTTCCGTAGAGGTTTTGTCTGGTTGGGTTGGGTACTGACTATACGCCGATGAATGCTCTTACATATAAGAGAAGGATGTTTAAACAATGAGCGGTAATTCATTGTTTCTCATTCATAGTTGACCTGGACTTTACCTATCGTGTCCATAGTCTTGGGCTGACGACGCTTCAAACATCAATTCACTTTCGTTTACCCTTTCAACATCCCTTGCAAGAATTCAGCATGAATAGGTTAGCTGTTACTTGCTTTTTATCCCGCTTTATCAATTTGATAGCCAGTCTCTTCGATAGGGATAATGGAGTTAATCGAAACATCTCGATACTAGGACTTTAACCTAGAAACTCTCTACAGTTGTAGTTGACCTCCTTGGGTCAAACCCAGGTCATCCCCCGCTTTAAGAGCGGTTTCGACCTAACGAATCGCACTACCACCCGCCCATTTTAAAAAAGGTCTAACTACTGGATTTTTGCGCACCAAAAAATACCTCTATATCTCAGAACAAAAAAATATTATAGCATTATATTTGTTCTGTAATTTTCCTTCCGATAAATCTTAAACCAAAGGCAAAAATATCATAAAAATAAATCTCTTATGAGAATCAATGGTGCTCAATAATAGGGATGACTATACTTAATATTAATCAGATAAATTTGTGCTACTTGTACTGCTTCCTCCTTGGTTACTCCAGTCTTCAAAGCTGCATAAAAATTATTCATAAATTCTTGAGTACCTTGGTCATCAACTCGCCATAAAGTTGCTAAATTTGCTAAGGCATCAGCCTTTTGCACTGGATAACCAAAACCAAGAATTTATGCCCTATTTCCTAATTCTCTTCCTATACCAGTTTGACAAGCACTTAAAACTACTAATTATGAATCCTTTTGACCAGTTAAAAAAGTAGCATGAGTGAGAAAATGCACAATATCATGATTATCTGTTCTTGTTCCCATAGCTACTTTAGTAAAAGCATTGCCTAATAATTTATTTGTTTTAGGAAATATCCTCTCTATTTTTTCTACAATACTCTTAATCTTATACCTTTCCAGTAATTCTCCTTTTAAAATCCATTCCCAATTAAAAGAAATGGTGCCCAATAATAGGGATGACTATACTCACTATTAATCAGATGAATTTGTGCCTTTTGTACTGCTGCTGCCTTGCTTGCTCCAGTCTTCAAAGCTGCATAAAAATTATTCATAAATATTTGAGTACCTTGGTCGTCAACTCGCCATAAAGTTGCCACACTTGCTGCTGCACCAGCTTCTTGTATTTTATAACCAAAACCAAGTATTTCTTCGCCATTTCCTACATCTTTTCCTAAGGCAGTTTGACAAGCACTCAAAACTACTAATTCTACATCCTTTAAATTCCAATTTTCCACATCTCGTAAAGTAGCGCGGTTGCCATCTCCAAATAAGATAAAAGATTCTTCTGGATGACCACTTACAAAAGCAGAATGAGTAGCAAAATGTACAATATTATAGCTATCCACTTTTGATTCTGTAGCTTCTTTAGTAAAAGCATTCCCTAACAATTTATTAGTTTCAGGAAATATCTTTGCTATCTCTTCTACTTCTACTCCTGCAAAGGGCAATGCTTCAAATTGAAATTTGCGTTTACCCACCTGAAAATTATAACTTCCTTCTGTTAAAGCACCTGCTAAAATTATCGGTTCAAATTTTCCTCTAGGTTCTAAATCCATTAAACTTGCAGAAGTAATATTATTAATTTGAAACCTTTCTGCCAACCATTTTTTTCCATCATGTAGTGCTGCTAAAGGAATATAACGTAGTTGACTATCAGGTGCATAAAGAATAGTTTTAGCTTGAGTAAGTTTTAGGTGAGGCTCTATAGGTTTAATCAACCAATTGTAGAGTTTTAATCCTGCCTGCTTAACTCTTTGATCGGATTGATTTATATTCGTTAATTTCCCTCTAAATTCAAAGATAGTTTGATTAAATTCTTTCCGCTTTACTAAAACAGTGCGATGAAATGGAGGAGAATTAGCAGTCACTAATATTAATTCTAGTCGGTCTTCTAAAAGTAATGGATATAAGACTGCAGTATTGTGCTGGTTATGTTCTTTTAGTTCAGACTGTAGCCAAATTGCTATATCTGAACTTAGCTTTTGACTCCTAGCATTTTTATCTAATTCTGAAACTATAGATTTGACTTCTTGACTATCAAAAAATTTCTGAATTTTTACTAATTTTACTTGCAAGTTATTTGGATTTTTACTATGGCTTTTAGCAGCTTCATCTATTAGCTGAGTATACTTTTCCCAAAACACCTGTTCTGACTCTAGCAATGGAATTTCACTATATTCATGTTCGTCAACTTGTAAGCTCCCGATATATTCAAATGTCTCTTGTATATGCATTAAATCTAAAATTTGGTGCGCTTCTAAAGCTCGTTTTTTTTGTAGCAATAAGTCAGCCAAAGTGCGATATATTTCAGCAATGCTTTCTATATATAAATTTTGCTGTTCTACTGGTAAATTTTTCAAATCTTTCCGAATATTTTCAGTAATATTAACTGATTGTTTATAGAAAATTATTGCCAAATCATCCTGATTTTTTCTTTCTAATAATTTACCTATATCCGCCAGGGTAATTCTCTCTCCATCCTGATGCCCTAGTTGTCGCTCTAGAATTAAAGTATGAGTCAAAAAATTGAGGGATTCCGAATGTTTATTTGACTGTCGATGAACTATGCCAATATGATGAAGAGTAGCTGAATAATCCTGGAGATTGCCGATTTCTGCTTGAATAGCTAATGCTTGTTGATGGTATTTTAATGCCTGAGAATATTTCTCTTGTTCTTGATAAATTACACCTATATTATCCAGGGTTTTTGCTATACCAATTTTGTCTTGATTTTTTCGATTAGCCTCTAAAGCTTGTTGATAATATTCTAAAGCTTGAGGAAACTCTTTTAAGTGGCAATAAATTGTTCCAATATTATTTAAAATAACCGCTTTTTCTGGATGATTTTGATTTAAAGTTTGCTGATAAAAATCTATAGCTTGCTCATACTCACCTAACTGGGAATAAACTAAACCAATATTAGTTAAAATATCACTAATATTTTCATTATCTTTTTCCTGTTGAGCATTTTTCAAAGCTTCTTGATAAAATTCTAAAGCTTTAAGATATTTACTTTGAGCATCATAAACAACAGCAATTTTATTTAAAGTCCGAATAATGCCAGAGCGACTCCCCTCTTGAGTATAAATTTCTAATACTCGTTTGAATATTTCTAGAGCAACCTCAAATTTACCATTATTAAATTCTTCTGTTGCCTGTTGCTCAAGTTGCTGTGCTTCAGTTTCTAGATTATTTTCTGAAATGGAATTACTATCATTTTTTGTCAGTTGTGCCAGTGCTTGTGAATTTATATTCACTTTTTTCTCAACTACTATAGATGGAGGAATAATTAATAAACATACAGTAGGTATAATTAACCTCAAATTTTTCCAACTTATCATTTTACTAACTACATTTTTTGTGCTTCTTGATTTCTATTATATATAGATATAACTTAGATGAAATCCGGATGAATACTCATAAAATTTGATATCCAATTTTTCATGGAGGTGAGGTACATATTTTTCTTTCCCTCTTGCCTGTTAATTTTTTTCTTATTCCTTAGCAAATTATACCAATTACCAAAAAAAGTCCTAGACTTCTATTTGATCTTGATAAATATTATTAGTGAGAATAAATTATTTTTATTGTAAGCATTCAGTTATTAAGTGCCTAGGCAAAATTAATTACCTAATTTTATTTTCTGTGATTTTACAATATAAGCTTTTCAGCCTGAGAGTATGTGTAATTATTTTTGCATAACTACTTAGCAGTCAGCTTTTAGCATGGAATAACCGGGAGAGGAAGAATTTTAGATAGGGATTTATATTTTGATAATTATTACTCAATCTATCAATATCTGACTTTGATAACAACTAACTAATTGCTGATAACGCAGTTCCTCTCTAGGAGGCTAGCTGACGGCTAAATGCTTACTTTTTATTGAGAAACTTTTGTTCTTTTGAGCTTTATTTTGCCGATTTTATAAGTATACTATTAATTTTTAGAATTAGTATAGCAATTCTCACCCTTGGTGAGATACACAATTTTTGGATTTGAGAAAATACAGAATAGGGAAAAGAAAAGATCGCAAAATACTTTACCTCATTAATACGATCATCACTATATAAGTAGGTAGGCAAAAAAAGTTATAAAATGCCATAGACGCGCATTTGAGCAAAACTTAGACTTTATAGCACAGAGCGTTTTCTATTTAATTATTCCTACCTACTTAATCCTTACATATAATCAAATCAATACAGTCACAAAATAGGGAATTGGTCTGTAAGTTAACGTTCCAATTCCCTCAAAATTTTTTATTTGTTATTGTGAACTTTTTGCTTCTTACCCTGTTAAGTTTTGATGTTACTGATCTACTGACTTATTTGTACTCTCCTTTGATAAATCTGATGTTAAATTATCAGCTTCATTTTTTTCCTCAGAAGAAATAGGAGTTACTTTTTCTTCCTCATTCTGACTATCTTGAGTAATTATTTTTTCTGGTACGGGAGAGCTATCTTCTACTACAGAAATTTCTGCATTTGCTGGAGTTTCTGAAATAGATTTTTCAGTAGATATAGATTCTGCTTCTGAAGATAAGGTTGCTTCTTTTTCAACTTCTGTCAAAGTAGTTTCCTCTGCCTGAATATCAGATACCACAGACTCTTCTTTTTCCATTAAAGATTCCTGTTCGCCTTGAGATTCTTCTGCCTTACTGACAATCTCATTAACTTCTGAAGTTACTTCTTCAGTAGAAGTTAATTTATCAGTATCAGCTTGAATTTTTGTAGATGCTGAGTCAGAAGCAATATTTTTACTATCTCTACCTTGAATTGCATTTTTAATATTAGTCAATATCCCACTTACAGGTGTCAACAACTGAGAAAAGCCACCACCTTTTTTTGATGAACTTGTCTGTGATTTTTTGGGTGTTTCTGACGCAGTTTTAATCTCGGTTATGACATTTTCTTCTGTTATACTTTCAGGCGCATATGCTTCAGATTCTTTTGTGACTTTACTTGAGTCTGAAGCAGTTTCAGATAATACTGATTCAGATTCAGTTTCCCCTGGTTTGACTTCATTAACAAAGTCTCCAGTAGTAATATTTTCTAACTCTTGAATAGAAGTTTCTGCTGACTCAGTTAAATCTGATTTTGGCATATTTTCTATTTCTGGCGTGGATGTTGTTTGAGGAATAGTAGATTTTTCCTGAGTTTTGTCTTTACTGCTTTTCTCAGTGGATATTTTTGTTTGCTCTGCTACTGGAGTAAGTTGGCGACGTAATGTCAGGCTTTCCCAGCCAAACCAACCTAATAAAGCGACACTTGCCACTTGACCTAATAGCACCGCACCTGTAATTCTACCTGCACAAAACCACAATACTAAGGCATAAAAAAGACCTACACCACTCCAGATAAAATCATTTTTCCGATGGACTTCTGGAAAGAAAAAGGCCACCAAATATAAAGCTAAACTACCGAGACCAACAGCTAAGGCCAGTATTTTTGTCAGCATAAGTTTAGGTACTCCCACTATATCTTCTTATATGGGGTCATTTTATCGTTCATTGACATCCTCCCGACGTTGAGCTTGAGGGACAACCTGGGGTTTCTAAATTTCCCCAGCTTAGAACTGATTATTGGACTAATCACATTTTATCTACTGTGAAAAATCTTCACTATATAGTTCAGAGTTAAATATTCGTTAATTCCATCGTGAGTTTAATCACTTTTTTACCTAATTTCAAGTCACAGACGATTACTAAAGTTGTCTCATAATATGTAAGTGTTACAAAAGCCTCAAAATAAATTGTTCTATATTTTCATTAAAATGAAAGGAGAGTGTGAAATGTGGGAAAAAATTTTGTTAGCGGCTGCTGTTACCTTCTCTTTACATATCTTTGTGGGCATAGACTTATCTGATATTAAGTCACCAATTTCCTCTTTATCTTCTCCTGTAACTACAGCAGATAGTAAACTGCCAAACTTATCATATATTGAAGAAACTTTTCCGTCTTCAACTCTGACAAATATCAAAACTTTTATTAACAAATAATTTAAGATTGATAGAGTAGTTATGAACTTATAATAAATCAGAATAAATGTGTTTGAGATATTACTAATTTTTTTGATAGGCATAACTCCTTGGCTAGTTTCTTTGTGGATACTCCCCAAGCTTGAAGCAAGGACTACAGAAAGACTTAGCTCAGTCAGATTAGCTGTAAACTATAGAGAAATAACAACTATATTTAGCCAACCAGAACAACAATATATTGAAGGAGTAGGATATATAATTGGAGATATAACTTGTAAGTTTAATGCTAGGTCTTCTCAAGTTCGTTGTGCTGTTAATCCTTTCGGTCCATGTAAAGATTGTCGTGATTATCAGTCAATATATCTTGAGTAATTTAAGTAATCGGACAGAAATATTTACACATCCTTTTTCCCTGGCTATAGCAACATTGTCTGAAATTGGTATAACTTATCAAGAATACGCTTAAAGTTTAGATTTATGTAAATATTCTAATCCTAAAAATATAGCTGCGACAGTTCCAGAAACACTTATTTCTCTCATCAATACCTTTTGCATAACTTCAGTAACAGGTATCAATACAACCTCAATATCTTCTGTAATATCAAGTTTCCTTTGGTTAGACTTGCTCACATTTTCAGCAATAAATAAGTGAATATAATTAGTATCTTTAACCGGATTATCATATAAAGTTGCTAATTTAATTAATTTCTCAGGAACATATCCAGTTTCTTCACTCAATTCTCTAATAGCAGCTACTTCAGCAATTTCCGCTTGAGGATTAAAAGCTCCTGCAGGTAGCTCTAATAAAACTTCACCTACTCCATGTCTATATTGACGCACAAATACAATTTCTTGTTCAGCAGTTACAGGAAAAACAAGAGCAATATCTGGTCTAACATTAATAAAAAAATCATCTATAATTGTGCCATTAGGTAACTCAACTTCATCCTGTCTTACCTGACACCATTTATTATTAATTACTAACCTAGATTGTAACAGCCTCCATTTTTTTAAATCAGTCATAAACAAGAGACATGAGTCAGCATTTAATCAACTCAACCAGACTAACTCAAGACTTACAAAAAGTCACCTCAGACTTACATCAAATTAACTCCTTTGGTGGATTACTTCGCTTTATTGTATTAGGTTTTGCCTTCCTTGCTTTAGCCAAAATAGCTTGGTCAATATCTAATAACTATTTATTTTGTGGTACTAGCATTTTTGCCGGACTTTTATACAGCTTCTGGCTAATTTGTACCCATGATATGACTCATCACACCTTAACTGGGTGGAGATGGTTTGACAGTATTATGCCTAGACTAATAAGTTGGCCGATGCTGTGGCCTTACAGTGTTTATGCTGCACTGCATCAACTACATCATGGCTGGAATGGTAGTGACTTACGAGACCCAGAAAGGGTGCAGGGGACATGGGAAGAATATGAAAATTATCATCATTTTCTGCAATGGTATGGGCGTCATGAATGGGATATCGATATTTTTCTGGCAGGAGGAGTGGGGTTAATTCTGAAGACTTTTATTCATGGTTGGCGTTACCGAAAGTTAGTTTCTCGTCTGCCTCAACAAATATTTCTTGATGTAGGGGGAATGGTATTAGTGCATGGAGTTTTGCTAAGTTTTGCTATTACAAATGGAGAATTATTGCGCTATTTACTCTTTTGGTTGATATTAGAAAGAGTAATTGGTATTGTGATGCAAACTCGTGACCATATAGAACATTATGGACTTTGGGGCAAAGCCAAAACTTATCAACTTACTCAACTTTATGCCTCTCGTAATCTTAAAGCAAATTCTGTTGTTGGATGGTTAATGGGAGGGTTACATTATCATGGAGTTCATCATGGTTTTCCTGGGATTCCTTTTAATAATTTATCAGAGGCTTTTCAACGTATTCAAGGAGTTTTGGAAACTTATAATCTTCCTTTGATGAAACTTGATGATGGTTATTTACAGGAAACTTTTTGGTTGAGTCGTCATCCAGTATTAATTTGTGAAACTAAACCCTCGGAAATTACAAGGGATAATCAGATTATTTATCCTCAAAATAATCTGGCTGCGAACTAATAATTTTAATTTAGGCTATATTTTCTTGAGCATCTCAATTTTTTGAATTATTCTCTCGATTACCTGGAATTAACTTTCTCAAGATATCATTGAACTTTTGAGGATGAATCATCGTAAAAGTCGAGTTATCTCAAACAAAATTAGCCTGTAATTTTGATTATTTAAAATTTCCCAGCCAATAATCATTAAATAGGTCTGGCTAAATAAAATTGAGACCTTGAGTCATCAAGATGATCGAGAAGTCTTCAAAGTTGACTAAGTTTAATAAATAGGTCTTGCTGATTAACTCTCAAAGCACTTTAAAGATAAAAGCTTTCGCCTTTTTTCACAGAAAAAATTGCCAGCTTTTCCTTCACTAGAGCTGCAAAATGTGATAATTTTGAGCAGACAAGGGCGGAAAAATCAAGGGACAATTCTTCCTCCTACCTCCTCTTATCCAGAATCGGTTTGACTGACTCCTAATTTCACCATGCATACTTTTTCAGCAAACCCTAAATAGACTTTCATACTATAAAAAAATCATAATACCATTCAGATAAAATTAGTATCAACTCTTTGAAAATGAACAAATTAACCAATTTAGTAATGAAGTTAAATTTATAGGAAAAATTTATCGAAAAATTGGCGTTGCTGAAATGTAATGGTAAGTAGCTGAAGGTAAAATTGAAAAATATATTTTTAGCGTTGATACTTAATCAAACAATCATTACCACTCAGCAACGCCGAAAAATTAAGGTATAAAGCCTCTCCATTCATGGAGAAAAAGCGGTCGTTTTGCGGAGCGACATGTTTGCGGAGCATTCCGTAGGAAAAAGCGAAGCTTACCGTAGGGTGGGATGGCGCACTTCGGAGCGGCTCTGCAAGAGCTAGTTTCCTCACCATATCCAATCGACCAAGAGAAGAAAAAAAATTCCTTTTAGGCAATCCTCTTATCCTCTTATTTATAAGAAGAGGTAATAATTAATTATTAATTGTTGAACCTTTTCCCTATCCTAAATACTAACCAAAATAATTTTTCACTAGAACATCAATAATTGCTTGTAATCAAGGAAAATTTTTGCTACCAATTTATCTCAGTTTAGATCAAGTAGCTTGTTAATCATCAGAGAAATATTTAATTAAATTAGATAATCAAATTAGAAATTTAACCACTGTATTACCATCTTTGGTGCTGGCAATAAAATTATTATCAATATACCTAGCATTAACAATCCCAAAAAGTCGCGTTTATTATCTAGTTCACTAACATCATTAAGAGCAGGTTCATCAGCAAGAGGCAGTAAAAACAAAAAGATTGCGAACAATAAAAATTCCTTATTTATAAAAGCTAATAATAATAACAAAAACCGGGAAATTTGACCAATAACCATACCAGTTCGTTGCCCAAACATGGCGTGTACTATATGACCACCATCAAGTTGTCCAATAGGCATTAAATTATATGCAGTAACTACTAAACCTATATAACCAGCTACTGCTACTGGATGTAAATCTATACCTTTGTTATAAGTTAACTCTGTACCTAATGCTAATTTACTTAGTACAGCTAACAAGAAAGAAAAAGTAGGATTTAAGGAATCTATAGATAATATTCCTGACTCCTCAGATAAAGGAACTATATTAGAGTGAGATAAACCCCAAATTAATAGTGGTATTGTGACTACTAATCCTGCTATAGGACCTGCTATACTAACATCAAATAAAGATTTACGATTAGGTACGGGACTTTGCATCCGAATAAATGCGCCAAAAGTCCCAAATAAAAAAGGCACTGGAATAAAATATGGCAAGGTTGTGCTAATTTTATATAACTGAGCTGTTATATAATGACCAAATTCATGGCACCCTAAAATTAGGATTAGAGCAATTCCATAAGGTAAACCCTGGATTAATAAATTAGGGTCATATTGTATGGCATCTTCAGAAATACCAACTATTTCTCTAGCCCCTACTAAAGTAGTAGTGAATAAAGTGATTAGTAATAATCCTAAAGCCAACATTATAGGTCTTTTATACTCTTGAGACTCTTGAGTTTGTTGGTCATTACTATGGCGTGGGTTGGGAACTAGAGCAAAGAAAGGTTTACCTTGAAAGCTATTTTGAAATACTACTAAGAAGCGATCGCCAAACTTTCCTTCTATATTTTCTCGTACTGTTTTATAAGCTTCTTCTGGGTTGGAGCGTAACTGCCCTCGACAAATAACCGCTTGAGGTCTATACTCTAAATTCTTTAGATAGTAAACTGTCCAAGGAAAACAATTTCGCAGGCTGGCTTCTTCTGTTTTGTCTATAGCTAGTTTGGGCGGAGTTTGGTTAATAGTTTGAGTAGGGTCTATTTCTGGTTTCGTCTTAGAGTTACTATTTTCTATTTTTGATTGTTCTGATTGACTAGGAGTATAACGTCCCTGTTGTACCAATAACCAGTATAGATAAAGACAGAAAATAAAAGGTATGATAATTAATCCTGGAAGTAGTTGTTTTTGACCATAGATTAATACCCAAGTAGTCCAGATTAAAGCAGGTGTCATCATTACTAGCCATAATATCCAGATAGGAGTGCGAGTAATTTTACTGACACTGCTCTGCAAGATGAAATATGTAATTAGTCCTAATAGAATTAATAAAAAGAGCATAATAGTTTATAGAGTTCTGTCTATTTATAAATTAATAAGAATACTGCCTTGACACAACAGCCTTTTGTCTCCAAACCTCCCCAATTTGTCCTGGAAAATGTTTTTGCTTTTTCCCCAAATCGGGATACTTTAGGAGGAACTTCTTATTTTATTGTAGAGAATCAGACCAACATTCTGATTGATTGTCCTGCTGATTATGAAACAAATCAAAAATTTCTCATGGCACAGGGAGGAGTAAAGTGGTTGTATATAACCCATCGTAGTGCTATTGGCAAGGCAAAGGAAATTCAAGCAGCGTTCAAATGTGAGATTCTGATTCAAGAACAAGAAGCCTATTTATTACCTGGACTAAAAGTAACGACTTTTGAGCATGAGTTTAATTTGAGTCCACATACTAATGTTTTCTGGACTCCTGGCCATTCTCCAGGTTCGTCTTGTCTATATTATTCGGGGAATGGTGGGGTATTATTTACAGGTCGTCATTTATTACCGAATCGTCAGGGAGAACCTGTGCCATTGCGTATTCCTAAGACTTTCCATTGGCCTAGACAGCTTGAGAGTGTTAAATTTTTGATTGACCGATTTTCTTCAGAAACTTTACAATATATTTGTCCTGGTGCTAATACTGGAGCTTTGAAGGGTAAGCGAGTAATTGAGTCAGCTTATGAGAAATTGGCATCTGTGAAGTTCTCTCCCGTTAAATCGGAGATTATAACCGGAGCTTCAAAACAAGGATAATTGCACCCTCGTTTACTGAAGTTTCTTGCGAGTGCTGGCGCAACGCTACGCGAACGCAGGCTGACCAATGTCTAAGTCTCCACAAGCAGGCAAGATGATACCCACCTCGCGTAATTCTTTTTTTAATATGTTTCGTGCTGCATTCTCATCCCTATCTAAAACTATTCCACATTGAGGACAATTCGGGAGTTCTAACTGACAAAGTTAATGGTACTTTTTGACCACAATTACTACAATTTTGAGAAGTATGATTCGGATTGACTTTAACCATAAGAACACCGCGAACTGCCGCTACTGCATTCAACTTTTCAAGAAAAGCTCCCCAAGCTACATCATAAATTGATTTTGATAGTTTAGTATTTCTGGCTAAACCTTTAATATTTAGCTCTTCTACTGCAATTAAGTCATATTCTCTAACTAATTTATGAGCAGTTTTATAGTTAAAATCTTTTCTTTGTCTAGCAATCTTTTGATGTAGTCTAGCTATTCTATTTTGTGCCTTATGCCAATTATTAGAGCCAATCTGTTTTCTAGATACTTTCCTTTGTTTTCTAGCTAAATTAAATTGTGCTTTTCTATAGAAATTAGGAACAGAAATAGTCTCGCCAGTGTTGGTAGTTAAGAACTCTTTTAGACCAACATCTACTCCTACTGCAGTTTTAATATTATCTGTAGGAATTAAGCTAGGCACTGACTTATCTTCTAGAGTCAAACTCACATAATATCCATCAGCCTTTTTAGTTATAGTTGCAGTCTTAATAGTAAAATCATCTGGTATGGGTCTATGAACTATTACCGGAATTGAACCAAATCTACTAACAATTATTTGCTTACCATCAAACTTGATTGCAGCTTTAGGATGATTAACTCTACTAAAGCCAAATGACCTTAATCTACCATGTTTTTTAAATCTAGGTCGTCCTCCACGCCTAACAGTTTTGTCAGGTATCAACCAACGTTTCCAAGCTTGATCTAATCTTTGTAAGTTAATTTGTTGGATTTCGTATGGATATTTCCTTGTAGTTAGGAAATAACTTTTTTGTCTGTTTTAGTTCTGATTGCTGATAATAATAATCTACTTTGCTAGGTATCTTACCAATAGGACTTGAAATTATTGAGCATCTATCAATTTGACATCTTGTTCTATTTAACCAATCTAGTCTTTGGCCTAGTGCGTAATTCCAATGCCTCCGCAGGTGTTCCAACCAATAATCAATTTTGGCTGACTGTTCGGGACTGGGCTTGATTTTATCGCAATGAGTGATTATCATACTGAGATGATACATTTACTGCTATTTGATGTCAAGCAACTATAATAAAGGCTTTAGGTCTGTTTATTCTCTTACTGTCCACATTGTATTTGTGACTAAATACCGTAAAAAGGTGATTAATGTCCAAATACTGGAAAAGTTAAACAAAATATTTGATCAGACTTGTCAAAAGTGGGAATGTGAGTTAGTTGAGTTTAACGGTGAAGTAGACCATGTACATTTGTTAATTAGTTTCAATCCAAAAGTTCAACTGAGTAAATTTATAGCTAATCTCAAAACTGTTTCTAGTAGGTTAATCAGAAGAGACTTTGCTGATTATCTAGCTAGATTTTACAGTCAGCCTGTACTGTGGACTGGCTCTTATTTTGTTGCTAGTTGCGGTGGCATAACCATTGAGCAATTAAAACAATATGTTGAGCATCAATCGACACAAGTTTAAGAAAATTGTCCGCAATTCTCCTCCCGTTAAATCACAGATTATAACGGGAGACCCCTTGCCGAATCAAGTTGGATTTAGATACTTATTCTCAAGTTAAATCATTGTTTTGAGTTACTTAACTATAGGCGTCAAACCTCTACCTATACTTTAACCAAATTCATAATCCACCACCGATATTTTTTGTCAAAATAAGGGCTATATTAACTTAATAATATTCATTTTGACATAATTACTGTGGAGTTTCAATTTTAGGATGAAATTTTTTTGAGGACTTAGTTCCCTCAGTTGGTACAATAAGACTTAAGTATCTAAGAACTAAAAATTACAATAGCCTATGACAACTGTCACTGCTTATCCCAATGCCCCAGATTTATCTGCTGATGACTATTTGGTTATTGGTCTAGCAACCTGCTTTATCAAGGAAGATGGCGAAGTCTCTCAAGTAAAAGTTGTTGAACCAATACCTTCAGCAGCCCTCGAAGCTATTGTTAAGGGAATCCCTACTTCATATCAAATAGCTTGTGGGACGACTTTAGGTGCAGTATTATCTGGGGAGACTCCGCTACTACCTACAGATTTTCCCCCAGAAGCTCAATTTTCTGATAATTTTGCCTCTAGAGCGATCGCTGCTACTCGCACATATAAAATTCATCCTGAAGTTAAATCTTTGGTTCCTCCAGGAACTCGTCGTGATGATTTAAACTATTCTTTGGAGCGTAAGCGGATACTAAATGCAGAAAATATTGTTAGTTCAGAAGATAATGTAAAACAACACGAATATACTCACAAAGTTCTTTAATATTCCTGTTAATTTACTATATTAAACAGGCTAAAATTACAGTTATCTAGGATTAGGTCTATAGTTGTGTTAAAACTTTATGGTAGTGCTCGTAGTCGGGCATCAATTGTTCATTGGTATCTCGAAGAAATAGAAGCTCCTTATGAATTTATTACTCTTGATATGCAGTCAGGAGCACATCTAAAACCGGATTTTTTAGAAATTAATCCGATGGGAAAAGTACCTGCTATTGTCGATGGAGATTTTAAACTTTGGGAGTCAGGTGCTATTTTGTTATATATTGCAGAAAAATATGGCAAAATGCCTGATTCTTTAGAAAAGAAAGCCGAAATTTTTCAGTGGGTATTGTTTGCTAATGCTACTCTCGGATTGGGCATTTTCACAGAAGCAACTCGTGAAAAGGAAACTCCCCGTTTATTAACTCCATTGAATAAAATTTTTGAGACTCAACCTTATTTAATGGGTGAAGAATTAAATGTGGGAGATGTAGCAGTAGGTTCAATTTTAGCTTACATTCCTATGATGTTAAAGTTGGATTTAAGTTCCTATTCTGCTGTTTTGGAATATATTAAACGGATTTCTGAAAGACCAGCTTTTCAAAAGACAATTGCTAATGTTCCTTAATAGACATAGGCGTGAAAATTAATCTCAAACCTTTGTAATTCCTAAGTTCTTTCGTTAGTTTCTGGAGATGTCTATTCTATTAAACATCTCCAGAAATTAAATATTCCTACTCGAGGAACCCTTGTAGAGAGGTTATATACAGTCCATTCCGCTTACGCGAATAAACAAGTGTCCAGAGCAAGTTTTCCTATTCTCCCGACTCCCGACTCCCGACTCCCGACTCTAGAACTCTAAATTCTTTTTCACGCCTATGTCTAATGCGTAAGCATTCAGCGGTCAGTTTTCAGCTAATCACTGATGGCTGAAAACTGAGGGATTATTGAGAGACTGAGCGAGAATTAAAAATATGGATCGAACCACATCATCTAACCTTAGCAATCATCGGGCAACCTTCACATTTAAAAAGGAATAATTGTCTGGACTGACTTGCCAAATTTGTTGTTCATTTTTATTGCTGAATGCTGACTTTAAAGCATTAAGCTAAGAAGCAGAAAAAACACACAAATAAAACAAAATAAACAATCTAGAGAAATAAATTATCTCTAGATGAAAAAGTTAGTAGCTATCAGCTTCCAAAATATTATTATGTCGAGCATATTGATAATAATTAGAATGGAAGCTAATAGCTATTTTAGAGATTTGGTTTTTATCTGAAACCTACTGCTGCTTGCCAGACAAAAGCCAGCAACAAGAAGAAAACAGGAATTACTGGTAAAACATCAACTAACGGATCAAAAACTGAGTAAGCTTCTGGCAGTTTTGCCAATAGCATTGCTAATTCCATAAAATCAACCTACCTTTTTTCCACAAAATTTTTATTGATATTAGTATATCTTAACATGAGCCATTAGTATCAAAATTTATCTCTTCAAATCCAAATCTCAACTAATGGAAATATTGGCCTTGCTAAATGCAGCAATGAATCTTTGAGGGACAGAAACATCTCAAAACTTAAGGTAGCGAATTAACAGCCGACTAAAATGTTTGAGCATTTCTACCATGTAGGAATAAAACAAAGTCTTGGGATTTAATCAAGCTAGATGTAAACTATTGATTTGATGGAATATCGAATAGGAAAAGAATGTCTAAGCAAGAACCAAACGAGTGGTTGAAGTGGATCTGTTCGAGTCAAAATTTTGATGAATTAGTTGAAAACTATGACCGATGGGCAGATATGTATGAAACAGATGTTGGGGAAGTATGGAAACCAGTACCTTTAGCAGCTTCATCCATGCTTGCAAAATATATGGTCAACAAAAAGGGCACAATTCTTGATGTTGGAGCTGGAACAGGTCTAGTTGGTATAGCATTAGCTAAATTGGGATTTGAACAGATAATAGGTACTGACATATCACCTGGTATGTTAACTAAAGCTGCAGAAAAAGGTGTGTATAAATCCTTAGTTTGTTGCTCTATAGGTGATGAAAAATTCAGAAACTTAGAGATGGCAAGTGGTATTATCGCTACAGGAGTATTTGCCGAAAGCCATGCTGGTTCAGCAGAACTGAAGAAACTTCAAGACAATATCGAACCTGAAGGTGTGTTGGTTTTCACGGCACGCCAGAGTTTCTTACCTAAACTTCAAGAAGTCCTAGAACAGCCAGAATGGACTCTTATTAATTCCAAAGTAATGCCGATTTATGAAGACCCTATTTATCTTTTAGCGTACAAAATTCGGAAAAAATGAGCTCAGAATTGAAAAGACTCGAACAAGTTAATGAAGAACTGGCGAGAGTTCCACATCTAAGTCGCCGTGAATTGCTAGATATGAAAGTGATTCAAGAGAGCCAAGAATTGGTTCATCGAGTCGGTGCTACAAACGAACCTAAACAAAGTCTTCCATTCACTAAATTATATCTACCGATGGCCTTCACAGGTATCTTAGAACCAAACAAGTTAGTTGATGAGACTCATCGTGCAATTAAAATCCTATTACCTGGTACAGGAACAACCTTTTCTGTTGCCGAGACCCTATGCGATGTTGCAGGTACTTTTCATGGCCGAAAAAGTAAGAACCGTGGACGTGGCCGCAAGAGCAACCAAAGCTTACTAAGCGAATTACTACCCGATGGTGAGACATTCCGTGTGGCGTCTTTTCCTACTGACCTCCCGCTTAACGGTATGGGTTCGGCTGCTCCATTTGAATTTGCCAGCGAGCAGGGTCTGATGACAATGATTCGCCATTTTCATCTTGTGTTGTTACGAC
>CAJICP010000341.1_pt1 | contig 18722 bp, 12 predicted proteins | sample 9199641 | NCBI WGS metagenome assembly CAJICP01 (sample SAMEA7708340, study PRJEB35096) | sediment metagenome | biome: marine neritic benthic zone biome [ENVO:01000025]; feature: sediment [ENVO:00002007]; material: shallow marine sediment [ENVO:03000034] sea grass bed [ENVO_01000059] ... | reverse complement strand
GTTTAATTACCTTCCTATTCGTCCACTTGTCAACCTATGCTAGAGGTCTCACTTATTTGGTAGTTGAAGCTTTGACCCCATTTAGACCAGCTTCACGGATTGATGTTCAGTCGCTACCGTGTGGCCTACGCTGTCAACCCAACAACAGGGCGGATGGAATTTCACCACCAAGGAAATAAGAGTTTTCACAGGTCGAAGTTTTTACTTCATGTTGACCTGGAAGGCTTGTTATATCTGCTTTTAGGCAGCTTTTACTAGCCAACGAGTCGCACTTTGCCAAAAGGTTCGTCCCCTGCACCGATATTGCCAATATATTGAATGGCGCTGTTGCTTTTAGCCAGACATTCCCCAACTTTTTGCCCATCAATATAAAAGATGGTTTTCAGGGTAATGGTTTGTCCTTCTGTCAAGGTTGTCCCCACCGCAGCGATATGATGCCAACCTGGAGAAAGTTGGGCGAGATCGTAAGCGTTGGCTTCCTCATTGGTTAACTCGCTATTCGTCAGGCAATAGTAAAATGTGCCATTAACATCAGTGCCGAGATATTTTCCAGCTTTAACGACCACATGTCGATCGCCCGATTCTTTTTTCGCTAAAGTGTTCCATTGGTCTGTATCTGGCAAGGGATAAACAAAGTTCGCTTCAATTGTCCAGTTCCCAGTTATCGAAATTCCCGATCCACTGAGGGAAATTCGTTTTGTTCCACTGTCGCAGTTTAAGCAAATTGGCGGGCGATCGGGCAGCCATTGTTCAAAGTAGCGATTCACTTCATCGGCAGTGGCATCAAAAATACCTTGACGCAATTTTCCTTGCTTGTCGAAGTAGCTTAACTGCACCATTCCTTCCACAGTTTCTAATGCCGTCACCCGACTGGCAGGATCGATAAAGTCCAAAATAGCACCCGTGGTTACGAAGTCTCCTTGAGAGGCAATTTCCGGCATAGACTGTGCTTCAGATTGAGTCCGTGCCGTAGCCATAATTTGACTATTCGCAGAATTGATTTGCAGTTGCGCTGCTTTAATCAACTCTGCAAGGGACGCAATTTCACCGGTCAGTTGATTTTTGAGACCTGTCAAATCAGAAGCCGAATTTTGTAGATCTTCTAATTCTTGTTGCAGTCGTGTTAGTTGCTCTTTAGCATCTTGTAGTTCTCGTTTCTTCGCTTCCCAAGCTTTTCGTGCATTGGCAATGTTGTCATTGATTGGGATGCCACTGCCGATTTTTTCAATTTTCCATTGTTGATTCCAACCGGCATGATCTTCATCGTAGCCAACAATCGTATTCCAATAGGTATGCCAATCCAATGTTTTTGAATCCCATTTGCATTGGATTTTATAGTAGCCATCTGGAATGGAGATGAGCTTCCAGAGTTGATTATCAGTTTTGTCATGATTGATGACTCCAAAAAGATCCCAAGTATTTTTGTTCGTGGGAAACTCTATAATCCGATTTTCGTATTTACAGACGATCGTGTAGTAGTCTCCCACTGGTTCAAACTTGAAATATTGAATGTCCCAATTTTGAAACCCAGGATTTTTATAGTCATTATACCAATAGGGAGTGTTCTTAACTCGGTAAGGTTGTCCATCATTTTCATAATGTACCCCAGCATTCATCCGGATGGCATTATTATCTTCATAGCGACTGGAAATCTTACACCAATAATTAAACAAGTTATTTTGCTCATTTTTGTAAGCAGTGTATTTGCTACCAACTTGCCCTTCTAAGCTACGAATCAGAGATTCTTGCCGATCGATCTCTTGCTGCTTATTGTCGATCGCAGTTTGCTTATCTGGTGCAGCATTCAAAGCCGCCAATTGGACTTCCAATTCGACTTTTTTCTTCAGATACGTTTGTTCCTCTAATTCTTTCTGTTGCAGTTGTGCCAGTTGGGAGAATGCTTCTCCTTGAGAAGTCCCTAAAGAGGATAAGTTAACAGTGTCGCTATAACTGGCTTCGGTAATCACATCAGAAATTTTGCGGATGCGATGTTTCCGCAGTTGTAAGCTTTCCCAAGAACCTTCGACATCAGAAAGTTCAAAGCAACGAACTAAATTAACTTCTGCTGGTACGGTAAAACGACAGGAAGCCAAATACCAGCCACTTTCTGAGGCAGCTTTAATTTCGGTACTCTCTCCTGGAAAAGAGATTTTATGTTTAGAACGATGAGTTTTTTGTCCCCAATAGGTAAAATTAAAGATCCGATTCGTAGTAGTTGGACTGACTTGAAACTCAAAGCTTTCCTCATAAGTTGCATTTTGAGTTACGGCAAATAGCTGGTTGTTGCTATATTGCACGACATCTGTGGTTTCATCTCCTAGCTTCCGGTTAAGAGTGACAGCACTCACGTAACAATCACCGTAAACAATCCCATCATTTTGATTGACAGAGAAATCAATCACTTTCCGCTGGTTATCTTCATCAACGGCAATACCACCTAACCGCCAATAACCCACTAAATCCAGTTCTTTACCGGTGAGTCGCAAGTACATGCTATTTTTGATTTCTTCAGCAGTCCGAGCAACTTTCCAGATGCGGGCATCAGCCATTTCTCCTTTGAAAAAGCCATTATTGGCTCCATCTAGGCTACGACCAATATAAAGGGGAGTGTCATCTACAATCAATGAACCATTTATATTGCCTGATGCTTTCAATTCACCATTCACATAAGTTTTAGCAGTGATTCCATCATTGGTAATTGCGACATGATTCCATTGATTCCACTGAATAACATTGTTAGCCGTATTATCAATCCCATCACTCCTATCTTGAGAAGTATGGAAACGATGGTGAATATATCCGGCAGTCTTAAACCAAATATTAAAATTACGCCCAGGTTTCCCAATAATTCCTTGCCAACCTTCTCCACCTTGTTGAGGTTTGATCCAAACTTCTACGGTGTATGATTCAATTTGTAAAGCGGAGTTATCTCCTAGGGAGATATAATCTCCTTTTCCATCAAAAACAATTCCACGCCGTTTTTGAGACTGAAGTTTCAGGTTAACGGCTTCGCCAGTTTGCCAACGCAGATCGTTAATAATGAAATTTTGGTCATCAACTTTAGTAATGGGATAAGTGCCATCATAACTTGTGGTATCAAAGATTTGCACTTCATCGCCATTTTCTAAGCCATGATTTTCGGCGGTTACTCGTAACTTTCCTTCCGAAGTCATTTCATAGCCGGTGATGATGCCATCAAAAATAACCGCTTGTTCTTCTCGTGGGACGACTTGCCATCGTCCTAATTTACTACTGCTACTCCCATTGTCTACCCAAGGTGCATCAATTTCAAAGGTCGTTTCATCTATTTTAGTAATGGTGTAATGACCATTATAACCATTGGTATTTTCGATGATTATTTCTTGCCCATTTTTGAGAATTGAAGCTTCCGGTGAGGTGACTTGAACATGGGGAACACCATCAGTAATTTTCTGATTAAACGCTGCAATTGTACCTTCTGGTGGCGGTTCCGCAAGTCCGATACTCTTAATATTATCTAAGGTATTCAGGGGCAGTAATACTTCCCGGATGTTACTCCGAAGGATTTCTGTCGTGGGAGTATCGCCAATTTGAGATAATGTCCCATCTCCTAATGCCGTAAAGTTAATAGTTGCAACTTTGTCATCGCTGGTGACAAGGGCTAACATGACCTTGGTTGCATCCCGCATTAATTGGGTTCCGGCTTCAGTTTCTTGGGATGACTGCACATAGAATTTTGTGGCACTAATGCCATTTCCTAGGGCTACATTTAAGTCAAGAGTGCGTTTGATAATTCCCGGAAGACTGCGAGGAATCAGGGTCGGATCTTCTTCGGATTTTGGCTCAAAGATGCTGTAATCGTGAACTTCAAATAGTCCTTCTTCTGAAACTCGTAGGGAATAGAGATTTACTTTTTGACTTTGACGATCGTAAGCAAATATATTCCAACGGTGTTTAGCGTGTTCTACGGTGGGTAACTGAATGACTGAAAACCAACCTTGATGAAGATTGTTAATAAAGGTTAATTCTGTCGTTGGCTCATAAAATGCTTTACCATTGGCATCCCGATAGTCCAGGGAGTCAACATTTTTAAATCCCCCAGAAGTTTGCTGCATTTCCTCACTGGGTTTAAACCGTTGTCCACTCCGCTTGAAACGAACTTGCAGTTTACGGACTAATTTATTGGCAATGCCATCTAACACATAGCGATCGCACAATAGAGTATTCTGTTTCGATTGCCGGAATACATAAAGATGTTCCATCCCCGATACTAATTGTACTGGAGCAACTACAGTTTCTTCTTGAGTGCGGTAACGAGAACGTAAAATAAACTCACTCGTATTTTCTTGATAGGTTAATTCTTTGGTTTCTTTCTCAATGACAGAAATATCATCTTCAGTTTCATTAGGAAATTCTAATTCTTGCCAGTCTTCCCACCCTGTACGTTCATTAGGAGGGGTGTTGAGATAACTGTCTTCAAATCCATCTTGTTTAATTGTGTACCATACTTTTCCTGCTGTGTCTGTGCCGAAAAGGACGACTTTTCCTGCATGAGTAATACTGTTAATATATTGAACTTGTTCTTTTTGGAGCAGCATATTAGTTTTCTCGTAATATTTAATCTGGTTATTGTCAGCTAGTTGCCTAAATTTTAAAATCCTATCTAGGCAAAGATTTTGACTATTTTGAATGCTTTCTTACAGCAGGATATCTCCCATAATTTCCCCTTTATTCACCACATCACATTATTTAGGATTTTTTATCCTGTTTTTAGGACAAAATTATTATACGCTTCATACGGAAATATAGTTTATTAATAAATATAAAAAAAAATGAATAAAGACTAATTAAATTTTGTAAACAAATGGGTTGAGATGATTTATATAATTTAAAGATATAAAGGAGCTATAAATTGTTACAAGTTTGTTTTATATGGTAATGTTGGGTTTCGTTTCTCTCAACCCAACCTACAAAATCAATTTTTTTGTTCCTGATAAAGGGACTTAAATAATCGTTGTCGTTTTTTATGATCAACAATAGGAGCAGGATAATCTACAGCTTCCCTTTCATCCGCAGGAATTTTACCAGTAACTAAATATTCCGTATCGACACTCCGTAACTCTGATACCCACTGCCGAATATATTCCGCTTCTGGATCATATTTTTGTGTCTGAGATGCAGGATTAAATATTCTCAAAGGTTTTGGGTCCATCCCACTCGACGCACTCCACTGCCAACCACCATTATTAGCACAAAGGTCGCCATCTATCAACTTCTGCATAAAATATTTTTCGCCCCACTGCCAATTAATAATTAAATCTTTGGTCAGAAAACTGGCGACTATCATTCGACAACGGTTGTGCATCCAACCTGTTTCATTTAACTGACGCATGGCAGCATCAACTATCGGATAACCTGTTTTGCCTTCGCACCAAGCTTGAAAATATGCTTCATTATTCTCCCAGGGAAAATTTTTCCAATTTTCTCGATAAGGACCTGTTTCTAATTTGGGATAATGGTACATAACATATTGATAAAATTCGCGCCATGCTATTTCTTTTTGCCAAGTTTCTATATTTTCAAATGCTTCATCGCTACGGCAGTTTTTGATTAATTCTTGAGTTTTTGCCCAAACTGTACGAATACCAATAGTACCAAATTTTAGAGCGGCACTTAGTTGAGATGTTCCATCAATACTGGGGAAGTCTCGTTGTTGTTGGTATGAGTATATTGCCCCTTGGCAAAATGTTTCTAGTTTTTCTAATGCTGCTGTTTCTCCAGGTTCAAGAATGAGTTGGTTTTCCCAATTAAATCCCAAATTTTTAGCAGTTGGTAAGTCAATAACTCCTATTTTTTTGATTTGTTGAAGTTGCTCTTCAGTTAACCCTTTGAGTAGGGGAATGTTGACTGGGTATGATTTTTTTTTGCTCTTCCAATTTTTCCAGAAAGGAGTGTAGACAGTGTAAGGTTTTTTTGTACCAGTAAATATTTCTTCTGGGGAATGAAGAAGTTGATCCAAAAATATTTTTACTTGAATATTTGCTGATTCTAAATTTTCTCTAACTTGGCGATCGCGTTCCCTACTATAAGGTTCAACATCTCGGTTCCAATATACGGCTTTTGCCTCTAGAAAAGTTGCTAATTTGGGTATTGCTTCTGCGGGTTTTCCTGAGATTATTAATAGTTGACTTCCTATTTGTTTATAGCGTTTTTGTAAATGTTGTAAACAACCAATCATATAGGTAACTCTTGCCGGAGCAATGTCGTCTCGTTTGAGAATATTTTCGTCAAGACAAAATATGCCTACTACTTTTTGAGTTTTTTGAGATGCTTGTATAAGTCCGATATTATCTGAAATGCGTAAATCACGCCGATGCCAAAAGAGAATTAAGTTAGACATTTTGGGAAAGTTTACAGTTAATTTTACAGACTGGGTTTATCTAGTATTTTCAGATGATTGGTCAAACTAGGTTGTCATTTTTTCTCCAGGGAAAAACTCTGTTATTACCTCTGACTTTTCTCTATTCCCTCAAGAGTTTAATTATTTGTTCAGAGCTTAAATATAAATGGCATAGGAATTTTTATTCAGCTATTAGGTTTGTTTTTCTTTTCTAGAATTGGGTGGGGTAGAGTTAATTTTTTTTATCTAACTTTTAGGGTGACTTTATGTAATTGATTCTGGTAATCCAGCCTAGATTTTGCCTGACAAAAATTCCATATTTGCTGGGATTTTATTTAGATAATTTTTCTCGCCTCCATTTCTGTCCGAATAGCTCTCTAGTTTAATAGGTTTTGTGAATTAATTTTTCTGGCTTTACTACTATAGTATTCAAATTTTTTTACTTGTTTAACTCATTTCGCAGAGTAATAACGCGCAGTTTTCTTGATTCAGGAAATGGAAGTAGGAAGGTGTATTTTTGGTTTAGCCATTTGCTTCAAATAGACTGTTGAAGTGTCTTGAATAAATAGGGGTTAAAATTTACTAGACCCTTTCTTAGTTAGATGAGGTACAAAATTTAAGATTATAGGAAAAAGGGAACAGGAAAAAAGAAAAATAACTGTACCTCACAAAGATTGATAAACGCTATAAAAATGGTTTTGCCATAAACAAACTACAGATTGATTTAGCATCTATAAATTCTCCATCAAAGATAGCTTTTTCTAATTCTTGGGGTGTCATTAAAACTGTTTCCATATCTTCATCAATATCTTGTGCTGGTGGAGTTTCTAACTTTTCTAAATCTTCTGCCAAAAAAGCATAAATAAATTCATCTGAATATCCGGGAGCTAGGGGAAACTCTCCTAACTTTTGCCATTTATGAGCGCGATAACCTGTTTCTTCTTCTATTTCTCGTTTGACAGTATCAGCCGGATTTTCATTTTCTTCTATAGTACCTGCTGGAAATTCTAAAATCCTACCTTGAACGGCAAATCTATATTGTTTTACTAAGACTAATTTTCCATCTGAAGTAACAGGAATACATAAAGCACCTCCAGGATGACGAATACATTCCCAGTCGCCTTCAACTCCATTAGGTAGACGTAGATGGTTAACGTCAAAGTTAAATTTTCTGCCTTTATATAGCAGACGTTGTTTAATAATTTCGGGTGGTTCTTGATTTTGCATAAAATATAAAAAACTAAGCCTTAACTATAATATCATCTTTGTATGAATACAGGGTAACTGATTAAAGGTGATAGTCTATAAATTATAGTTGTAGGCATTTCTTCAAATAAATCTGTTTATTTTTTGCTGATCCATAAATCAATAAAATTCTAAATATTATGGCTAAATAGTAAAGATAAATTTTTCGGGTTTTGAGTGGTTTTTTCTAACTATTAATAAAAATTATAATAGAATTAGTTCTTGGTCAAACTAATATGGTTAAAAATATAATTTGGGGCATGATTGGTGGTACGATTTGGGGCGTTTTATTTTTAGCTGCTTTGGCTGGTTTATTTATCGGGATAAATCAAAATTTAGTAACTATTGTCAGTTCATTATTAATGGGTATTTTGTGGTGTACAATTATCAGCCTAATTTGGAAATCATTAATGGGTAGACAAAATGAAAAATACAAAAATTACATAATACCTGGAATTATTGGCGGGTTTTTCCTGGGCGGTGCTATTGGAGGATTTATTTTAGCAGTATTAAATCGGGATGCTAATTTTGGTAGAGCTTATGTATCAGGAGCATTTCTGGGAGCAAGTTTTGGTTTGGTTTGGAGTTTATTTAAACCTCCAATGTTTTTGGGAGGTGTGAGAATTTGGGGTAAGTCTGGAGCAATTTTAGGTGCAATTTGGGGGTCGTTTTTTGGCACAATTATAGGTATAGTCGCTACAGTTAGCTTACTGCTTTGGAGTCAGATAAATATTGATATTAGTGGAGGTAATTTGCCTCAAATTTTAATAGCTGTTGTGATATTTGGTGGTGGTAATGGTGCTATTGGTGGAGCCATATCGGGAATTGTATTGGGTGGATTAATTATGGCTCCTCCTTTACCTTTAGCATTGGAATTAATTGGGATAAGAGGTGCAATTGTTGGAGCAATTTGGGGTTGTTTTTTGACGGCGAGTGCTTGGGGAATTATTGGAGGGATTTTATCTATAACTATGGGTAATGATTTGCTTTTAAATTTAGGGATAAGTAGTCAGGTTACTTTGGTTAGAGGAGTAATTATTGGTGCAGGTATTGGCTCAATTTGGGGAATAATTTCTGGTGCTGTTTGGGGTAGTTTTGGTAGATGGTAATTGCTGGTTGTTGAAGAAGGTGGTAGGTCGTAGGTTGTAGGTTGTAGGTAAAAAAATTTTACCGCGCCACCTACAACAACTTATTACTATTAGAACTATGGCAAAAATAACCAAGTAATTATTCTCCCTATTCATTGATTTCTCAACTTAGGATTAACAAACTCATTCAATCCTTCCCCTAATAAAGATAAGCCAATCACCATTAAAGTTAAAGTACAACCAGGGAAAAAAGCAGTCCACCAAATACCTGTTGGTAAAGCATCTAAAGCTAACCTTAAATCATTTCCCCATTCGGCGGTTTCAGCAGGTAATCCTAATCCTAAAAATCCTAATCCTCCTAATACTAAAACTGCATCTGCAGCATTAAGAGTAAACAACACAGGTACACTTTGAATAACATTCAGAAATAAATAACGAGTTAACACTGTCCATGTATTAGCACCCATCGCCCTTGCTGCTTCAATAAATAGTTCTGTTTTCACACTAACTGTATGGTTACGAACTACTCGATAATACTGTGGAATATAAGCAATACTCAGAGCAATAGCTGCATTTAATATTCCTTTTCCAACCACAAAAGCTAGAGTTATTGAAAGTAATAACCCCGGCAAAGTATAAACAGTATCCATAAAAAATATTAAAATTTTATCAATTCTACCTCCAAGATAACCACTGACCATGCCTAATGGCACACCAATAATTAAACTTAACACAGTGGCTAAAATCACAACTTGCCAAGCGATTTGTGCGCCGAATAATGTTCGGGAAAATACATCATAACCTTGACGACTTGTACCAAACCAATGTGTAAAAGACGGTGGTTGATGAATCTGGTTACTGAGAAATTCTTGGGGGTCTTGGAGTAAGCCTAAATTTGCTAAAAGTGGGGATAAAATGGCAATTAATATAAATAAAAATGTAATTATTAAACCTACCCACATCATCTGCATTGAAATAGTGGGTTTACTAGACAGACTGAAAAATTTGGCTAGTGAAAATCTGCTTGTCATAATCCAATAATTTCTCAAGTGAGGAAATATAATTTTAGCATAAATTGAAATGCTTTGATACTATGCTTTTCTCGGATAAATGTTTACTAAATCTCTTCCCAAAGCAGAATTATATTCTCTCAACTATCCTTAAAAATGGAAACGGTTTGATTTTACTTCATAAATCATCAAACTTTTCCGGCAAGGGAAAGGGGTGTTTTTTTTCTATGATTAAAGTGAAGCCTTTCAGAATTTAATATCAAGACTTTTTTCCTCTCTCTTTGTAAGATAGTAGGGCTGTTTCATCAGTAATCCTAAAATTAGAGGTTGTTAGGTTGACAAATCTTGAGGGTTAAGGGAAAAATCTGTTTTTTTTAATAAAAGAATATTTTTGACTAATAAAAATATTCTAACTTTTTCCTACTCTAAAAATTCCAGAAGAAAAAAATAACCCTGCTGATAGAAGAGGTAATATCTAATCTTAACTTTTCCAGAGCCAACCATTAATAGTAAAGCGACTATCTGCAAAAGTTTTAGAAGGGCAATTTACTGGTAAAACTTCATGCCAGTAACGACTAAGAAAGAAAATAATACTGTTATTGTTAGGTGAAATTTTTTTGAATGAATTTGCCTGAGTATAGTGATTGTTATCTATTTTTTCATTATATAGAACTAATTCTCCGCCAGAAAATGGTTTGCCTTGTTGATAAAAATAATAAACGTAGGTAATTTCTCTTTTAGCAACTTCCGGCGTTCCATTATCATTATGAGCTTGATAATAATTATCATGATTATGAGCTGTTACTTGTGCTTCTATTCGAGCGATGGGAAATTCTTGATGACCAAGTTTAGCTAAAACTTGAGGTAAAACTAATTTAATTCGATTACTAATTCTAGCTTTGGAGATAGGTGCTAAATGTAATACCATTGATTTGCGAAAGTCAGGGTCATTTAAGCTAGTAATACTTTTTTCAAAATATGCTTCTAGTTTAATCACAGATTCGAGAATTTTTTGATTTTCTGCCTGAGTTAAAAAATTCTCAATTTTTACACATTTTGATTTAATAATATTTTGATTATATTTGTCACTGAGCATAATTAGTTCTGTAAATTATGGATATGGGTAGTGGTAAATAAGTAGTGATTTTTAGAGTTTACCTCCTGACGACCAAAGGGATGTACCGACCAATATTACTACTTTTACAACATAAGAAAAAATCTCCCGATTCTTTCTTACTATAAAAACACCATAAGAATGAAATATACCTACTTTTAAGGGATGTTATAGGGGAGAATCTGTACCATTAACTTTTATATTTTATATTAGTTGCCTAAGTTAAAGAAAGTTGTCAATTTATATTATAGTCAGCTTCTTAGTAGTTCGCTTTAAAAATTGGCTTGATTTATCTAGGATTTGCCGATCATTTCTTGATTTTAATAAAAATAAAATTAATCAGCGCGACGTATCCAACCATTAATAGTAAAGCGACTATCTGTAAAAGCTTTAGAAGGACAACTTACTGGCAAAACTTCGTGCATATAACGACTGAGGAAAAATACAATACTATTATTTTTAGGTTCTACCGTTTTAAATGTGTCGGCTTTGACATAGTATTTTCCCTTGATTTTACTATCATAAATTATTAAATTACCACCTGTAAATGCTTTTGGTTCTTGATAAAAATAGTAAACGTAGGTAAGAACTCTAGTCGCAGTGTCAGGAGAACCATTATCATTATGAATTTTATAGAAATTATTATCGTTATGAGCTGTTAACTGACTTTCAATTTGGGCAATTGAAAATTCTGGAATGCTTAATTTATTTAATACATCAGGAAAAAGTTTTTTAATGTTTTTGACTATCAATTCTCGGAATTTTGGGAAAGAGTGCAATACTAAAGAACGACGATAATTTTCAGCGTTAGTTGATGTTGTGGTTGGTACAAAATCTGATTTTCTTTGCAAAATATAGTTCAATAGTTGTTTAGTTTCTGAATTTGTGAGGAAATTTTCTATTAGTAAATAACGAGATTCTAAGTTATCTGTTGTAGGAGTAGGAGGAGTATAAGTTTTAATATTAGATTTACTGTCTTGTGGTTGTAAATGCTGCAAATAAATTGGTGGCTCGGTTACCATTCCTACTAAATGTTCACTGGGAAAACATAAAGCGGAATGACCTTCTGCTAGAGGTATTTGAAATAGGGTGGAATTTTCTGTTTTTTGATGCTTAGATAATAATATTTTGGCTAAAAGTTGGAGTAATGGTGCATCAGATTTGAGATAAATAGTATATTGATGCCCGCCTGTTAACAGGAGTTTTATTTTTACTTCTTGGGGTACATTTTGTGATGGAGTAAATGTCATAATTGTTGCAAAATAATTGATCTTTTAATTTGTTTAATCCTGTGTAACTGCTTCAAGCTTTCATCTACTATACTTATACTAATTTTTACTGGTATGTTCAATTTTTTTCTTTTAAAAGTGTCTAACTGCCTAACCAGCCAAAAATTTGCCAAGTAAAATTTCTAGTACCCTCAAATACTCTCATTTTACCCATCGGAAAACTTCTCTTGAGAATATATTTGACTTTCCCACTTCTGAAGTTAAGAGTCAGACATGATCTTAAAACTGTCTAACTGCCTAACCAGTCAAAAATTTGCCAAGTAAAATTTATAAGTACCCTCAAATACTCTCATTTTACCCATCGGAAAACTTCTCTTGAGAATATATTTGACTTTCCCACTTCTGAAGTTAAGAGTCAGACATGATCTTAAAACTGTCTAACTGCCTAACCAGTCAGAAATTTGCCAAGTAAAATTTATAAATACCCTCCCACATCCGACTTTTACTAATGTAAAAAATGACGCATTCCAGTTAGTATCATTACCAAACCTAACTCATTTGCTGCAGCAATAGAATCTTTATCTCGCAAACTGCCTCCTGGTTGAATAATTGCAGTTATCCCTGCTGCTGCTGCTGTCTTTACTGAGTCATCAAAAGGGAAAAAAGCATCACTAGCTAATACTCCCCCAATAGCTTTTTCTCCTGCTTGCTCCGAAGCAATTTTTACTGCCCCAACACGATTCATTTGACCAGCACCAATACCAACAGTAGCGCGATTTTTTGTCACCACAATTGCATTAGACTTAACGTGCTTTACCACCTTCCAAGCAAACATTAATTCTGTCATTTGTTCGGCAGTAGGTTGTTTCTCTGTAACGATTTTCCAATCACTAGAATTATCTATCGCATCATCAGCATCTTGTACCAAAAAACCGCCAGCAATTACTTTTATCGTTTCCGGTTCACCCTGTTTTAAATCTGGTGAAATTAATACTCTTAATTTAGATTTTGCCTTGAAAATTTCCTCTGCTTCAGGTTCACAACCAGGTGCAACTATACATTCCAAAAATGTCTTAGTCATCGCCGTAGCAGTCGCCGCATCAATAGACTTATTTAAAGCAACAATTCCGCCAAAAGCAGAAACTGAATCTCCGGCAAAAGCTTTTTCATAAGCTGCCAAAAGAGTCTCATCAACTGCAACTCCACAAGGATTTGTATGTTTCAGAATTGCCACAGTTGGAGCATCAGAAAATTCTGTAATAATCCGTCTTGCTGCTTCTAAATCTACTAAATTGTTATAGCTTAATTCTTTACCTTGAAGAATTTTACTTGTTGCCCAACCACTAACAGTAATTCCGCTTTGATACCAAGTAGCAGATTGATGAGGATTTTCTCCATAACGCAGAGATTGAATTTTTTTGCCTGAGAGGAAAAATGTTTCTTTTTCTGCTTTTTCTGGCTCAGAAGTTGGTTTTTGCTCTTGTAAATAAGTAGCGATCGCCTGGTCGTAAGTTGCTGTATGTTGAAATCCTGCTAATGCACATTTTTGACGAAATTCTAATGATACTTCTCCTCCATTTTTCCGTAGCTCTTCTAAATAAGAATTGTATTGAGAAGGGTTGCATAAGACTGTCAGATGAGCAAAATTTTTAGCTGATGCTCTTAACATTGCAGGTCCGCCAATATCAATTTTTTCAATTGCTTCTGCCAGAGTAACTTCTGGCTGAGAAATTGTTTCTTCAAAAGGGTATAAATTAACTACAACTAAATCAATAGGTCGAATATTATTAGCATTTAATTCTGCAATATCTTGCTCTAAATCTCGTCTTGCTAAGATACCTCCATGAATACGAGGATGTAAAGTTTTAACTCTGCCTCCTAGAATTTCTGGAAATCCTGTGTAGTCAGATACTTTTGTTACATAAATTCCTGCTTCTTTAAGAGTTTTAGCAGTACCGCCACTACTAATTATTTCATACTCAAATTCTGTAACTAAAGTTTTTGCTAAGTCAATCAGACCTGTTTTATTAGATGTGCTAAGTAGTGCTAAACGTGCCATAGGTTTTAAATCCTAACTTAGAGAAGTAATAGTTCATATTTTAAGAATTAAAATTAAGATATTGAAACTCTGCGGATTATTTTAATATTTTTGTTAGATAAGTACCTATTCATAATTAAATAAGTAATAAGGAAGAAGGCAAAAGTTATCTAGGAGAGAAGGGAAAATTGGATGGAGATATTGAAAAGTTGCCGCTCCCTCTTTCAGTCCCAACCAATTGTAGACACCCTGCAGATGCTGGGGTATTAAACCCACAAGGAAAAAGATCAAGTGAATTTTTACTCTTGAAGAGTCAGGAGTCAGAATTGTTTGGGAAGGTTTACTTGCTACAGCTATTTTGCGTTGAATTTTCCCTTGCTACTTATAATTAATATCAAATCCGTTTAAGTAGTTATAAAAAAACTTGTTTCATTTTTGAAAGCTCCAAAAAGCCAAAAATTGAATATGGGGTTGTATAAAATCAAAAGTTCTAATATAATAGAAGTAGTAGTGGTGGTTGCTCGTCCCTACGCATGACTTTTTATTCAACAAAAAAAATATTTCATCATTTTAAGTAGTTATAAAAAACTTGTTTCATTTTTGAAAGCTCCAAAAAGCCAAAAATTGAATATGGGGTTGTATAAAATCAAAAGTTCTAATATAATAGAAGTAGTAGTGGTGGTTGCTTGTCCCTACGCATGACTTTTTATTCAACAAAAAAAGTATTTCATCATTAGTAGAATAATTATCAGTTATGAATAATTGATTAATAGACTAACTGTAATCATAGTATATTTCCCTAGTTAACCATCTGCCAAACCTTAACCTTGATGGAGATATCCTGCTTTGCTCGACTCAAAAAAATCTTCAGTTACTTATTAGTTACAGGAATTATTATTACTACCTTGTTTTGCTTAGTAGGTTATTGGAAAAGAGGTATTATTTTCGAGTTAATCTCTCATTTTAAAGTTTTATATTTTACAATTAGCTTAATTTTGTTAATTTTCTTAGGAATAATCGGCAAAAAAAGAATATTCTTAGTTGGTTTGTTTTGTGCAGTTATTAATTTAATATTTTGCCTTGGTATACTTATCGAAGTGGTATTAGTCAATAAACTGCTAATTTACGAATTGTAGTGCATAATCTCTATGGAGGCATAAATTCTCAATATTCACAAATTATCAAAATGGTGAGAGAGGAAAATCCAGATATTGCAGTTTTTTTAGAAGCTACTAATACATGGATTCAAAATCTACAAACATTGTATGATATCTTACCTAATTCTATTAGTTCTCAGCCTCCTGGTGCAATTGTTGCAGTCTATAGTAAATTTCCTATAGATTACTATTCAATTAAATATTTTACATCTAGTAGAGCTAGTATTATTACTGAATTTACTATCAACCAAAAGACAATTTCTTTAATAGCAACTCATCCTCCTATTCCCATTACAAGAGGCACTTTTAGACAAAGAAATCAAGTTTTAGTACGACTCAGTGAATATATTCAACAATTAAATAATCCAGTTATTCTTGCCGGAGATTTGAATATAACTATGTGGTCGCCTTATTATCAAAAACTAGAACAAAAAAACTGGATTAAGGAATAGTCATTTAGGGTTTGGTATTATTCCCACTTGGCCTGCACATTATAGATTCATTAGAGTTTTATCCACTTTCTACACTGATATTTTTATTTTCAGTGTAGATATTTGACTAATTATTGTCTCTTTAAAAAGTTCTATCCTAGAGACTAATCTGCAAATGTTCACTTGTTTTATATAGGGTTTCTCAGTAAGCGTGAAGTACACCTGTATCTTTCTTCCCTGTTGCCTGTCCTCTATTGGCTAAAACCTAGGATTTTGTACCTCACTCTTTTTGGGAATTCCTATATTTTATTTCATATTGCAAGGCGAAAGTCAAATAGCTAGTCAAGTAACTTAAACATCAATTGTTACCTTACCTTAATACCGATCAAAATCATATAAAACAAATTAATTTGTTTACTTTCAATCTTCAATTTGTTTTGCATTAATCTCTACAGCAGATACATCAATTGTGCCAGGAGGTGTTAACCTACTAAAATTACCTGCTTCAACCTTTAGTGGTTCTCCACAACTAGGACATTGACATTGAGTCTGATTTAAGGCTGTAAATTCATAACTGCAAACAGGACATTTATCTATAATTAAGTTACGATTTAACCACCAACGTAGGCCAATAAATGCAACGATAGGTGCAATTAAAATAAAACCAAATAATATTAAAATAGAATTAACTAACCATCCCAGTCCTATAGAACCTAGTAACCACACAACAGCTAAAACAATTAGCCAATTACCAATACTCGCCATAGTTAATTGAAATATTTTGGGGTTGCCTTGATTCACTTGATTATCTCCTTTGATACCTGTCCTTCTTCTATCCTAATCACAAATTTAAAAGTTGTCTTACTCTTTCGGTAAAGGCAACCCTACCAAACACTTTTAAACTTTCTGCTCGCAACCATTGACCATCACACCTTTGATCCTCTCCCTTCAGCATTTCTATACAAGCATTGGCCACTGCCTCTGGTTCTCGATAGGGTACAGACCATCCTAATGTTCCATCCTGTAAAGGGTCTGCCGAACCATCAGCATCTCCCGACAAAACTGGTACTCCACAGGCCATTGCTTCCAAATAAACAATACCAAACCCTTCCTGAGAAGGCATCACATAAGCATCAGCTACTTGATAATGTTTAACTAAATCAACTGTCGGCACAAATCCGGCAAATACCACTTTTTCCCCTACTCCTAAATCTTCAGCTAACTTTGCCAACCGAGGTTGATCGTCTCCTCGTCCAATTACTAAATACTTGACTTCTGGGAAAATTTGTAGTACACTAGGCAACGCCCGAATTGTCACATCAACACCTTTATAGGGGTCTCCCGACCAAAGTCTAGCTACAGTCATTAATACCTTTGCCCCCTGGAGATTGTAACGCTCAATCAAATCTACAGGTTTAGGCCCAGGAATAAACTTATCTCCATCTACCATACAAGGCAACAATTGAAACTTTTCCGGGTCTAAATCGTTACTTTCACAGCAGCGATCGCGACTATAACGACTAATAGTTAAAATTTTAGTTGCTTGTTTTAATGCCTGTTTATATTTATTTGGTAGTGGTTCCCATACTTCCTTACCATAAGTTAAAACTGTGTAGGGAATGCCGAGAGGCACACACAAAATTTGAACCAATGGAGCTAAATTAATATGACCACAAAACACTTGTTTTGGCTGTTTTTTTAGTAAAAACCATAGTAAAGTTGTTGCAAACCTTAACCTTCCGAACCAAACAGGCTGAGTTTTCAAATAATAGAAATTTAGACTCTTTGACTGATAGGGATTTTCGCATTCTGGACCATCTCTCAGTAACAATATATCAGAATCTAGAAATGAGTAATCAGGTTTTGCGAAATTTGTCAAGTTTTGGTAAGCCTGGAAAATATCTCTCACATAAGATTGAATGCCACCTTCACAAGATAAAATTTCCAGGAAAATAAATAGATTTCCTTTTTTTTTATCAACCTTGTTAGCCAATTTTATCCCCACATTTTTAGATTATTTTTATTTCCAAATACCCCTAATATTCAGTTATTCAGTTATACCATTTTCACAAAATAATTTTGCCACTGGTAATAGCTAAGTAACAAGGAAGAGGGAATAAGAAAGAAGAAAGAAGAAAGAAAAAAAGCAGAACAATATCTAGATTTTATTGCTTCATCGGAGCAAAAATTTTAGACAACAAGCAAGCATTTATAATCAAGATTTTCTATTTGTAGCAATCATAAACAAGTCTGATGTTATTATAAGATATCATTTTCATCAAAGCAATAAACTTTGATAATTGTACCTAATTGTTATCCAAATGGCTGTATATATCGCACTTCCTAGTAAGCGTGAGGTACACTTGCTTTTATTCTTTTCTATTCCCCATTCCCTATTCCCTAAAACTTGGAATTTTTCACAAACACCAGTATGGAAATTGCTGTACTGAAAATAACCAAACAATTTTAATGGCATATTTATCAAATATTTTCCCTATTACCTATTCCCTAAGAGCTGCAATTAATCCTAATAGATATTTACTATAATTTATCAGATTTGGTCAACTGTATGAGAACTCAAAAAAAAACAGTTACACCCTCTGGGAATTTTCACAAGTACAAATGCACTTATTCAGAAAATCCACAAAGGGTGTAGAATTAGAACTTAACTTTGGAGACCTAAGCCTTAGAATAGACCAAAAGTCAAGGATTTATCAATTGGTAAAGTAGCACCAATACCCAACCACAGAGTTACTGCTGTACCAAACAAGAATACAGCTGTCGCAACTGGACGACGGAAAGGATTTTGGAACTTATTGACATTTTCAATGAAAGGCACCAACATTAATCCTAAAGGAATAGAAGCCATTGCTACAATACCCAACAATTTATTAGGTACAGTACGCAGAATTTGGAAAACAGGCCAGAAATACCACTCAGGCAAAATTTCTAGAGGAGTAGCAAATGGATCTGCTGGCTCACCAATCATAGCAGGGTCTAGTACAGCTAAACCTACACACAAAGCAAATGT
>CAJICP010000838.1_pt1 | contig 19075 bp, 15 predicted proteins | sample 9199641 | NCBI WGS metagenome assembly CAJICP01 (sample SAMEA7708340, study PRJEB35096) | sediment metagenome | biome: marine neritic benthic zone biome [ENVO:01000025]; feature: sediment [ENVO:00002007]; material: shallow marine sediment [ENVO:03000034] sea grass bed [ENVO_01000059] ... | reverse complement strand
GGTTTTGTCCGATAATAGAGGTAAATTGTAATAGCATCTTAGGGGAGTGGGGGAGTCAGGGAGGGTTTTTACTCAGAAAAACTTCTTTCTATAGGGGTTTGGAGACCAAACTCCTACGTTCAATAATAGACATCTCCGAAAATAGTCAAACACTTACTATAACTATCTTTTGGGGAGCGATCGTAAATACTTAAGATAGTTAATTTTTACGGTAAAATCAATATTATAGATACTTACTATTAAAAACTAGCTCAAAAATAGCCATATAAATTCAATAATTGCTAGAGCGAGCGAGATTGGTTTAATACTATAAAATAAATGTACCTATTCGTAATCTAACCAGACCACAAATAGTCATAATTATTTGCGTATATTTCTCAGGATTTAGCCTAAATCTTTCTTGGGCTACCCGAAATATTTTTAGTAATCTAATTATATGTTCTACAAAAATTCTTTCACTAGCAAGCTCTTTATTTTGAAACTTTTCTTGATTGCTTAATTCTTGATTTTTTGGCTTTTTCTTAGGTGTTTTTATTGCTGGTTCTCCAACGTAAGCTTTATCCCCAGTAAATTTTTGTTTTGGAGAGAATTTTTGTTCTGTTTCACGAAAAAAATTTATGTCACTCTTTTTTCCTGGTTTTCCAGCTTCTACATCAACAATATCTTTACCTAAAGGTAACACAATTACCTGACTTTTTCTCGTATGATTTTTTTTCTTTCCAGAATAATATTCTTTTTGTTTTTCATATTTTTTGGGTCTTTCTATAGCCTGTTCATAACTATCTATGATTAACTCGTACTCTGTTAAAATTTCCTTAACAATTTCTTGGTCACTTGAGTTTTTTTTACCTGTTCTAGCAGGCTCTGTGGTAATAATTCTCCAATTATTGGGCACCAGTAATTAAAGATATCATTGGCAGTAGTTTCACTTACTCCGAATTGAATTCCTAGTAGTTGAAATGTTGTCAAATGTCTTAAATAAGTTAAGGTTAAAATAATTTGTTCTGGGATAGATAATTTAGGTGGTCTACCGCCACCAGAAGCAATTATTCTAACTTTTTTAGCGGTAGCTATCTCTCGCTTATTATTATGGAGTTTTTCTGCTTGTTTTAATAATTTTTCGAGTTGTTCATACTTGATGCCTAATAAACGTTCTGATTCTTGTGAATGATGGTGAATGTACTCAAGCATACTGGTCATAATTGGTCACTAAAAATTTGATTTTTTATTACTCTATCACAATTTATTTGTTTTTCGGAGATGACTAATGGATAATTGATAATGGATAATTACCTCTCCCTAAAAGGAAGAGGATTGAATGATCATGAAAATTTTTTCTTGTTTCTCCACGGCGAGTGAGAGGCTTTAAACCTTAATAATACTAATGTAGATAGTTTCTTTTCATCTATACTTAGACTTGTACTGCTAACCTAAAGAGGTTTTTTATGGCAATCTACTGGAAAAATTTTTGAATAACAACTCTACCTACTCCTCCTACTGGTTTTAATCAAGAGTCCCCTCCCCATGAGGAATTAGTTTCCTCTATTCCAATCCAAATTTTTAAATTACCCAAAATTTTCAGAAATCATTTAGGATTGCTATATTTAGTGTAGCACTATAGTTTTCAGTTACTGTATATAGCGTATTTACTTAATTCTTAAATAATCCAATTAGTTAGTTAAAAGGTTTTGACTAGGCTATTAATTATTATTCCATTATCTTTTGCAGAGATTTTAAGCCCTTCTTAACTCTACGAGAAACAGTAACAGCACTAATTCCCATTCGCTCGGCTGTTTCCTTCTGAGTCAAGTCACAGAGAAAAACAAACTCCAAAACCTTACGAGTACCCTCTTCCAATTTAGCTAATGCTTGCTGTAAACGAATTTGGTCTTCTTGAGCTAACTGAAAACTACGATACTGACTATCCGGGACTAATTCTCCCAAACAATTAGCTCCATCAGCTTCATTTTGAACTGGAGCATCTAAACTCAGAGGGGCACGGTTACGACAGGCCAGTTGAATTTCATGCCACTGCTCCAAAGAAATATCCAAAGCAGAAGCCACCTCTAAATCTGTAGGTTTGCGCTTCAACTTCACTCTGAGATATTGTATCACCTTTGTGGCCTGCCGATCCATAGCTAACCAATTTCTGGGAATGCGTACAGAAGGGCTTTTATCTCGTAGATAATGCTGAATTTCGCCTCGGATATAAGGAGTAGCAAAAGAACTGAAGGCTCGTCCCTTCGAGATATCAAATCGCTCAATTGCTCGAATTAATCCAATACAGCCTACTTGGAGTAAATCATCGTAGGTTTCCGTACATCGATTTAACCAATGATAAACTTCCTTTCTTACAAGTCCAACATTAAGTTTAACTAATTGGTTCCGGAGCCGATGAGAAGGAGACTGTTGATATTGGTGCAACAGTTCTAGGTTTTCACTTTTTAGTTCTTTAGTGATGGTGGTAGACATAGCTATATTTTGATTTGGAAAGCCAACCACTGATGGTAGATCGCATACACATTATATTCTATGGATATATATAATAAGTGCTGTGAGTTTAAGTATATTAGACTGTGATCTCAAACACAATTGCTTTTATAGTCTGAAAACAGATGTCCACAGTATTAAAATTAAGTTTTTTGATAAATTTATTCAGTAGTTACTTGATTGAGTATAATACCGTTTTGAAAAAGTAATGCTATAGTTGGAAGCTGGAAAAAATGAGGTTCATTCATAACAGAACCTACTAAATACTGAGCATTTACTCCAACCAATAATATTTAGAAATAGAAGATACAATTATAGCAAAATTTCTGGTAATTGGTATAAGTATATATCAGTAATAATATCAAATAGCTAGTTATTAATAGCTACTGCAATTATTTTTCACAACATATATAGGAGTGTTTAGCTCCTCTAGTATATTTGCCAACCGACCCCGACACAATCCTTGATTTGTCGGGGAAGTATGTCAATTAGCCTAAGAAGCTGTGTCTACCCGACCGTAAAAAGTACCACGAACTTTAACTTCTACAGCCTCTTTGGCACCCAAATCTGTATCTGAAGGCTGAACTGCCTCAAAGATACCAGCAATTTCACCTGTTTCGCCGTCTACTTTAGAAACTTGAAGGGACATCTCACCAGCATTGAGCAGAGTATCTGCTGACTTAACATTAGCCTTGACAAACTCTTCATCATCTGAACTAGCTGGTAAAGCTACTGCATTATCATATCCTGTAGTAACACCACGACCCTTTGGATCTAGGAAACTAGAACCTCGGTAGGAAGGAACATTGTATATGCCCTTAAAATCGGTAGAAGTGTTGATACCAGAAATACCAGACTGGCTCTTAGCACTAAGTCCTTTAACAGTAAATAGAAACGGAACTTCTTCTCCACCAGGCAAAAGAACAGTTATAGGTTGGAAGTCCATACCATATTGTTCGTTAAATGTCAAAGCATTGTCTTCATTAAAGACTAGCTCACCTGTTACTTGATCTAAGGTAGAAGTATACCGTGTTAATTTTTTTCCTTGAACAAATTCTGCTTCTTGACGTTTGTTAGTTGGTTCTTCCTTAACAAAATAGGCAGTTGGCTGCAAACACAAATCTGTCAAAAGGTAAGATCCATCACGGTCAAGGGCAATGGAACCACGAGCTGTTTCTGGTAACTCAGGACAGTTGTTGGCCAAGCCAGTATTTACAATATCTTCGTAAGTAACTGGTTTATTGCTATCAATGCCTTCTGAACAGGCAGTTAAAAAACTCAAACACACAGCTAATAGTGCCGCAATTAAAGCGCGATACCTCATTGTCAACCTCAAGATTCAACATTCAATATTTAACATTGCTACTGCGTCATAAGTTTACACAGTATGAATAATCCCGTTTTAGATTTTAGATTCGATCTGAAAATCCGGGCCTTATGATAAAGTTATTCTTCACATTCTAAATTTGCTTCGTGAGAGTAGATTTATCTTTAGTATTAACCCAAAATAACATTTTACATTGCTGGTTACTTTTTTCTAAATTCAGTTATATAAATTAAAATTGCATAACTAAATATACTTAAGTTAATATCTTGCCATAACTGAGTTCAACTTATTACCAAAAAGCGAGGTTGAGAGCAAGGTTCATTTATCAAGGGGATGATGAAAACGAGGGAGTCGTTTCGGCACCTCGCCAACATGAATAGGCTAGACGAGTTTAGTCGTACTGTGTCATTTAGTGTTATACTTAAATAATATAATTAAAAAAAGCACCAAAGCTAGACTAGACTCTAGCCGACTATCTAGGGGCGCTTTGAGGAGTCCGACATCAGAATATTTCTTTGGTCAGGGGGTGAAGAAACTAAGCAATGCGGATTTATCATGTTGCGTAGTATCACCCTATAGTTCCTCTGGCTTTAGTCCGGGTAGTAGTCAAGTTGCTCTTAAATGGTAATATGGACACAAATATAGAAAATGAATCAACAAATTTACACAGTGATTTACAATCATTAGCACATTCAGTAAAGGCTATAGTCGAAAATCACCAGGACGATCCAATGGCAATATTGGCTATCCTACGAACTCTGGAAAGCTTACATCAGGAACTCAGAGAAGGTTCATTTCAAAAAACATTACCAGATAATCGTCAGGCACTCTACAATTTACTTAAAGATATTGAAACTAAGGGAGGTTGGCCTTATATTCCCAGGTTAAGATTACACTATCTGTTGGAAAACTGGTCTGATAATTCTCAAGAATTATAGAACTTCATCAGTATTAGTAGACTCAGCTACAGATTCAGGTAAAGGTTGATTAATATCCACAAAGTCTTCCTCTGAAATTATAGAAGCTGGAACATTCACCAATATAGCTAATAATCTCCCATTATCAATAGTTATTAATGTATCTCTGAAATTTAAACCAGTTCCTTGTTCAAAAGTTAAATCCTCAAAAGTCAAGTTACTATTTAAAGCCAAGAAATCCTCCAAAGGATTAAAATCATTAATTACATCAATATTACCTAGTTCTCCAGGTAGCACAAAAATATCCGACCCCTCACCACCAGTTAATGTATCTTCTCCAGCATCTCCAAATAATATATCGTTGCCTCGATCGCCTAGCAAAGAATCATTACCATCACTACCTTGAAGGGTATCATTATCTTTTCCACCAAATAATGTATCGTCACCAATACCACCAATAACTAAGTCATTATTTGAGTCACCAAAGAGGAAGTCATTATCTTGTTCTCCAAAAATTGTATCATCACCCTTTCCACCGCGAAGGCTGTCCAAATTATCTCCACCAAAAACTCGATCGTTACCTCTATTACCGTTAATAAAATCACTGCCAATAATTCCAAATAAGAAATCATCACCTTCCTCCCCAAATAGAGTATCATCACCACTACCTCCGTCTAAAGAGTCATCACCATCACCACCAAAAAGAGAATCATTACCTATACTGCCATTACCAATATCATTTCCTAGGTCGCCAAATATTACATCATTATCAACATTTCCAAAGAGACTATCATTTCCTTGACTACCTCTTAATGTATCGTTACCATCTCCTCCAGTAACTAAATCAATTCCTTCATTACCAATTACTAAGTCATCTCCGGTCTGTCCAAATAAGGAGTCGTTGCCATCTTCTCCTAATAAAAAATCATTCCCAGGACCACCTTCAATACTATCATCTCCCAGACCACCTAATGCGGAGTCGCGACCATCTTCTCCCTGCAATAAATCATTATCTTCACCACCAATTAAAGAGTCCGATCCAATACCACCAATAACTTCATCTTCTCCTGCTCCACCATCTTGAGTATCATCTCCTCCTTCACCAAAAATAGTATCATTTCCCCCAAAACCTTCCATGAAGTCAGGTTCTGGAGAGCCAATTAAAAGGTTATCATTGTTATCTCCTGATATATTTGCCATATTATTTAGATACTCCTATATTATAATTTGATTATTGAAAAAGTAAGCTTTGCAGAAAAATACAAAAATGCTCTAGGTTTTAGGATTGCGTTTTTTTGATCTTTTGTATTAGATTTTGGTGTTCGATGTCCCTCTATCCTTACGAGTTTTATGACTTAAAACTAAACTATTTTGTTTCCTATTTATGTCAATATTTAGCCTGTTTTTTGAATGAAAACCTACATTAGTTCTCGATAGTTAAAATTAGCTAATATCTTCTAAGTTTGACTGTATTTTTTTTCAACATCTTAATACTAATTCCTGCTTGATTTAGTTATGAATTTGAGGGCTGAAAGCCAAATAATTTCCTAAAATTAAAATTTAATTGTTAATTCTATCAGATTATGGAATACAGAGATATTAGTTATATAAATTTACTCAAGGAAACTTTAAAAACTATTATTGCTATATATTTACCTCTCTTAATTATAAGTTTACCTGCTATTATATGATCAATTTTTTTTTCAGAATCTAGCACAATAGGCTATTGGCTATATACTCTGATAGGATTTGTTGAACTATGGTTATATGCAATTCGTTATTATTATATTTGGGGATATCTGAGGGGAAGCAAGATTACATTAATAGAAGCATTTATCAGAGGCATAAAAAAGTGGTTTCCTATAATTCTGCCCTTAATTGTACTTGCTCCAATTCAATTACCGCTAATAAAGCTAATTCAATTAACGCCTAGTCAATCTTTTTTTTATCTTACTTTTTTTACTAATATTTTTTTGTATTTGGATGCGCCTTGGTTTTTATTTGCATGCTGTTATAATTGATGATGTTTCACTTGTAAATGGAATTAGGTATAGTTGGGAGTTGACTAAAGGGTATTTTTGGTTAATTACGCGAGTTAACTTAATTTTATTTGCAGTTAGCCTTTTTATAATAGCTGCATTAGAAATTCTCACAACTTATGTGATTAAATCAGAAATAGTATACGATATAGTAGAAAGCGTTCTTATCCAAGCTGTTTTCATTCCGACATATTGGAGTATTATTTCAGTTCTAATTTATGCACAATTAAAGAGAATAAAAACCTGAATATTTAGCTATATTTTGGTCATAATTTAGCTCGATCTGTGAAAGTAAGGAAATCCTTTATGAATAGTTGAGGAAGATACTATAAACTTTTACCAGACATAATACTTGATGTTTTTTCTACACTTTAATCCTAAGTTTTGCCAAACTATCAAATAATTTTTTGACTTTAACTAAATCTTTATCCCCTGGTGCTGTTTCTACACCACTGGATAAGTCTATGCCACAAAAATTATGATTAAATTCAATTTTAGGATGAGAAACTAAGATGAATTTTTGAATTGCTGCTGTTACATTTTCTGGGTTTAAACCACCTGCTAATAGCCATGGAAAAGTGGGGGAAAAATCTTTCATAGTTTTCCAATCTAAGGTTCTACCAGTACCACCTAATTTATCTGGATGATAAGCATCTAGCAGTAAAGTATCGATATAATTTTCATAAATATTTGCTGTTGCTAAATCTGGAGAAGATTTGATTCTCAGTGCTTTGATTATTTCTATATTATTTGGTATTGACTGACGTAGCTGATGACAAAATTCTGGAGATTCGTCACCATGTAGTTGTATTCCATTTAATTTTGTATTAATAATTATTTCTGATAATAAATCTATTTTAGGATTAACAAATACTCCTATTTTATCAATGTTTATTGGTAGTTGCTCGACAATATTTCTGATGTTTTCTGGGGTAATGTAGCGAGGTGATTTGGGAAAACAGATAAATCCTAGAGCTGTTGCTCCCATCTGAGCGATCGCTTGTCCTTGCTCTAGTTTGGTAATTCCACAAATTTTGACGCGCATCAATTATACCTACTACTAACTAAAATTTTACATTTTTGTATCAAAACTTAAAATTATTGTTAATTATTAAAACAAATTGTAGCTTTTAGCTAAAGCTTCTTGATAATTTGCAAAACATAAGTTGATTTAAACCCCGCCCGATCGGGCGAGGTATTTTAAATTTGATCCAAATCTTTTCAATTTAAGGAGATAAGAACTTGATTTACTCCCGCTTAATTCTAGCAGCACAATCTCCCTCTCTTTCTACAGAGTGGTCGCCAAAAGTAGCAATTATAATGATAAGTTGCAACTTAGTAGCAATTGTGATTGGTTACTATGCTATTTCAAAGCAAAATCGTGGACAAGGGCCTGATTTACCCGTATCCTTACCAGCAATTTTTACTGGTTTTGGGATACCAGAATTATTAGCTACTACGAGTTTTGGTCATATTTTGGGAGCCGGAATGATTTTAGGGCTTGGTAGTGCTGGTATGCTATAGATATAACCTGATTTTAGTTAAAAGTATAGGGGATTTTCTCTTGATACAGAAGAAAATCCCCCATTTTTAGTTTGTAATTTATGAGAGTAGGTTAAATCAAAAATCAAAAAAAAATTCATGCTGGCAGGTTCGCGAATTGGAAATTTATTTGGCATTCCCTTATTTTTGGATTCCTCGTGGTTCATCATTTTACTTTGGGCAACATACATCAATAGTCAAGATTACCAAGAAAGGGGGCTTTTTTTGGCTTGGGGTGCTGGATTTGTAATTGCTCTACTATTATTTGGGTCTGTACTTTTACACGAATTAGGTCATAGTTTAGTCGCTATTTCTCAAGGGATTAAGGTTAATTCCATAACCTTATTTTTGTTTGGTGGAGTTGCTGCAATAGATCGAGATTCTAGAACTCCTGGAGAGGCTTTTCAAGTAGCGATCGCCGGACCTTTGGTGAGTTTAGTTTTATTCTTTTTCTTAGGTTTAACAAGTTTACTATTACCAATATCAAGCTTAGTTGGTGAGTTAATGAATCGAGTCGCAGAAATAAATTTAATTTTAGCAATTTTCAACATGATGCCTGGCTTACCTTTGGATGGCGGACAAGTATTAAAAGCGGCTGTTTGGAAAATAACTGGTAGTCGTTTTACAGGGGTAAGATGGGCAGCTAAAAGTGGTAAAGGTTTAGGATGGTTAGGAATTACTTTAGGGTTAATAGTAGTTGGGATTACTAGAGATTATAGTGGTTTTTGGATTGCCTTAATTGGTTGGTTTGCTCTGCGTAATGCCAGAATTTATCACCACATAACTGATTTAGAGTCAGCCTTAATTAAGATTAAAGCTGTAGAGGTAATGACCCAAGATTTTCGTGTAGTAGATGCAGATTTAACTTTGAGTCAGTTTGCAGATAAATACCTTTTAAAAGGTTCCAAATTTTCTACTTATTTTGCTGCTAGTGATGGTCGTTATATTGGTTTGGTTTCTGCTGATACTATTCGCTTTATTGAACGGAGTTATTGGGATACTCAAACTTTAAGAATGATTATATGTCCTCTAAATCAGATGATTACTGTGTCAGAAAAAGCTAGTTTATTAGAAGTTATTAACAGCATGGAATTTCATCAACAAAAGCAAATAACTGTACTTTCAGCAGCCGGAGCAGTAGCAGGTATAATTGATAGAAGTGATATTGTCCGAGGAATAGCTAAATACTTGAAACTGAATATTTCAGAAGCAGAAATTAAGCGTGTCAAAACAGAAGGTAGCTATCCGTCGGGAATGAAATTAGAAGCAATTGCCAAAGTTACCTCACGATCGAATTTAAAGTAGTTAGTATAGCAATCCTCATGGCGGTTGTCTAGAAAATATCTACAGAATTAGGGAACTCTTAACAGGGGTAAGAGTTTCAAAGTTTTTATCTATTTTGGGATATTTTACAAATGATTTAGGATTGCTATATACCTCTTGCCACAGGAATTTTTTTTGATATTTTCAGGTAATCTTTGAATTATCGCCTAGCCAAGAGAACTCCAAACTTAGGCTACATATATAATACCATGCATGAAAAAAGAATGTTACAAATAGTGTGGGTAAGGAAGACCGAAGTTGGTAAGAAAGAAGGAAGAAAAATAGTAAATTTTATCGCTCCATCAGAACAAGGATTTTATACAAAAAAATAAGGTGTTATAATCAATATCCCCTATTTGCAGCAAACATTTATCACGCTTGGTATAAGACGTCATAGTTTTTATTTAATATATGTAGTGTCTTTGGGTAAGTCCTGTATCTGTTTTCAACTTCTGTCCATTAAAGATTATAGCCTAATTTCATTCTTTTGATAGTTTAAGTCCTAATATTACCAATTAAATTTCATACCTAGATATTCCTCTAAACGCTGATTATGAAGTTGAAAATAATCACTTAATTTTTGTCTAATTGACTCATTGATAGACGAATAAGAGCCTGCATTTAACTTGGGATAATCTGGGATTTGATAATCTGGCAAACCTAGAAAATTGAAAATTTGCTTCATTATCGTTTCCGGGTCACTATAAAAGTCTTCACTTTTCAAAATTAGCAACTGTTCTCTAGGGAAAATAGTCAACCATTTTTTCAGCCAATTTACATATACACTAGAAGCTATATAATCTCCCTGATAATTCCAAGAATCTTTCTCTTTCACCAAACTAAATGAAATTTTTATCAGTTTTTCCAGCCTGGAATTAATTATCTCTTCTATAGACATACTTTCAGCCTTTGAACGTACCTCGTGATAATAATTAGATATAGCTCTATCAACGGGATTTCTTAATAAGAGAATCAGCTTAATTTTCGGGAAAAAATGAAATAGTCTAGCGGGAGTATCTGGAGAATCAAAATAACTAGGACTTGCTTCTCCAGTTAAGAATTTTTCTAATTCTGGAATTAGTGGAAAATGTGCCCGATACCAATCTAAACCTCGATGGAAATAAAAAGACCAAAAATCAATTTCTTTTTTAATGGCAGGTAGAATCTGTGGATGTTGAGTTAGATAATTATAAATAGATGTAGTTCCCCCTTTCTTAACTCCAATTACCAGAAAATTTGGCTCGGAGATTTTAGGGAATTTTTGGTACTTTGGAAAAAAGGTGGGATAGTTTTGTTGAATTTGTTTTTGAGAGGCAGTTTGATAAATTTTGATAGCTTCAGCAATTCTATTTTCCTGAGTCAGAGCTTCAGCTAAGTTGAGATAACGACAGACGGAATTATTTGGATAATCAATAAATCCCTGAAATAAGTTAACTGTTTTTTTAAGTCTATCTTGCTTCTCAAAAGTTTCCCACAGACGAATATCAGACCACCAAGCAAAATCAGGATTAAGTTCTATAGCATGATGGTAGGCAATAGTAGCTTCTAACCATTTTTGTTGTTTGGTTAAGGCTAATCCTAGGTGATAGTAAGACTGACTCTTTCCGTCAGCTTCAACGGCAGAATAATATGAGTTTAGTTGTTGTTCAAGTTTAATTTTTTGCCGGAATATTTTCTCTAATTGCTGATAAATATCTATTTGATTGGGGAGAATTGTTAGAACAATATGGTAAATAATGATTGCTCCACAAATTTGGTTCTCTTCTGCTAGGAAGTTTCCTAATTGCAAATATAGTTCTGGATTTTCTCTGATGAGATTTAGTGCTTTTTGATAAATAGGATATTGAGCAGGATTTTTAATAGCTTGGCAATAATAATTGATAGTTTCATCTAAGTTTGACTGACCAAGTTGAGCAAGAGCATCTCCTAACTGTAGGTGCATCCAAGTTAAATTAGGTCTAATTTTAGCAACTTCTAAATAGGTGGCGATCGCTGCGTCTAATTTTTTTTGTTTAAGTAAAGCATCTCCCAAACATTGGCGATACCAAACTACTTCTGGATTGAGTTTTATTGTGTGAAGATATGCTGTTTCTGCTGCTTCTAGTTTTCCAATTTGTAAGAGAATATCTGCTAATTTTTGATGAGTGCCTTTGATTTCTGGGTTAAGTTGAATTGCTGTTTGATAACAAATAATTGCTTCATCAATTTCTCCTACTTTAACTAAAGCTTCTGCTAATTTATGGTAAGCCCAGTAGTTATCAGAATTAAGTTTAATAAAACTACGGTAAGCATTGACTGCTTCCTCCCATTTTTGTAGTTCAAATAAGGCATTTCCTAAGTTATGGTAAGACCAAGAAAAATTCGGATTTAGTTCTATAGCTTTTTGGTAAGCTGTGATAGCTTCATCCCACTTTTGTAGTTGAGTCAAAGCTTGCCCTAATTTATAGTAAGACCAAGGAAAATTTTGGTTTAGTTTTATTGCCTGGCGATAGCTAGTAACAGCTTCCTCCCACTGTTTTTGTTCTAGGAATTTTTCTCCTAATTCATAGTAATCCATTGGCTGTTTAAATCTCATTTTTAAAGAAGGTAGAGGGCAGAAGGTTCAATTACTTAGGGATTCAAACCACAAGTAATTATAGACTGCTAAATAAATATTATTTTAGCCGGAGTCTTATACTCAAATAGCGGATAAAGTCAAAAAAAAAAGAGGTAAGCATTCAGCTATTAGCGGTTAGTTATCAGCTTTTTAAGGAGAAGCACCGCTAGGTATGAGCTTTTATTTATACTTTTAATTCTCGCTCAATCTCTCAATACTAATTTTCCCTCTCAAGATAATCAGTTAATAACCAATGACTGATAGCTGACGGCTGAATGATGACAAAAAGAGAAAGATGGAAATATTTTTAGGATGAGGTCTTAAATGATAATAAAATACTGAAATGTCAAGATTATTTCTCAACCCACCATAACTACAAATATAATAACTATTTATCAAAACAAAATGGTTTAAATTCTCTATATTCACGAGCTTTAGACAGCAAAAAAAGATAGTTAGAGTAAAAAGAGACGGAATAGGCAATAGGGAAAAATCTGTCCTCAAGTTTAATTTTCCCATAGTACCAAACTCACGCCTCCTCTAATCCTAACTTCTGTATGTCGCCAAACCGCTAGCTCCCCTACCTAACTCCTAATTTATACTAGAAAAAGTTAATGTAGCAGTATTTTTTAAAATTGGTATTACATCAAGAGTTTTCCGACTTTTAACTTTTAAGTTGTTGTAGGATGATTACTCCTTTAATTTTGATAATTTTGATTGGATAATAATTGCTGAAGTTCCTCCCAATAACCCAACTCAAACGCTAGTTCAAAAAGTTTTCTCAGGAAAGAAATATCTGTGACGCCATTAATAGTTTCCAACAAATCTGGTGGCATCTCTCCTAACTGCTTCTGTAAAATTTTAATCAAAATCTCTTGTAAAGTTTGTAGAGTTCCTTGCTGTATTCCTTCTTGTTTTAACCGTTATTCTCTTCTGCTTAATAAAGGCATATTTCTATCCTCCTGATATTTATCTACTTCCTGTTAAAACTGTCTTTCTAATTCCTCTGGTAATGCCATCATTTGGTCTATGCACCGGAATAAAGTTATAACTTCTTCTCTACTATAACCTTTTTCAAACAATCTGCAAAATAAACTCCATTTCCACTGTTTCCTTCTTTCGGGTTCTCTGGTTGTTGCTTTTGTCTTTAAATGTGCCATTATTAACACAGCAAAAGAATTATTACTTTCTTCTAAAGTCTGCCATTGTTGTTCATAGTCTAACAGTTTCACTATGGGAAATTCTAGACTTAAACGACAGCCTCCCAAAGTATATCCATAAGTAGAAGGTCGCCAGAAAACTCGCTCATCTCCTAAAACTGCTAGGCTGATTACTGGACGTTCATGGAGTTCATAAGACCGATAATGATATTGATACATTCCCTTGGGAAAATCTGATTCTTCTTGACTTTGTACTTCTATATGAATTAATACCCAAGTTTCTTCCCCATTTTGAAGTCAAACTTGAAATAATTTGTCTGCTATTCGTTTTCCTGATTCGGCTTCTCTTAATATTTCTTGCAGTTATTTGTCAAGAGATTGATATTGCCGACCCCAGTCTATTAAGGCGTGAACTTGGGGGAAACAAAAGGCTAAAAAGGATTGTAAATATTGCTGTAATGCTTATTTCCAAGGGTTATCGTAGTCTGCTTGTGGAGTTTCGCTAGTCATTTTTTTTTAATTTTCTTGCACTTAATATTATGGTGAAAAAGACAGAGTTTTTAACCTCTCGTAGAGACTGACTATTACCAATTAAATTTCATACCTAAATACTTCTCTAATCTGTGATTATAAGGTCGAAAAAAATCGCTCATTTTTTGCCGGATAGAGTCTTTGATATTGGGGTAAGAACCTATATTTAATTTTTGATAATCTGGAATTTGATAATCTGGCAAATCCAAAAATTTGAAAACTTGTTTCATAGTATTTGCTGGATTGGCATTAAAGTCTTCGGTTTTCAAGATTAAAAATTGTTCTTTGGGAAAGATAGACATCCATTTTTGTAATAACTTTATGTACAGTCCCACAGGCAAATAATACAAATTTTTCTGCCTGCCATTTGAGCAAAAATTTGAGTTTTCTGTAGAATTTTGTAAAATTTCCAATTCATAATTTATTGCTGTCTCAAAAGAACGATTTTCTTTATTTAATCTCACCCAGTGATAATAATTAGAAATTGCCCTGTCTACGGGATTTCTGAAAAGTATAATTAGCTTGATTTTGGGAAAAAAACTAAAAATTCGACTTGCTGCTTCTGGATTACCAAAATATCCTGGACTTGCTTCACCTGTGCAATAATTTTCTTGTTTTGGAGTGGGAGGAAAATGTGCTAAATACCAATCTATGCCTCGCTCAAAGTACCCAGACCAAAATTTAATTTCTTTGACAATAGGAGGCAAAACTTGTGGGTGTTGGGTCAGATAACTATATAGTGATGTTGTGCCTGCTTTACCAACTCCAATAATTATAAAATCAGGTCCTCTAAGTTGCTCTAAATTCCAGTAATTTTGTACAAAAGTGGGATAGGATTTTAAAGTTTGCTGATAACAGGCAGTTTGATAACAAATAATAGCTTCATTGATTTTCCCCTGTTCGGTTAAAATTTCTCCTAGATTAATATAAGATAAAACTGATTCTGGATTAAGGGCTATTTTTTTTCTATATATACTGACGGCTTCATCAAATTTATTAGCATTTTCTAAAGTTTTGAAGAAGCTCCATAAACCCCTATCTGCCCAGGAAATTTCGGGGTTGATTTGAATGGCTCGCAAGTAAGCATTTGCTGCCGCTTTCCACTGATTATTTTTAATAAAAGCATTTGCTAAAAAGCGATAAATTTCTGAGTTTTCTGGTTGCAGTTCAATGGCTTTTTGATAACAAGTAATTCCTGTTTCTAATTTTCCTTGTTTAACTAGAGCATTTCCTAAATAAGTCCACAACCAAAAAGCATTGGGATTAAATTCAATTGCCTGACGATAAATAATGATTGCTTCATCCCATTTATCTTTTTTTAGAAAAATTTTCCACAAACATATATGAGACCAAGGTGAATCTGGGTTTAACTGAATAGCATGGAGGTAACTGGTAATTGCTGCATCTAATTTATCTGTTTCTACTAAGGCATCTGCTAATAATTTATGAATTATATCGAGGTTTGGTTGCTGTTTAAGTGTGGCTTGATAATAGGCGATCGCTTCATCTATTTTTCCCTGTTTAATTAGAGCATTTCCTAAATGTTGATAAGACCAATATAAATCTGGTTGAATTTCAATAGCACGTTGATAAGCGATGACTGCTTGATGCCATTTTTTTTGTTGAGCTAAAGCTTCTCCTAATTTATAGTAAGACCAGGCAAAATTAGGATTAAGTTGAATGGCGCGACAGAAAGCGTTTACTGCTTCATCCCAGTTTTGTAGTTCCATCAATACTGACCCTAATTTGTGGTAAAATACTGATGTTTTTGGGTTGAATTTAATAGCGGTTTGATAACAGATAATTGCTTGTTCAAACTGTTTTTGTTCGACGAAGATATCTGCTAATATTTTGTAGGTTTGTATTTGGTGTGGATTTAACTTAATTGCTTGGCGATAAGTAGTAATTGCTGAGTCTATTTTTCCCATGGCTTGCAATACTTTTCCTAGAGTATTGTGGGCTGGATAAAAATTAGGTAATTTTGCTAAAATACTTTGACAAATTGCATAAGCTTCATCTAATTTTCTCTGGGATAAATAAGCATCAGCTTGTTGTTTTTGAACTTTTATAGTGTGAGGATTAGATACTGAAGACATAATTTTTTTGTATAATTTTGATTTGCTTGTCTGAAAAATAGACCTGCGTTACCTAACCTCCCCCGCTTCCTAAACTCAAGAAAGAATAGGGAACTTATAGCAAATTTAATACTAAATCTACTTATCAAAAGGTAGTTCGTTTAAATCTTCTCTAATGGTACTTATACATTTTTGACATAAATAACTCTCCTCTATTTATATTTAAGGCTATTTTTTATCTTAATTTTGTCTAACTCCCACTAACCCTTTTGTCTAACCCTCTTAATAAAACTTCTAGTCAAATCGAATTTAGTATCACTCATATTTGCTATATATTTTGAAAAAAGGTATTAGGTGATAGGTGGTGCAGTATTAGGGAATTCGAGAAAAATACCAAAGTATAAAGCAGTTGTCACGGAGCAGCATAAATGATTGATAAATAGTATTAATCACTTTCTGTCTTTTGAGGATATAATACCAAATATCACGCATTTTTGCTACATCTTCTTGAGAACAGGGAGACCGGAGCTGGGAGCAGGGAAATTAGGAATAAAATATCTTTACTTCAGGCTGAGAATCGTTAAAAACATTACTGCACCTTACTTATTACTTAATAACTGAAGTGTTGAATAAGTATAGCATTATTTTGGGGAATTGGTATAACTTCGGAGCAGGAAATAGAGGTTAATCACTTTCTCTTTTTAGTTTTAAAGTCTCTTTCTTTGTCGAAAAAACTTTTGAATATAGGTTTAGCAAATAAATTTTATCCCTTGGCAAATATCCTGAGAGCAAAAATTATCCCCAATTAAATTTTATACCTAGATACTCTTCTAATTTATGATTATAAGGTTGAAATAATTCATAAAGTTGGCGACGTAAATTAGCATCGCTCGGAGGATAAGAACCTGGATAGTAATTTTTATATTCTAAGAGTTGATAATTTGGCAGATATAAAAAATCAAAAACTTGTTTTGTTATGGCTGCGGGATTTTCATACATATCCTCACTTTTTAAGATTAAAAACTGTTTTCTAGGAAATATATTCATCCATTCTTGAAGAAAATATAGATATAAACCCAAACTTAGATATCTCGATTTTCTACCTCGTAAAAAATTGGCATTGGTTTGAGGTTGATTCATCATTTTTTCCAATATTTTTGTCTCGACAGTTATTGCTTCTGCAAAATTTTTTTGTTGTTGTCCTAGTCGTTTATCCATATAGTAGTGAGAAATTGCTCGCTCTATCGGATTTCTCAAGATAACGATTAACTTAATTTTGGGAAAATAACTAAATAGTTTATTTGCTGCTTCTACAGAATACATATAGTTAGGGGTTGCTTCTCCTGTCCAAAAATTTTGCTGTTCTGGAATTGCCGGAAACTGAGATAAATACCAATCTATTCCCTTGTGAAAGTTAACATCAAAAAAGTGCATCTCTTTTTCTACAGCAGGCAAAACTGAGGGATGTTTAGTCAGATAAAAATAAAGAGATGATGTGCCGCCTTTGATTGTACCAATAATCAGAAAATTGGGTTTGCCTAATCCGGTAAAGTCTCCATATTTATTGACAAATTCTGGGTGGGTTTTTGCCAGTCGAATAGATAAAACTTTTTGATAGTAACTGCTAGCTTGCTGAATTTTACCTTTTTCTGTCAGGATATTAGCTAAATTTAGATAATGCCCATGAAATTTTGGCTTAATCTTAATCGCTTCTTGGTAACAGTTAATCAACTTATCTAATTGATTTTTATCTAATTTAACGAGCTGATAACTATGAATAGCTCTGAGTTGATTATAAGCACTAAATAAATCTGGTTGTAACTGAATAGCTCGAATGTAGCAAGATATCGCTTCATCTGAATTGCCATTTTCTAAAAGAGCATCCCCTAAATCATTATCAACCCAAGCTAAATCAGATTTTAAATTTCTAGCTTTTTGGTAATAAGCGATGGCTTCATCTATTAATCCTTTTTTGTGGAGTACATACCCTAACTGATAATAATACCAATAGGCATCGGAATTTATTTTCAGAGCAAGTTTATAAGTAGCCGCAGCTTCATCCCACTTTTTTGTTTTGAGTAATACTTCCCATAAATTATGGTAGTACCAATAATGATCGGGCTTAATATTTATAGCTTTTTGATAGGCTAGGATGGCTTCATCCCACCTTTTTAATTGGGTTAAAACTTTCCCTAAATTGTTGTAATAATTTGGTATATCGGAGTTAATCTTAATTGCAAAATCATAAGCAACTACAGCTTCATCCCACCGTTTTAGTTCCATTAAAGCATCCCCTAAATTTTTATATAAGTTGCCAGAATTAGGGTTAATCTCAATGGCACGATGATAAACAACTACAGCTTCATTCCACTGTTTTAGCTGTATTAATGCTTCTGCCAGTTTATGGTAAGACCAGGGAAAATCTGGTTTTAATTCCATAAATATACGGTAGGCATTTACAGCTTCATCCCACTGTTTTAATTGCATTAATGCTTCTGCCAGTTGGTGGTAAGACCAGGGAAAATCTGGTTCTAATTCTACGACTTGCCGGAAACTATTTACAGCTTCATCCCATCGTTTTAGTTCTATCAATGCTGTTCCTAATTTTTGATAAGACCAGGGAAAATCTGGATTAAGTTTGATACTGTGGCAGTAACTGGTAATTGCTAAATCCCACTTTTTTTGTTGGGAATATAGATTGGCTAGGTTGAAATGAGCTTCGGTAAAATGGGAGTTAATAGCGATCGCCTTTTGATAATATTCCAGGGCTAATTCTTGATTACCCATGGCTTCGACTACTTTGCCTTTCGTATTACAAACTAACGCCAAATCTTGTAGTTTTTCTAGTGCTATATTACAGGTTGCATCGGCTTCATTTAATTTTCCTTTGGCTAAATAAGATTCGGCTTTTTGGTTTAAATCTACTACTGATATTTCCTGATTCATTATTTTTTTTATCCTGGTAATTCGTCAATAGAGCTGTTGCTAAAATATATATATTTTTCACTGTTATCCTATTAGGTAGGGATGTTTAATTCTTGTATAAAATATATAGTGAGTGTGGAAGAGATAATT
>CAJICP010000776.1_pt1 | contig 19129 bp, 14 predicted proteins | sample 9199641 | NCBI WGS metagenome assembly CAJICP01 (sample SAMEA7708340, study PRJEB35096) | sediment metagenome | biome: marine neritic benthic zone biome [ENVO:01000025]; feature: sediment [ENVO:00002007]; material: shallow marine sediment [ENVO:03000034] sea grass bed [ENVO_01000059] ... | reverse complement strand
GAATAGGGGGTTACACCCTGCCAAAGAAGGGGACTGCGACTAAAGTCGCCGAGCGTTTTTCGGACTGTAGCTAAAGCTGACGGGTTTCCAAACTACCGAAGATTTTTAGATGATAGCCAAAACTGAGAGAACCTAGTGACAAGTAACTTTGCTGTTTTATGCCGAAAAGAAAAAGGACTTTTCCGTGTGGCCATAAGGGATATGGGAGAAAATGCCATCGCTGTGAACAAGAGCAAATGGCACAGCAAAGAGTTGATGAAGAAGTAGCGGAAAAGCGAGAAAAAAAACTAGAGTGGGAAGCTTCCTTTGATTGCGATTTGATAGACTTGAAGGGTCTACCAGACTATGTAGTGGTTAAAGCTAGAGCAATTATTTCTGGATTAAACAATAATCAAAGCTACCGGGAATTTGGAGGTAAACGACTTCGCCACAATCGTTTTATTGTGAGTATACCTGTTACCCGCAATTATAGAATGATTTGTCAAGATTATGGGAACTTTGTTATACCACAAAAGGTGATGTCCCATGAAGACTATAATGTTTGTAAACCTAAGTAGCTAGTGATTGTAGGAATTCAAAACTCAAAGGTTAGAAGCATCAGAAAAGATTTGAGAAGTTTGAAGTATATATATTGTAGACTTTGAGGGAACAGGGAACATTTTTTCTCCCCACTGCGTAGCTGAGGGGTTTCCAAACTACCGAGGATTTTTAGATGATGATGCAAATTTATCTAGACTATAGTGCCACAACACCACCAAGGCCGGAAGCGATCGCTGCTATGCAGCAAGTTTTTACTCAACAATGGGGTAATCCATCTAGCTTACATACATGGGGCCAAAGGTCAGCAATATTAGTCGAAAGGGCAAGAATAAAAGTAGCGAGTCTGATCGATACAGTGCCAGAATCTATTATTTTTACTTCTGGGGGAACTGAAGCTGATAACATGGCAATAATGGGTGTAGCACGTTGTTATGGAAAACCCCAACATATAATTATTTCTAGTGTGGAACATTCTGCTATTTCAGAACCAGCAAGAATGTTAGAAAATTGGGGCTGGCAAGTGACAAGATTACCTGTCGATCGACAAGGAAGGGTAGACCCTCAACAACTACAAGCCGCATTACAACCGAATACAGTTTTAGTCTCAATAATTTATGGCCAAAGTGAAGTGGGCACTCTCCAACCTATTCAAGAATTAGGTAATATTTGTCGTTCTCATGGGGTTTTGTTTCATACTGATGCAGTTCAGGTGGTGGGGCGTTTACCAGTCGATGTACAAAAACTGCCAGTAGATTTGTTGTCTTTATCCAGTCATAAGATTTATGGGCCTCAAGGTGCGGGGGCGCTTTATGTACGGGAGGGTGTGGAGTTAGTCCCTTTGTTGGGTGGTGGAGGCCAGGAGATGAAATTACGTTCTGGTACTCAGGCCGTAGCAGCGATCGCTGGTTTTGGAGTAGCAGCAGAGTTCGCTGCTCAGGAAATGATGACAGAGCAGTTTAGGTTAATGGGGTTACGCGATCGCTTATTTGCACAGATGGCTAATAACCCTTATGTAATTTGTACTGGCGATCGATACCACAGATTACCTCATCATGTTAGTTTCTGTATTGTGCCTCCAGAAGTTGGAGTAGGTAAAGTAGAGGATAGCATTACAGGTAAAACTTTGGTGCGGCAGTTGAACCTAGCAGGAATTGGTATTAGTGCGGGTTCGGCTTGTCATAGTGGAAAGGTAACTCCCAGTCGAGTATTACTGGCAATGGGATATACAGAAGAGGCTGCTAGTAGGGGTATTCGTTTGACATTGGGAAGAGAAACAACGGAGGTAGATATTGATTGGACGGCGATGGTGCTCAAGCAAATTTTGGCAAGAGTAATGCCTAAAAGATTAGCGATTTTTAACTCCTAATATAGCGTAGGGTTTTTACATGAGTTGTAAAAATTTAATTGTTAGGAAAAGGAAGGGGTTCAATAATGGATAATTGATAATTACCTCTCCCTAAAAGGAAGAGGATTGAATGATTATGAAAATTTTTTCTTGTTTCTCCACGGCGAGTGAGAGGCTTTAAACCTTAATTTTAAACCCCGTCCTTAAGGACGGGGTCTTATAGTGGAGAATAGTAATGGTTTGCCGAAAATTTTTCTGTTGATGTATACCAATAGTAATTAATTAACCGAAAATAGAGCTTATTTGTCTATAGCTGTAACTTTCTTGAACAGTAAAAATAGTGGGTGGAAGATTGTAAAAATATTATATAATTTCAGTGGTAATTTTTAACTCAAACTAAGCTGTAATGCATCTAAATTGCATATTTATTTATCTGCTAAAATCGTGATAATCCTGTATAATAAGTATTTCACCTAGTAATAGCAATTTTTTAATACGCAGTTTAAATACGCGACAGCTTAAGATTGACATAGAAAATAGACCAATAGGTTGTAGACTCAAATTTTGGAGAAAATAAATTGAAAAATCAACAACAAAGCTTACAAACATTAATATTAGCAACTCTATTCTCAGTAATATTGCTAATTGGCTTCAATTCCTTTGTAATTATTAATCCCGGCCAAGCGGGTGTTATCAGTATCTTAGGTAAAGCTAGAGATGGTGCTTTATTAGAAGGCATTCACTTTAAACCTCCCTTGGTTTCCAATGTTGATATATATGATGTGACTGTGCAAAAGTTTGAAGTTCCAGGCCAAAGTTCTACAAAAGATTTGCAACAATTATCAGCGAGTTTTGCAATTAACTTTCGCTTAGATCCATTGCTAGTAGTAAAAATTAGAAGAGAACAAGGAACTCTACAAAATTTGGTTGCTAAAGTAATTGCACCACAAACTCAAGAATCTTTTAAAATTGCTGCGGCCAGAAGAACTGTTGAAGAAGCTATTACAAAAAGGGAAGAATTGAAATCAGACTTTGATAATGCTTTAGGTTCTCGCTTGGAGAAATATGGAATCATTGTGTTAGATACTAGCGTGATTGATTTAACATTTTCTGCTGAATTTGCTAGAGCAGTTGAAGACAAACAAATTGCTGAACAAAGAGCTCAAAGAGCAGTATATATTGCGGAGGAAGCAGAACAAGAAGCTACGGCAGAAATTAACCGGGCTAAGGGTAAAGCAGAGGCTCAAAAACTATTAGCTGAAACATTAAAAGCACAGGGTGGTGAGTTGGTTTTACAAAAGGAAGCAATAGAAGCTTGGAAAACAGGTGGTTCTCAAATGCCGAAAGTTTTAGTTTTTGGAAGTGACAAGACTTCGGGAGTTCCTTTTATTTTTAATCTCAGTAATATGAATGAAAATTAATGGTTAAATGAGGAATTTTCAGGGTACAGTTAATGTACCCTGAAAATTAAAATAAAGTATCGGTTTGGGAAGATGGATATACTAATACCAAATCTCCTACAATGTTTGCTACATATCCTGAAAAAAGGTTTGAGGTAGTAGGTGGTAGATGATACATTCCAAGGCGATTTTCTTATTGGTTATTGGGACTCAAAACATTATGGGTCAATTGTTGCTTTGATAGAAATTTTGCTAGTTTTATGAGGAAGTTGGCAGGTATTTCCTGAGATTAATTCTGTTGTGGGGAAGGGATTGTTAACGCGCGTCAGAAGTCAGCAAGTCTGCAAGTCAGAAGTTATTTTTGTAACGGAGATTTGAGCTGGGCTCCAAAAATATTGCGCCTTAAAAGGCGGGGTTGCGCGACCCATATTATTTAGTTAATGTTTTTTCTTGTAGTAGTTATGTTTATTTTTATCTTCGTTTAGCGAGTTTTGATAGGTTAAATTTTGATTCAATTAAAACCATCAACCGATGTTTTGCCTACTAAGTCAGGTTATATTATATTCGTTTAATTACTTATCAAAAAATATTTGTTTGTAGTTGCACTTTAGCGCAAAAATAATCTCTCTAGCACTAAATACCAACTACCAATCTAAAGAGTTATATCATGTTGTTTAATTAATTTAAAAAAAACCTTATCCTGCCTCTAATGGCAACTTTCAAAACTTCCCCAACCTTCCCTGTTTTCTAAACTTAAGATCGCCGAATATTAAAACAACACCACTCTTCTCGTTTCCAAAGAGTAGCTACAATCCAACCATTTTGTTCTAAAGTATCAGCAATTGATTTAGCTTGTTCTAATAAAATTCCACTAATAATGCCCCAAGTAGTCGGTTTAGCGATCGCTTCTAGGTGTGGAATTATATCAATAATAACCTCAGCTAAAATATTACAGGTTATACCATCTACAGGACCCGAAGCTAACTTAATTAAATGTTCAATACCTCCCTGTTCAACAATTAAATTTTCCGCCTTTATTTTATTTAATTTCCGATTATTAATAGTCGATCTAATCGCCAAAGGGTCGATATCTACAGCATAAACCTGACGTACTCCTAATAAGGCTGCCCCAATAGACAAAATACCACTACCACAACCAATATCAGCAATTATAGCTTCATGGTTCGGTTCCAAACCCAATCGCATTTCTAATGACTCCAAACATAATTCTGTAGTATGATGAGTACCAGTACCAAAAGCTGCTCCTGGATCTAAACGGAGGATAATTCTATCTGACTTTTCTGGTAAAGTTAACCAAGCAGGATAAATCAAAAAGCGATCGCCAATTTCTTGAGGCTGCCAATATTGCTTCCAACTACTCGCCCAGTCTTCTTCCTCAATTAAATCCCAATCTATTGCCGGAGTTGGTAAATTCATACATAGAGCATCTTGACGCAGACTTAAAGCCAGGGCTGACAAGTCCAACATTTGAGCTCGATCTTCTGGTAAATAAGCCAATAGTAAATAATCATTACCTTTAAGCTGACTCGCGGTCCCCCGGCAACCAAAAGTATCCAGACGCCAGAAGATTAGCTCCTCGAGACTTTGGTGACACAAGACTCTAATTTCCCACCAGTTATATGCCATAAAAATTTTAGCTTTTCTAGATTTTATTTGAGATTTTTTAATTGGAGTAATATATTCATTTCTAAGAATAAATACACCCATGGAGGGGAGTGCTAAGGATTATTTTGGTGGCAGAATTATTGAGTTGAAAATTCCACACCTACTTAACCCACTCCCACCCAAAAAAGTTAGTGACTCAGGTAATTTTCTCCTAACCTAATTAACAGCTACCTATCTTAAAAATTACCAATTCATCATTTAGCTAAAATTTTTTACAGAGCAACTGTATAAGCATTCCTAATTCCTGGTTCTTTGAGAATTTCGTTTAATATTGCTTCCGGCAATGGGTCATCAATACTTAATACCATCACCGCATCACCCCGGACAATTTTACGACCCACCTGCATACTAGCAATATTGACATTAAAACTACCGAGAAGTGAACCAATTTTACCGATAATTCCTGGCATATCTCGGTGGAGAGTCAATAACATATATGGACTTGGAGGGACATTAATTGGGAAGCCATCAATATTAGTAATCCGAATCTCATCTTCTCCCAATAAAGCACCTCTGACAGTATGGTCGCCCAAAGAACCCTTTGCTTCTAGATGCAATGAACCAGTATAATCCCGTACCGAAGCATCTCTAGTTTCCACTACCCGAATACCTCGTTCCTTAGCTTCAATTGAGGCATTTACATAATTGACGCGCTCTCGCAAGGCTTGGGAAAGTAGGCCCTTCAAGGCTGCCACTACCACAGGTTGACTATCTCCAGTGGCCAAATCTCCTTCGAGACGAACATTAAGAAAATCAATGCGCCCACCTGCTAACTGACTGACCAAATTACCAAGAGTTTCAGCCAACAACAAATAAGGCTTAAGTTTTTCCAATGTATCAGGATACATACCAGGGATATTCACCGCCGATCTGGCAGGCAACCCTAACAATACATCTCGAATTTGTTCAGCAACATCTATTGCCACATTCACCTGAGCTTCAGCGGTAGAAGCTCCTAAGTGGGGAGTCATTACAATTTTTTGCCCCAGCTCTCGTAGTGGAGAGTCAGCTTCCAGAGGTTCATTTTCATAAACATCTATAGCAGCTCCAGCAATTTTTCCTGCTTTTATAGCTTCAGCTAATGCAGCTTCATCTATAATTCCACCTCTAGCACAATTAATAATGCGAGCTGTGGGCTTCATTTTTGCGAAAGCTTCAGCATTAATTGAATGATAAGTTTCGTCAGTTTTGGGTATGTGGAGAGTAATGTAGTCCGACTCTTGGATTAATAAATCCATATCTACCAAATTACAGCCCAATTGGTCTGCCCTTTCTGTAGAAATAAATGGGTCATAGGCCAAAATTTTCATACCCATAGCTTTTGCTACCTTAGCTACATGGGAACCAATTTTACCCAAACCAACAACACCGAGAGTTTTTTTGTAGACCTCTACCCCGATAAATTTTTTGCGGTCCCATTTACCACTTATAACTGATTGGTTAGCCTCTGGAACGTGGCGAGACATAGATAACATCATGGCCAGGGCGTGTTCTGCTGCAGCGATCGTATTTCCTTCTGGGGAGTTAACTACTACAATACCTTTGCGAGTTGCTGCTGGTACATCGACGTTATCTACCCCTACTCCAGCACGACCAATAATTTTTAGTTCCGTCGCAGCTTCAATAATTTCTTTGGTGACTTTAGTACCAGAGCGAATCATTAAAGCGTCATATTCTGGGATGATTTTTACCAATTCTTCTGCAGGTAGACCTGTTTTGACATCTACCTGAGCTACTTGGGATATAATATCAATTCCACTTTGATCTATTGGATCGGATACAAGAACTTTTGGCATAGGAAGTTAGTTGAATAATTGGGTTATTTGATTGTTTTACCTACTGAAGCAAAAGTTTCAGTTAGATTTTTTTGTCTACTAAATAACAACTATACCCTTCAGAGTATCAGTATGGGCCTATAATTTAATTGATTGTCAGAAAGATTTTAGATTGCTTTTATTTATTTCTATGAATTATCTCGTCGCCGTATTATCAGACCGCATTCAAGCTGAAGCTGCCTATTCTGCTTTGGAAAAAGAAGACTTGCCAATGAAACAAGTGGCGATATTGGGCCGGGGCTATCAAACTGCTGATGAATATGGCCTCATTGACCCTAATGACCAGGCCCGCAAACAAGCGATGCGGATGGTTATTTGGCTTGTACCTTTTGGGTTTGCTGCTGGTACTACTTTTAGTTTGATTACTGGTTTGAATACTTTTGCCTGGGCTGGCGAATTTGGCAATCATTTTATTGGTGGTATATTGGGGGCTATTTCTGGGGCAATGGGTGGAACTTTTGTTGGTGGTGGAGTGGGTTTGATTTTTGGTGGTGGTGATGCTGTGCCTTATCGTAACCGCCTCAACGCTGGTAAGTATTTAATTGTTGTTCAGGGTTCGGAGGCTTTGACTCGTTTAGCAACTCGTACTTTATATCAGTTTAAACCAGAAAATATTCAAGGATATTCTGCACCGGAAAGTTAGGAGATTTTTTAGGAGTTAGGAGTTAAGAGTTAAGAGTTAGGAGAGAGAGGAATTACGCAAATCCTATAAATATAGTGTATTGGTGCGTTACGCTATCGCTAACACACCCTACTGGACTAACACACCTAAAAATGTAGGTTGGGTTTCACTTCGTTCAACCCAACAAAGCCTTTAATTTTCCTTAGTTGAAAGCAAACTTGTAGGGTGCGTATTTACGGCTAAAATTTAGATTCCCAAAAGGATTTAACAATCCGTCGCAGGGCACCATTTTAGATGTGTCGGTCTACTACTTACTTATCAATAAATAATCAAATGTTACCCAAAGAAGAACTTCTCAAAGGAATCGAAAATCGGGAAACTATTACCCGTGTAATTGACTTAGCTGAACAGGCTATAAAAACTTGGGAAATTACTCAGAGTGATTTTTTATCACCGCCAGAAATATTTGAGACGGAAAAAATTTTTCAAAAGTTAACTGAAGTAGAAATAGTGGCTTGGGGGGGTTATCCTCAAGCAGAACGAAAAAGATTAGCGATCGCTCGTTCGGAATTACCTATTGATACTTCTAGTGTGGAATTAACAGCTATTAATATTGAGGGAAATTTTCTGTTTGATACTGCTACTCACCGAGACTTTCTTGGTTCGATGTTAGGCACCGGAATTGTCAGAGAAAAAACGGGCGATCTTATTGTTTTGGGAGAACGTGGTGCCCAGGCAATTGTTGTTCCTGAACTGGTGGAATATTTAATAATGAATCTCCAACAAGTACGGTCTGTTCCTGTGAAAGTTAAACCCTTAGAATTGAGTGAATTAAGAATTAGAGAACCGAAAAAGAAAGAGTCAACAACTGTGGAAGCTTCCATGAGATTAGATGCTGTTGCTTCGGCAGGTTTTGGAATGTCTCGCAGTAAAATGGTTGATTTTATTGAAGGGGGAGATGTAAGAGTTAATTGGAAAGAAATTAGTCAGGCAAGTTATCAAGTTAAATCGGGAGATTTAATTGCAATTCGAGGAAAAGGTAGGCTAGAAATAGGGGATGTTGCTATTACGAAAAAAGAACGTTATCGAGTGCAGTTAACGCGGTATGTTTAAAATTATTCAACTGTCAAGTCTCATTAGACATCTCCAAAAAAGAATGTAGGGACGTTCCTAGGAAGGTCCCTACAAGGGTTGCTCGAAAAGGAATATTTAATTTTTGGAGATGTCTATTACGCTGTTGCAATTAAACAGACAAAAAGTCTCACTGGTAGTATAATAAAATATTTTTTTATTCAAGTTGTCATTTGCCCTGATTTAGCTCTTGCAAAAATATTTCAATAAGTATATATTTTCTAATAGTAGCTATGGGTTTATTGAGAAACCAATCTGGACAATTTAAAAAATGGCATTCTATAACCATGATTCACTTAAGTCTGAACTTAACCAAAGAGGCTGGCGTTTAACTCCCCAAAGGGAAACTATCCTGCAAGTATTTCAATGTCTGCCTCAAGGCAAACACTTAAGTGCAGAAGAAATATATCATCTGTTGCTACAGCAACAAGAACAAATTAGTCTGTCTACCATTTACCGAACACTACATTTATTGACAAAAGTAGGTATTTTGCGAGAACTAGAATTAGCTGAAGGACATAAACATTATGAGATTAACTCCCCCAACCGTTATAAACATCACCATTTAGTCTGTCTTCAATGCCATAAAACCTTTGAGTTTAATGATGATTCCATACTGAAAATTAGTCAGAAGCAAGCTGAAAAAGAAGCTGTTGAAATGTTAGACTGCCAACTAACAATTCATGCTATCTGTATAGAAGCTTTGCGCAAAGGTTGGCCTGCCTTGGTACCTAGCAGTTGGTATTGTCCAAGAACAAACTTAGAAATAAACTCTAACTCAAATCATCAAAAGGCAACTTTGGAGGAGGAGGAGCAACTACCAAACGTTCAATAACCGCTTTATGACTCTCGCGGTTAGTTTGCACTTCTGCCGCGATCGCCTCAAACTTAATTTCCAAACAACCATAAGCAATATCCAATTCCGTAATCACCTCCACTTGCCCCATCCCATTCGGAATAAAATCAGTTAACCAACGTGGCCCTGCTACTATTGTTTGAGCTTGGCGATCGTAAACCCAAATCTTAACATAAATGCGAGGTAAACCCTCCGGTAATTGTACCCTAACTTTTACCGCTCGCCCCGCAATGACATCCTTGGCCAGCACTTCTAAATCAGGAATTGGCACTGGTTGTTCATCGGGTAAAATGTAAGGTTGTGTCGAAATTGATTCATCCTGCTGCTGAGGAAGATTGCCTAAACCCATACTCCATTGTTTCTCTTGGTTTGGCAAAATCTGTTCCGGTCGATCTTCATCTTCGACTACAAATTCTTGGGCCTCCCAATTAATTTTATCATCATTATCACTGGCAAATTCCTGATCGTCAACAATTACACTTATAGAATCATTATCCGGCAATTCCTCTATTTCAGTTTTCTGCTTAGACTCTAATGTATTCTCTAATTTTGTACTCTTGTCCGTTGCATCAGTTGGTGGCAAAGAAGAATTTTTCATCCACTGCAACAACTCAGAATCATTAATCAACGAATTTAGCCGAGAAAAAAATCTATCCTCCAACTTCAAAGCCTTAAAAGCTTTGTTTATAGGAGCAAATTTTGTCGGAAAGGGTACAAGATTTTGCTTAGTGTTAGGTGCTTCTTCTTTGTTAACAGTTTCCGACTCTGACTCTTCTATTTCTGGTTGTGAACTTGTCTGCTCTTGAGACCGATCTGAATTTTCCCAAACATCATCCATTTCATCTGAGTCTGTAGGAGCATTTGACTTGGCCAACAAATCATTAATCTGAGTTGCATCTTTGGCCATATTATCGGGTAGTCGGTTCCCAAATTTTGGTAATTTTAGTGATTCGGAATCCGACTCAGCTATAACAGGTTGATATATTTGTGGTGGTAAGGGTTGATCTTTATCTGGTTTCTGCTCTGGTTGACTCTGATTAATTTTTTCTACCAATTCCTGAAAAGAAGGGGATTTTTGCTCCGGCTTTCTTGCTGCTAAATTTGTTTTCGGAGTAATTCCCTGATGCTCATCTTCAACAAAATTATCATCAATTGCTGTTAACCAATTCTGAAGTGGGGTTGTAATTGTGAAAGATTTATTAGCTAGAGTTTCTGTATGCTCTGTGAGGATAATTTGTCCTAAGATTAGGTGAGTTTTAATATTTTCTGGCACACTAATTGTACAGGCAAATATAATGGGTGGTACTTGCTCTGGTAGGGTGTGCTGTACATCAATCAAAGTTTCTGAAGTTTGAGGATTACGCAAGGAAATTTTTAAGTTCCCATTGACGAGAGGAGCATTATTTTCTGTAATGGCAGAATCTTTTTCTGTGAGGTTATTCTGCAAAGAGAGGTTATTAAAGCCTTCACTAGATTGAATGTTCTGATTTTGATTATCAAGAATTATCTGCCCAGATATGATTAATGCTTCTCCTGGTTGAGCAATGTAAGATGCTTGCTCTAAGGTTAATTCTAAAGGGTAATTTAGAATAGAGTTAGTTTGGGTAGTAGTATCTGTATCTGTTTCTTTCTTTGCCTCTAGTTCTATTTCTTGCTCTTGCTTAACTTGCCCCAGTATTGATGAGTTCTTGATGAGAGTTTCAGTTAGTTCTTTTAATTGATTTTCTATATTTTTGACTTCTTGGTTTTGACTTTGAATATTTTGCTCGTCTTGCTCATCGCTATCTAGTAAATCAGTGATATTTTCCATAGTCTCTGATTCCTCTTGAATCTGAGCATCCAATAATTCTGTTTCATCTGATTTAATAGCCTCAAATTTTGCCAATTCAGAATTATTTTTTACTGTATTTTTCTCTAGATTAATTGCCACTTCATCTGTGTCTATTTGACCTGAAAAAAACGATGTATTTTCATTAGTAATCAAGTCAGTTGGCTCAGGTTTGGAATCTGCTACTACATATAGTTCCTGATTTTGTGGATCGAGTTGTTGTGAAAAATCTGAAGTATCATACTCAGTGGGCAATACCTCTAGATGGACAATATTTGTCTTTGTTTCTATTGATGATGTGGTTAGTTTAGGTTGACAACGAAATTCCCACCTACCCGGCTTGAGGCGGGTAAAAGGGATAATAGATATAAGACCTTGAGAGTGGGTGCGACTAGAACGTTTATGAACTCGCCTTACAGGTGGGATTTCTTCAGTATAATCATGAATAATCTGAATTTGGACTTCTGTATTGGCCATATAGGTATTAGCCACAATGCGATAGCGACCTTCTAGAATTTCCACATCGGCTGATTCTAAAGGTAGCCAGGTGTCGTCGCCCTCTTTCTGTAGCAAAAATTCCCAGTCTGACATCTGCGGCTACAGGTTTACTTTACAAAATATATATTCTTAGTCTATCTCAAGTTAGAATTTTTCTCGGTAATTTTAGGTACTAAAATCATAATTTTTTTAATCTTAATATTTTTGTGATTTTTATATATCACAAAAAAATATTTTTGTCAAACAAAAATTTGAAGAGGGCACTGAGAAAATGGGAGAGCCAATTGCTATTGTGGAGGCCAGCCCAAGGTTGTTTCTACTTGAGTTACTAGAGACATAGGATCAAAGGGTGTGATTAGTGTGTTGAAACCTAGTAGTTTTCCTTCTGATGTTTTTGCACAACGGTAATTTCCTGTTTTGTGCTGTTGTATATGGAATCCTAAAAACTCAAACCCGGCTTTTTCCTCGGTTGTTATCAGGGTGTGGGTTAATTTTGTTTTGCTAGGTTTCAATTCTAGCCCGATGTCTTTAAGCCACTCTTCAATAATTTGTTGACAGGATTTAATTACTTCGATTATAAATATTAGTGGTAACTTAGACATTTTCTGGGAGAAAATTAGCAGACTGACATACCTAAAATGTCATTTTATGTCTACGCTTTTCTACATTTACCGAAATCATCCTTAGTATTGCCAAAAGGTATGGAACGGGAAGTCGAACTTATCGCCGATGAAAATCTTGCTGCCTCCGGCTAAGTCTAAAATTAATTGATGTTGGTAACGGAGTTGTTCAAAAGATTTTTCTACCTGTTTCCGATCGCTAATATCACGGGCAATAGTTGATACTCCTATAACATTACCTTGAGTATCTTTAATTGGAGATATAGTTAAAGCTACATCTATGTGTTTACCATCTTTTCTTAGATGCACAGTTTCATAATTATCTATACTGACTCCCACCGTAATATTTGCTAAAATTTGGGGAATTTCATTTGGTCTTTCTGGCGCAGCTAACATTGAAATAGAACGACCTTTTACTTCGGAAATAGAGTAACCATAAATTTCTTCTGTTCCTGCATTCCAACTATGGATAATTCCTCCTAAAGTATTGCCAATTATTGCATCTTTAGAGGATTCTACTATGGCAGCTAATCTCATCATAGCTTTTTCTATTTGCTTTTGCTCTGTAATGTCACGCCCTAAAACGACAATTCCATTCCGTTTTCCATCTTCATAAAATAACGGCACTTTAATTACGTCATAAATTTTTACGCTTCCGTCTTTTTTCTGAATTACTTCTTCACCCCGAGATAAAGTTCTTTTGTTCCATGCTTCCCGATCGCTATTGTGGCAGTTGAAAAGAGCTTCTTGATAAAAACTACTGCTTTCTCCAAATTCGGTATCTGACTTGCCATGATAGTCTACTGTTTCTATCTCAAATAATTCTAGCATTGACTTATTAGCTTCTAGCCATTTTCCTCTACCGTCTTTAAAACAAACAATATCTGGCATTGCATTAATTAAAGTCCGGAGTTGTAGAGAAGTTTCTTGGTATGTTTTTACTAGCTCTTGTAGGGCTTTTTCGGCTCGTTTACGTTCCCTTATTTCTGTTTTTAATTTAGCATTTATAGCTTTTAAGGATGCTATTAAATCTTTTTTGTTTTTAGGATTATTTTTAACCATTTTTATTCACTCTATTTTTACTAGAGAACATTAAAGCTTTATGTTGATTAGTTAAAAAATTAAATACTAGGAGTACGTTTAATCCGATTAATAATACGAGTAACTAAGTCAAAATATAAAAAAGGTTTACCAATATAATCATCGGCACCAGCAGCAAAGATTTGATAACGAATCTTAGGATCTTTGCGAGCTGTGAGAAATACAACAGGCAGCCAACTCCAGTGAGGATCATTACGAATAACTTGACACAAGTCAATTCCGTTAAAATATGGCATTTCTATATCTAAAATTAATAAATCTGGTACTGTATCTTCCAAAGTTTTCCAGAAATACCGCTCATCATTCAGAGTTACAGTTTTAATTCCCCACTGGGTTAGTATGTGCTTGATAATCTCCAAAATTTGTAGATCATCATCTACAATCATTACAGTTCCAGGAATTTTATTTTTTCGCCAGATATCTAATACTATATCTATAACTTGAGTTGCTGGTAATGGTTTTTTTAAATATGCTGATGCTCCTAATTTAGCAATTTTTATGCGGTCGCTCAAGTCTCCCTTAGTATTAAGTACAACCACTGGTAAAAATGGCATCTGACTAGCAATTTTGGTTAAGATTTTCTCAGCATTGGCTACCATCTCAAAGTCAAGTAAAACTACATTGGAATAAAATAATAAATCTGGCAAATTCGAGTTTAAATTATGATTAAAATAAGCATCTATATCTGTAAGCAATGTAGAATTTTTCGCCAGCATACATTGTACTTTTTTAGTGGCAGCTTCCTGAACTAATTGTTTAGCTAGTAAACTATCTTTGTCTAGTATTAACAATAACTTGCATTCTTGGGAAAAATTATCTGTATAAGTTAAAGAAACTGGTGTAGATGATTGAGACTCAAGAGATTTGAGCGGCTGATTTATACTTTGTTTATTGTCTATATTATTATACAGATCAATCTCGTTGCGTAGACTTGTCACCAGTGTACATATCTGACAAATTTTGGCATAATTGAGAGGTAATTCAGATGCCAATAAAGTTTCTATTTCTCTAGCTAAATCTGAGCCATACTCCAAACCAAATATACCGAGGGAACCTGCTAATTTATGAGCTTCTTGTTCTGCTTGATGTTGCAAATTAGTCTCTATTTTTCCATTTTTTCCGGCTATTAATGCTTGTTCTAGGACGCCGAGTCGCTCACTCATATTTCCCTTAACTCTATCCCAAATTTTATTTATTGAATGTTGCAGTTTTTGTTTCGAGCCATTAGATTTTTTAGGCTGAGTTTGCTCGTTTTTTTTACTCTTTTTTCGTGGTAAATTATTCTTTTCTTGTTTGAGACGATAGCCTAAACCATAAACAGTTTCAATTAAATCAGTGGGAGCATCTGCTGCTTTTAATTTGTGTCTTAAACCTTTAATATGTGCTCTAACAGTATCTTCTGTGGGGGTTTCTCCCACATCCCAAACCCGATCTAAAATTACACTACAACTAAATACTGTTTGGCTATTGTGCATCAACAGATTTAGTATTTCATATTCTTTAGGAGTAAGATTTAGCTGCTTGCTATTATAACTAACTTCACAACTCTGAGGATTTAAACATAAATTACCCCATTTTTTGATGACAGAAGCAGGCTGATTTCCCCGTCGTAATAATGCTCTAATTCTAGCTAAAAGTTCTTCCAGATTAAATGGTTTAACTACATAATCATCAGCTCCAGCATCTAAACCTTTTACCTTATCTTGACTGTTGTCGCGAGCTGTTAAAAGTAAAATAGGAATGGTTTTATTAATAAGACGCAACTTCTGGCACAGAGTAATACCATCTAACTTTGATAGCATTAAATCTAATAAAATCAAATCATAATCACAAGCTTGAGCTTGCTCCCAACCCGCTTGACCATCTGTGGCTATATCAACTACAAAAAGTTGTTCAGTTAAGGCATCAGCTAAAGCTTCGGCGATAAGTTTATCATCTTCTACAATTAGAATTTTCATCGACTCTCTGTTTGAATTAATTGTAGTTAGTGTTGTTTGGAGAAGCTTTTTAATCCAGTAATTTTAACTAAAATATTTAGTGTGATTTTTTTGATATTTACCAGTTTGATGAACACTAACTATCAATATTTTGTGTAGATTTTCTAAGGGGTTAATATCCAGTCATTTATAAATAACTAAGTATATTCTTTGGTAAAAAATTAAGTCCTTTTACAGTTAGACTTCGATCTATATTTAGAGTTAATACTTAGGAGATAATCTTTTTACCTTTAAAGTCATAAATCTTACGGCAAGATTAAATAAAACCCAATTAATTATCTAATTACTGATGCAAATTTATAACTTCTATTGATAAATTTCCCACCCACACTTAAAGTAATGTGAGTGGAGAAAATATGTCTACATCACAGAATTGACTTCAACAATTTCAGGAATTTCTTCCCGGAGTTTGCGCTCAATTCCCATTTTGAGAGTCATGGTAGAACTGGGACAAGAACTACAGGCTCCCTGTAATTGGAGATTAACTATTGGACCGTCAATATCTACTAATTTAACGTTACCACCATCCGCCGCCAGATAGGGACGTAATTCATCTAATACAGTTTCAACATTTTCAGCCGTAAGTGGTAGAGCCATTTTTTTCTCCTTGTTTTGTTGGGATTATTAAAGATATTAGAACTATGGTATAATCCTAGTTGATTGAACATAGAAATATACCGAAACTTCAGATTGTTTACACAACTGCTGGTTCTAGCAGTTTGATGTTGGAGAAGTTAAATTCGGTTGTTGTTAATTGACCTTTTTCTGTAGAATTGACAACTTGGTGATTCATTATGTAGTAGCTGCCAATTTTTTCATAAGAGTCCTCAAATTCTAGTTTCCTAATTACTTCATTAGTTTGAGGGTTGCGAAAAATGGCGTTATAGTGAGTGGCAATAAAGCCTTCTCCTGTATCCAAGCTTTTGTGGGTATTAATCACGAAGGCCATCCGACCCATTACTCGACTAACTAGACAAATTTCTTGGCCTCTAATTTTGTAATTTGACCCCATGGCATCGCCTTCAACGAGAATTTCAACTGCGCCTGTGTCATCGCTATTGCCAAGACTGAAGCTATTTTTACCGTGGGATGCTTCAAATGATGAACGTTTGCGGTGGGTAACTACGTCCCGTAGTTGGGTATAAACGCTTTGTTGTACTTCTTCGTCTGGGATACCTGTGACTTCTACACTTAAGTCTGGTTTGATCGAAATTTGGCCGTTGTAGACTTCTGACCCTTGTTTGAGTTCGATATTAGCACTAAACCCAGGAAAATTAGAGTCCCAAGTGTAGCGATGTTCGTAGGCAGCTTTAAATAAATCACGAGCATTTTGCTCAGTCATAGAAACCTCGTTTTCTAGAAATTATCTTCCATCATTTTACCATGAAAGAGTAGTTTTGACATTTCAGAGTATTGGGCTTGACTTGTATAGTAATTCTGTTTAAGTTGTAATATTTTGGTGGAGATTGGCAGTTACCGAGTTAGGATTCACTTAGCTATAATTTCTAGGGTTTTAAGTTAACTTTAGCTATTATTTAATTCCTCATAATTTCTTGATAATTGCTATAGATATCAAATCATTAATATAGCGAAAATTATACCTATTTATCTGTGCTCCCAAATTGATAAAATAATGTTATAAATAACGAGTTAGGATCGGGAACTCTTAGAAACTGAATTCAGCCATACTGGCAACATTAAAATTTACCTACTACCTAAAACTTATTTGTAGCATTTTTTTTCCAATTGGTATTATACAGCTTGTTTTAATCATCAAAAATCACAAGCTTTAATTCCTGATAAAAACCTGAATTTTTTGAGATATACTAAATTTTTATTTCCTCAAACAAAAATATTTTTATAATTATCAACAATTGCTAAAATCAAAAAAGGCGGTAATTTGTAATTGCTACTAAATAAAAAACATGATATAATTATAAAAATATAATTTTTGCATTAGCCCCCCATTTACAAGCAGAAAAAACACGGTGGTACTATTAATATGAAACAAGACCTTTCCAACCACGGCTATGAAATTATTAGAGAAATGGAACGTTACCAACAGGAGGGAGAAGTTACATATCAGGGACTAGCTCTCAAACAAGACCAACAAGTGGTCATCAAAGAATTTCGTTTTGCAGATGGTGATGCTAATTGGGCAGGATTTGAAGCTTATGAACGGGAAGTAGAAATTCTCAAACAACTACAACATTCCCGCATTCCCCGCTATATTGATGCCTTAGAAACTCCAGAAGGATTTTGTTTAATTACAGAATATCAAGATGGCAAATCTTTAGCAGAAAAAAGAAGCTTTACCCCAGAACAAATTAAGCAAATTGCTGTTTCAATTTTAGAGATTTTAGTTTATTTACAAAAGCATACACCGCCGATTATTCACGGCAATATCAAACCAGAAAATATATTAGTTGCTCCCCATTCCAACGGTGACAAATTCCCTACCACATATTTAATTAATTTTGGTTTTGCACGGATGGGAATAGAAGAGAGTTTGAGTGAGGGTGTAACTGGTACATCAGAATTTATGCCACCAGAACAAGAATTGAATGGTACTGTCACTCTTAATTCCGACTTATATAGTTTAGGCGTAACTCTAATCTGCTTGCTGACAGGTACCCCCAGTACAGATGTCAGAAAATTAATTGACCGCAACTATCGCTTTAATGTCAAAAAATTAATGCCACAACTGAGTACGTTATTCACAATGTGGCTAGAGAAAATGGTATCTCCCAATGCTAAAGATCGCTTTGAAAATGCTACAGCAGCTTTAGCTGCACTAAAACCAATTCCTGTTTTTGGTGATGCTGCTAATTTTAAGAATGTAGCGATGGCGATGCAACCTGTAAAAGTATCTGCCATGTTGGGAGTCGCTAGTATTGCTGCTCTTTCTGTATTGGCGACGAGTTTAACAGTTTTCCGACAGCAACGATATCAAACGAATTTCCAGAGAATACAAAGACCTCAGCATGAAAGGACTATCAAAAGAATTTCTGGCAAAAGTTCAATTGCTCAATTGCGAGAAACTGGAGAATGTCAAGGTTGTAACCTCCGTGGTGCAAATTTGGCAGCTATCAAAGTTGAAGATGCTTATTTGCGAGATGCAGATTTATTCAAAGCTAATTTAAGGGGTATTGAATTCAGGGGGGCAAGATTACAAAATGCTAACCTCAGGCAAGCGCAATTGCAAGGGGCAAATTTAATCAAGGCTAAACTACAGCAAGCAAATTTGTCTCGTGCTAGTTTAGAGGGTGCAAATTTAACGCATTCTAATTTAGAAAATACCCGATTGGAACAAGCTTTTCTTAGTGGAGCAAGTTTAAGTAGAGCAGTTTTAGAAAGTGCTAACTTACGGCAAGCTAATTTATCTGGTGCAAATTTGACCTATGCAAATTTCCGCGCTGCTAATCTTCATGATGCTAATCTCCGTGATGCTCAACTTACCAGAGCTAATTTAAAGGGAGCCAATTTAAGTGAAGCTAATTTAAGTGGGGCAAAGATGGATCGTGCTAGTTTCCGAGGTGTGGATCTCAGGGGTGCGACCTTAAAAGATGCTAGTCTCAGGAGAGCAGATTTAGTGGGGACAAATTTGGCGGGTGCTAAGTTACTGGGTGCTGACCTGAAGGGAGCTAACCTGAAGGGAGCTAACCTGAAG
>CAJICP010000394.1_pt1 | contig 19659 bp, 11 predicted proteins | sample 9199641 | NCBI WGS metagenome assembly CAJICP01 (sample SAMEA7708340, study PRJEB35096) | sediment metagenome | biome: marine neritic benthic zone biome [ENVO:01000025]; feature: sediment [ENVO:00002007]; material: shallow marine sediment [ENVO:03000034] sea grass bed [ENVO_01000059] ... | reverse complement strand
TTATGAATCATTTAGGATAGTTATAGCATTCTTTCTGATAATTGGTATTATTCAATGTAACTAATTATTTTACACCATATTTCGGGCAAATGATGTACAAGGGTTTATGGTGAAAATCTCGTAGTGCGGGCCCGAAGCGGGCATTCGGGCCCGCACTACGAGATTTTCACCATAAACCCTTGTACATCATTTGCCCGAAATATGGTGTAAAATAATTAGTTACATTGAATAATACCAATTATCAGAAAGAATGCTATAACTATCCTAAATGATTCATAAAAATGCAGTGTAAATTCAAAAACTTTGGGAAATCCAATAAATTTATCCTGCCAAAGTAGGAGTAATTAATAAATTGCCCCTAATCATATTTGCGAAAGTTACGGAAGTCATAAACAAAATATTCTCCTCCCTATTCTGAGCAAATCTCCCCTTCTCTCCCCGTTCCCTATTCTCGATTTCCGATTATTTATAAGTATTCAATTGGACATGATGCTAAAAGTTAAAAGTTAAAAGTTATCCTAAATCCATTCATGTTATACCAAATTTTAAAAAGGTAGTTATTACTCTATGATTTATGCCTACAACCAAACACTGTAGACTTCGCAGAAGTTGTAAAAATAAAACCTTTTTTCCTCCCTTTTTTACCGAATAATTAAGGTTTAAAGCCTCTCACTCGCCGTGGAGAAACAAGAAAAAATTTTCATGATCATTCAATCCTCTTCCTTTTAGGGAGAGGTAATTATCAATTATCCATTATTGAAATACTTCTCTTTCCCTGTTCCCTGTTCCATGACCGTAGCAATATTTGATTAAATTGGTATTAGCTACTGATATGAATCAAGCAAATTTCCAACCTACATGAGAAAGCTATACATAAAAATCAGATTAATCTGACCACGGAAAACCCCATATATGAATTTAAGTTTCTACTAATGTTTCTCCTAAATTTATTTATGGGGTTTAGCTAATTTATTCTTCCTATTTACCAGTTAATTATGTTCAAAATCATTTCCTGCAACGGAAATTTCTTCCAGGTCAACATAATTTACTTCCCCTAATTTAACTTCCTTGGGTACATTAGTTACCTCATATTTAGTACCTTTAGGAACTAATACTTCTCTTTCACTATACATTGCCGAGAAATCACTGATAGGAACTCCTGAATGATTATGTTTTACCCGAATTACTACTGGGTAACAATGACCAGAATAAGTCTCAGCAATTTTTGGATCAGAAGTGAAACTGGTTACTGAATCTAAAGTATAATCGCCGTGGGGTTTTAATTGTTGAATAAAAGATTTTATTGATTTTTCACTAAAAGACATACCCCGATAAATATCACCATCATAAGCGGGCATTTTGTGCATAAAATTGTTAAGACTTTTAACGTTTCCTTCGTTTTTCCCTTCTTTATCTGCCCTTCTCATTTTGCGGAAATCTGCAGTGGTAAATCTTTCTAGTGCTGTTAATGATTCTGCGGCCTCGACGGAACTCATTCCACTTAATTTAGCGACCTTAGCAACAAGTTTGTTGTTTAGGCCGAGTACAATATTGTTCATAAAATGAACCTCAACCCGATACTTAATTATTATCTCCTAAAATGACTTATAAAATAACCCTCTAATGTAAATAATTTTTCCCTCACCCAGATGGATCAATTTAGCTGTTAAGATTTATCTATCTTCAAATAGCCAGCAATTTCTCAACAATTATTTAAGAAAATTATCTAAGTGTAAATAACTAAGAAGTATTACTGATACGGTGTTAATCCTAATTTGATTATTCAGAAATAATCGGTAGATACTTTCTTTTAGTCATCAACTTAAGTTTGAATCTACTAAAGTACAAGCTCCTACAAAATACCTTTACCATGTTATTTTCAAGAGAAAATTTTCCCAAAAATATTACTTGTCTATTAATGCCATGAACCAGGGTACAATTATTAGAGTTAGAACCCGTGACAATTTATTAGAACTTCTTAAAACAGGCAGAAGTGGTTGGTGGAAAGTAGCCGAATACCGAGAACCTAGTTTGAGATTTGTGGAAGTATATAGTTGGGATGGAAATCTTTTTCTTAGAGGAGAATATGAACCTACTCAAGCTGAACGTAATTCTGACGGTCCTATTAATCTAGCATTCAAAAATGCCAAAATAGAGCTAGTTAACCCACCCTTAAAATGGAATGGGCAAAATCCTGTAAACTATGTATAAAGGTCAAAGTATAAATATCAAATACTACTTTAGTTATACCATTTAGATAAATGTTTGCTATAAATATCTGTTCCCTGTTCCCGATAAATACAGTTTTGTAATATTCTTTGATTAATCAGAAATAAACTGACGACTTGCCAAAACAGCACTACCATAAGCTGCATCTGTATAAACAGCTTTCATAGTAGGCACTCCTAAACACCTTCTCCGAATCGCTGTAAAAGTAGGATTTTTAGCCCCGCCTCCAGCAGTATAGACCTTTGTTAGGGTAGCTGCGCTTAATGCTTGCAACAGTTCATAACCTCGTAATTCAATTCTGGCAATACTTTCAAGTAAACCATGAAGAAAAATTACGGGATTTTCTGGTTTAGAGTCTAAGGTAGTGCAACAAATCCCAAACACTTTGACAGTCTCTACTATTGTGGCCACCTCAACCAGTATATTGTCCTAACCTTAAGACGTAGTGCTATACACCTCAAAAGAGAGTTAAGCCTAAGAATAAAAAATCAGGGTAGATTATGCCAATCTAGAAAATAGATAGCTTCTGAAAAAGAAGAATAAATTTAAACCTGAGTGAATATCAATAGCTGATTAAAATAATGTAAATGTGGTAAGCTAATACGCCTTCGCCTTTATTTTGGGAATAATAAAGATAACAGGAAAAGGGAACAGCGAAAGGATTTTAAGCTATCAGCTCTCTTCTTAAAGTCTACATCTATTTAAGTAGGTAGGCACGGAAAAGCTTTGCTATATTAAGATTTATAAACTAACTCCAAGTTCCTCCAAGAAGTTGAGCTGAGGGGATAGTTACATTTTGTTACATAGCGACGAATTTTAACGCCTACCTACTTATTATTCTTCTTCCTACTATCTAGTCAGCGAAAAAAAAATGAATTAGTATATTTTACGATCGATTATTTTTGGGAAAAGAAATTACTTATTTACTCAAAATTATTGGAAATTTTCCCTTTGAAAAGTCATAACTAATCAGCCTATTCCAAAGGTGGTAAAATAATAGACTGTTTTACTGGTTCTACTTGAAAAACTTCTTTTAAAGCTTCATCCAAAGTTGGCTTCATCACAATTCGGTTTTCATAAGAAACAATTACTCTTGTTAAAGTAGGTAAACTATTTTGCTCGGCTTCTAGATAAATAGGTTCAACATACAGTAGAGATTGATTAATTGGAATAACTAATAAATTTCCTTGAATTGCTTTTGAACCTTGACGATTCCAAAGAGAAATCTGCTGTGATATTTCTGGGTTTTGATTAATCAAAGCTTCAATTTGTTCTGGACCATATATTAATCGTTGTTTAGGGAATTGATATAACAGTAACTTACCATAATTTTCCGCATCCGATCTGGCTGCCAACCAAGCAATTAAGTTGTTACGACTTGCTGGAGTATAAGGTAGAAATAAAATAAATTCTTCTGAGGTTTCTGTTGGTAATTTTGTAATTAGATAATAAGGTTCTACTTTTTGTTGTTGATTACCATAAATTTCAATTGGTACTCGCCACAAGTCTTCGCGATTATAAAATACGCGGGGGTCATCCATGTGATAAGTTGACAATACGTCAGATTGTACTTGAAATAAATCTAGTGGATAACGGATATGAGTACGAAGACTGGTTGCCATTTCTTCTATAGGATTAAACATATCTGGAAATACTTTTTTCCAGGTTGTAAGAATTGGGTCTTTTGGGTCAGCAACATAGAATTTTATTGAGCCATTGTAGGCATCAATTACAACTTTTACCGAGTTGCGAATATAATTAAATTCATTATTTTCTGGGTCGGAATAAGGATAGTGATTAGTTGTAGTGTAAGCATCAATCATCCAGTAGAGATAATTGGGATTTGTTTGAGTAGAATTTGGGTGGCCAAAGTTAGGATCGGCTACTACTAAATATGGGTCATTGTCATAACGTAAAAATGGAGCGACCGCTCTAACTCTGGCGTTAATATTGCGACGATATAAGACTTTAGTTTGAGGTGTAAATTCATTAGTTAACAACATTCTCCAGTTTTTCAAATATTTAGCAAATACCCATCTTTTCCACCCTGTACCAATAACGATACCCCCACTGCCACCATAAGTGTTATAGGAGTTTGTTTCCCCACTGGGATAATCTAATTCTCTATCTTTTTCTGCGGTGGAAGTAATCACATGATTATTAGTAAGTTCTCCATAATAAATTCTGGGTTTGCCAATAGGAATGCTATATCTAATCCGTTCTAATACTTCTAAAGTGCTATTTCGATCGATAGCTGGATCTGGTCCGATATTTTTAACGAAATATTCTGGTAATCCACTTTCCTCAACTTGATTAACTGGAGAAAGAGTAAAACCATAGCCATGAGTATATACTAAATGTTCATTGACCCAAGTTTGTGCTGGTTGAGGTACAGATTCATAGTTTAGTTCTCTAGCTGCGATGATTACTTGTTGTTTTTCGGTAGGATTATCTTTTGTTCTTTCTTCCTCTTTCTTCAAAAATGTATAGCGATCGATATCGGCATTTTTAAATTCATAATATGGTCGAATTTCTTGTAATTGTCGATTCGTTTGTAAAATTGGTCTTGTATCCCAAAGGCGAATATTTTCAATGCTTAATTTGTTATTGATTATGTCAGTATAGGTAAGTTGATTGTCTGGGTCAAAAAGTTTTACTTCTAATTTATCTACGTCAACATAAGCTTCTTTTGTAAATTTAATACTACGTTTAATATAGGGGATTTCTCGCTCTATCTCGTTAGGTTGTACGATTGCTATTTGTACAATTTCTGGTATCAGCCAGCCAGCTACTACTGCTATGGTTAAATACCATGTCAAGATAGATCTTAATGAATAGCTATCGGCAAATAATTTAGCAGTAGCTTTTTTATTTCTTTTCCTGCTGCGACTCAAACGCATAAACCGGAGACTTGCTTCAATATAAGGCTGAATATTTTTGACTGAAAAAATTGCTTGCCAACACAGAAAAAGTGCAATTAATAATGCCAAAACTGCCAAAAATACATAAGCAGGAAACTGAACTTTTACATCGGTATAACCTGCACCATATATTACACCACGTCGAGAGTAAAGTAATTCAAAACAAGCTAGAAAATAGCTAAATGCTACAGTGAATATAAAACCTCCGCCCAAGACATGAAGATGTCGTTGTTGTTGTTGGGAAAATTGATATAAATTGCCTTTACTTAAACTTTTTCCTGACAATAAATATATAAGTGTGCAAGCAACCAGACCGTATAAAAATAATCCCACTAACCAAAATTTTAATAGTTGCAAAAAGGGAAGTTGAAAAACATAAAAACTGATATCTATTTGAAATAAATCTTCGCTTTTTCCAAAGGGAGTTGCATTGAATAGCTGTAATATATTTCCCCAATGACTGGAAAGAATAAAACTAAAAACTAAACTGAGCACTATCGCAAATACACTCAACCAGAATATAGGATTAATAATCACAGTAATAAATAACACAATAAATAATCCTAATAACCACCAGTTAGATGGTATTTGACTGAGTATTTGCCAAATTGACTCTATGCTAAATTCTGAAGGAATTTGTGGAGATACCTTAGCAACTGTGAAATCAGGATGCCAGTAATTAGTAAATACCTGAATATAATGAGTTAGAATTAATCCCACTAATAGAATTAATCCGAATACAAAAAATAATAACCAGCCTAGTCCTAGTGACGGTTCAATACGCAATTTACTTGACGGCATAGTAACTGGAGGAATTAGCATCATTTCTTCAGATACTTCAGTTAGCCGAACTTGGTTTTTTGAATACTTAAATATGCTGGCTAGTCTCAGATTTGCTAAAAAAAAGCCTGCTGTAATTAAAAAAGTAATTATCCACAGCAAAGCTTCCGTTTGTAACTTAGTTATTAATACAGGTAAATAATTAAGTTCCTGAAACCATAAAAATTCAGCTAATATATTAGTTGATAAGTCAAATGTTACCCACAATCCAAATAAGCCGATCGAGATTGCTAATATATGTCTTGATTTTAGTTGACCTAGTGCTTTAAATAATCTAAGTTTGAGTTTATAAATAATATTTACTTTCATTATTTATGATTTATTCTGGTATTAGTTGATTTTTTAAGATTTTTTTTGCTGCTTGAGTCAAAGTATATTTTTTCCTCATATCCTCTTTTTTACTGGGAACTTAACCGTAAATACACTGCCTTGATCTAACTTTGAATAAACCTGAATATTCCCTCCCATTCCTTCTACCAAAGTCTTGACAATAGACAAACCTAAACCAGCTCCACTACCAGCACGATTTCTCGCTTCATCTCCTCGGTAAAAACGTTCAAAAATCTTAGCTTGTTGTGACAAAGGAATACCCTGACCTTGGTCACAAACCAGAATTATTGCTTCACCACTTTGTTGAGACAAATTTAATACCACAGGAGAATCTTTGTCAGAATATTTAACAGCATTGTCAATTAAATTTAGTAAAACCTGTTTCAGACGATTACAATCTACTATCACTTCAATTAACGAGAAACTTCCAGATTGAGAAACATAGCTTTGCCCTACTTGAGCAATATTTTTTGATTTTAAACTTAACCCACTACCAAGAGAATTATCATCGAAATTAATCTCTGAACATAGTTTATTAGAGTTGCCAAGATAGCTAGAAACAAAATTATTTTTTTCTGTCAAAACTACATTTTGACTCTGACTAAATATTGTTTCTAGATTAACAATATTACTTCCATTCCCCAACCTCAGAATAATTTCTCGATCGCTATATTGCTTTGCCATTTCTACTACTTCCGCCACCAAATCATTCAGTACCACCGATTCTAAATGAAAATGTATCTGGCCACTATCCGCTCTAGCTAACTCCAATAAATCTTTCAACAACTCAATTGTGCGTTGTGCCTCCCCAGAAGCAACCAAAATAGCTTCTTTCTGAATCTCAGTCAAATTATTGCCCCGTCTCAAAATACTCTGAAGATACCCAGAAACAATAGTTAAAGGAGTTCTTAACTCATGGGAAACATTACTCACAAACTGTCTTTGCTGTTCCCAAGAATCAGACAATCGACTTAACATAGTATCCAAAGTTCTTGCTAACTCCTTCACTTCACTAGGGGCCTTTTCCAAAGAAACCGTTGCTCGATCCAGAAAGTCAGCATTAACGTTATCTGCAAATTGACTAATCTGACGTAAAGGTATCAGAGAACGTTGAATATAAATCGTTATAGCAACTGTCACTCCAATTATCGCCAATATACTAGCCATACTCAAACTCATCACCATCGTCTTCAGCATCTTTTGATCGCGGGTAATGTCCAGAGCAACATAAAGTTTACCAATAGTCACCCCATTAACTGTTAACGGGCCACCGCATAAAACAAAATAGCGTCCATTAATCGGATACACTAAAGGTTCGAGTGGCATCTCAGCCAGAGATTTTAAAATGAAGTGGTCGCTGTCGTTCTGCAAACGTTGTGATTCAGCCAGAACATTTCCATCCTGACTCTTGACCCAAAGAAAAACATTGGCCATTGTCAAATTATCAATGGCCTTCTGCAAACTTTTGTTTACATACCACATTTTACCAGACATTTCAACATCTCTGGGAAAACGTTCAGCTATCTGCTCAATGTTATGCTTATGACTGACTACCAACAATTGCTGCATTTTCCAGCTTGTCCACAAAGCTACACTGCCCAATCCTAATACTGAAAATACTGCAATACCTAATGTTAGGCGCGTTTGTAAAGAAGATGGCTCAAATTTCCATTGCCCTAACCCCAGATTGTTTGGCCATTTAATTATAAACTTCATTTGACTCTCTCTTGCTAAAAAATACTCAAGCTACAATTGTCATTAATTTAGCTATTGATCCTGAGAAAACCCTGATAATTATTGAGAGATATTATTTAGAGATATTCATGCATTCTGCTATGTAATTAGGAAACTATTTAAAGGAAGTAAAATTTTTAGACAGAATCATGTCTAGAGTTCTAGTTATCAGAAAAAAGCAAATACCTAATCCACAGTTTTTATACTCCAACAAGAGTAATAAAAATTTGTGGCTGGTTGTTGAATAGGATCAAGAAGGGACAACTCGATGAAACTTCGTCAAAAGACACTAATAGTTATTAGTAGCGCGATCGCCAGTCTTATAGCGGTCTTGTGTACCACAGCATCAATGATGTTGCTTTACGACTTCCAAGATTTGGAGGAAGATTATGTTCGCCTAGATGTCGCAAGAGGATTAAATGGACTAGATGACCAGTTGTCCAATTTATCTACCATAGTAAAACAGGATACAGTATTTTTATTATCAAAAAAGCTTACTAATCAGAAAAAACTAGAACCAGATACTAATTTAGCAACAGAAGAATTAATTCATTTCAATTCAGTTCAAAACTTTTTTATTAATCAAAAACTTAACTTAATATTACGACTCAATCCTCAAGGAGAAATTTTATTTAGTCAAGGATTTAATCAAAATAAACAAACAAAAACACCAATACCTGAAAGCTTAAAGAAACATCTACCTCTAGAAAAAAACATAGGTCAGCAAAATTCTATTCCCAACACAGGTATTATTATTTTACCAGAAGCACCTCTGCTGATTGCTGCCACTCCTGTTCCCAATGAAAAAGATGGTCTGAGTAACGATACCCTAATTGTCGGACGGTATCTTGATAATACAACAATAGCTGAGTTAGCTAAATCCACAAAATTATCACTAACCTTGAGTCGGTGGGGAAATAACTCGCTACAAATTAATCAGCAACTGAAAACTTCAGAAATAGTCGTACAACCCCTCAGCTCTAATAAAATAGCTGGCTACACAATTATCAAAGATATCTACGGTCAACCCGCTCTAATTTTACAAGTAGAAATAGATCGAATAATTCACCACCACGGTCAATCACTTTGGGGTTACTTTATTCTTTCATGGATAATAGTAGGTTTCGTTTTTTGTCTGGTAACAATTGCAGTTATAGAAAAATTCCTAGTCTCCCGCGTTTCACAATTCAGCAAAGTAGTAAATAAAATAGCCTCCAGTGGAGACCTCTCAATGCGGGTATCAATGCCAGGGAATGATGAGTTGTCAAGTCTGGCCGAAACTATGAATAAAATGCTCTCCGCATTAGAAAATTCCCAATGTGAATGTCAACAGAGCGAAGAACGCTATAGACTAATGGCAGAAAACTCCACTGATATGATTTCTCGTCACTCTCAGGATGGGGTTTTCCTTCATGTATCGCCCGCTTGTCGCAACCTCATGGGATATTCTCCATTGGAACTTGTTGGTACTCATCCAAAACAGTTTTTTGAACCTGAAGATATTAAAGCAATTACCAAAGCCTATCACACTATTATTAAAAATCCCGTAACCTACACTATTGCCTACCGCGTCCTTTGTCGAGAGGGTAAATATGTTTGGTTTGAAACCACTGCTCGTACAATTCGCGATCCTGAAACGGGGAAAGTACAAGAAATCATTGCAGTTTCTCGTGATATTTCTGACCGTAAACAAAGAGAACAAGAATTACAAGAAAGTGAAGCTGCTATTCGGAGATTGTATGAAATAACTTCTACTCCTTGTCAAGGTACAAATCAAGATAATGTAATTATCTCCTGTTTTTATAATCGCCTCCAAAAATTATTAGAAATGGGCTGTAAAAAGTTCGGCCTGGAAATAGGAGTATTGTCTCGAATTGAAGATAATAAATATACTATTGTTGCAGCTATAACTCCCGATCATTCTATTTCTAAAGGACAAGAATTTGATTTAGAAAAAACTTTTATTTTTGCAGCTATAGGAGAGGAGCCAATATGTTTTGAATCTATTAAGTATTCAGGTTTCCGTATCACAGTAGATATGGCTTTCCAAATCGAAGCATATATGGGAGCATCAGTTATCGTGGGAGGTTCAGTTTATGGTACTCTCAATTTCTGGAGTCCGCAAGCTCTCAACGAACCTTTTAAAGCTGTAGATAAAGAGTTATTAAAACTGATGGCTCAGTGGATAGGTGGAGAATTAGAACGTCAACAAACCGCTAATGATTTAGCAAAAGCTAGAGATGAAGCACTCGCTGCAACTAGAGCAAAAAGTGAATTTTTAGCTACTATGAGTCATGAAATTAGAACCCCGATGAATGCAGTTATTGGCATGACTGGTTTGCTATTAGATACTCCCCTAGAAACAGGTCAAAAAGATTTTGTTCAGACTATTCGTAGTAGTGGTGATGCTTTACTTACACTCATTAATGATCTACTTGACTTCTCAAAAATAGAATCTGAAAAATTAGATTTAGAAGCAAATCCTTTTGATTTACAAAATTGTCTAGAAGAATCTATTGACTTGTTAGCAGCAAAAGCTAGTGAAAAGAGTTTAGAACTTGTCTATTTCATCGCTCCAGAAACTCCAACTACGGTTATCGGAGATATTACTCGGGTACGTCAGATTTTAGTTAATCTCTTGAGCAATGCTGTGAAATTTACTTCTCATGGTGAAGTCTTAGTTTCTATTAGTAGTAAATGTCTAGAAACAGAAGAAAATTCACAAAATTTAGCAGCAAAAAATATTTCTGAATCTAATACTTGTAATATTTGGCCTGTGTATGAAATACAATTTTCAGTTAAGGATACGGGTATTGGCATTCCTGCTACTCGCATGAATCGTTTATTTAAGTCTTTTAGTCAAGTAGATTCTTCTACCAGTCGGGAATATGGGGGGACAGGTTTAGGATTAGTTATTAGTAAAAGATTAGCTGAAATGATGGGTGGTCAGATGTGGGTTGAAAGTATGGGTGCAGTTGGAGGTAATCCCCCAGCAGGCTATAAAATTTTAGATGAAAAATTAGAGTCTGTCAACGAAAAATCAGGTTCAACTTTTAATTTTACAATAATCACAGAATGTAGTATTCAAACTGTCAAAGATAAATTAATTAAAACTCATTCTTTAGATAATAATCAACATAATTTAAGAGATAAAAGAATATTAATCGTTGATGATAATAGCACGAATAGAAAAATTTTGTCAAAACAAATTGAATCCTGGGGTATGATAGTTAGCACTGCTGAAAATGCTACTCATGCTTTAGATTTAATTGCTAAAAAGCACAAATTTGATGTAGCAATTATAGATATGCAGATGCCAGAAATTGATGGTTTAACTTTAGCAAAGAAAATTCATCAAGATCCAATTTATCGGGATTTACCTCTGGTAATTTTGACTTCATTCGGTAAGCAAGAGATAAATATTTCTCATCAATTATTTGCAGCGGTTATTAATAAACCTGTCAAACAATCTCAGCTTTATGAAATCTTACTAAATATTTTTTCTGGTAAAGGTATTGAAGTTAGAGCCACAAGTAATAGTAAATGGAATTCTCAAACTATTCCTTTATTAGCAGAGCAGTTACCACTACGAATATTATTAGCTGATGACCATTTAGTTAATCAAAAGGTGGCTTTGCAAATTTTACAACGGATGGGATATCGTGCTGATATGGCTAGTAATGGCTTAGAAGTTTTAGAGGCTGTGTTTAGTTTGCCTTATGATGTGGTTTTGATGGATGTGCAGATGCCTTTAATGGATGGTCTAGAAGCTGCTCGTCGCATTCGTCAAGAATACGAAAATGCCACAGAGTATCCCGAAAAAGTTTCTCACCGAAGACCTCGAATTATTGCTATGACAGCTAATGCTATGCAAGGCGATCGCGAAGAATGTATAGCTGCGGGAATGGATGATTATATTAGTAAACCAATACGGATGGAGCAACTTGTGGAGGCTTTGAGTAAATGTAAGTCTGTTGTGTCAGAGGGCAAGGAAACATTGACTTTCCCACAATCAAATTTATCTCCAGCAACTGATCGAGACAATAACAATATTTCTACTGAAAAGACTATTCTTGAGAGCAAAATTATAGAAGGGTTGAGAGAAGTAGAAGCTCTAGATGAAGTAATAGATATTTATTTAGAAACTTCTCCCGAACTTCTAGAGAATATTAATATTGCCATTAATCAAGCTAACCCGCTAATACTTAAAAATGCTGCTCATTCTTTAAAATCTATTAGTGGTACTCTGGGGGCAATGACTCTTTATAGGATTTGTCAAGAATTAGAAATTATCGCTCGTTTAGCTTATGAGTCAGAAAATTCTACTCCAGCAAAAGCAATAGATATTTTTTCTGAGGTTAAAGTTGAGTATGAAAAAGTTATTGCTGCCTTGAAAAAAGAGCGGCAAAAATTAGATTAGCGAACTCTTCTGAGTTTATTCCCTCTAATACCGTTCCAGCCAATAGTCAAATAACAGCTTGCCAATAATAGACTGCTAATACCAATTCTGATGCTAGATTTAAAGGCCCCCAGTTGCGACCTTTGCTCCGCTGCTTGCTTTTTGTCATCAATGGTTTTTGTGAGTTTATCCTTAATAGCTTTTGTTTGGGCCTTGAGGGCAGCAGGGTTATTTTTAAATTGTTCTAATCTTTTCAATTGGTCTTCGCTGAGTTCCACATTGTCAGTAAAGTCTTCTAATTTTTGATTGTCCGTAAGTAAAGCACTCATTTGAGTTTGCTGCTGCTCCAGGCGTTGTTCTAACTCTTGCTGTGATTCGGTTGCCTCCTGCTGGATTTTTTTGATTGTCTGATTACTAGCCGTAACAGCAGTGGAGATGTGTAATGGAATTAGTGCCAAAAAAATAATTCCCAAAAATAAAGAAACTAGACAAACCCAGAATTTTAATGTATTCCAACCAATTTTTGGCAGGGCTTTTGATTGGCCTAAGATTTCTTCAAACCCATAAGAAGCAAAAATCAGAGCTATTCCCAGAATCGGCCAAATCCCTAAATCTACTACCTGGGTTGTGAATCTGAGTCGCCATTGAAGATCAGATAGATTCAGGGGAAATAGCAGTAGAAGAGAGTTAAACAGGGTAAATAGCATTAAAATTACTCCTGCTAATCTGAGAAATTGAGCGGCTTGACCGGGAATTTGAGAGACGACAGTTCCTTTCATGTCAATTGGCCTACTAACTTATTTGTACAGCTTTAAGTCTATATTGGCTCTGGGTATAGGGGTAGATACTTTACTAATCTATCATTTAATGTAGGTTGGGTTGAGCGATAGTGTTCGCTCCGCTTATCCGAAGGATAAGGATAAATCCAACCAAGCCTTACTGGTGTTGGGTTACCCAGGGGGAAGCAAGCTACGTCTCTCAACTCAATCAACGCTTATTGCACTATTCTTCGCTGTGTCAGTCCACTAGAAGAGACATCAACAAAAAGCAGTCCTAGAAGTATGGGACTTTGGAGCCAAATTTGCGGTAAATCTTCGTTTTTGTCTTTACCAAATCTTCATATAATAACCTTTGACAATCCCTCTAGCTTGGGTTAAAATTTTAATTTGGTAGCCCTAAATATATAAGGATATTGGTTAGCACATCTCTTTTGTTGTCAAAAGGTAAGCTGTAAAAATCATTACTTGTTTACCACTACCATCAATGTAATTAAAAAAAGTTGCTTTCTGGATTCACTGTTTAAAATAGTTTGAATCTCCAAGATAATTATCAGGCAAGCACTCTGAAAAAAAGAAACAAGACAAATCTCTAGTAGAGGGTAGGATTTACTGGTATATTTTTTAACCGAGAAATTGGGGTAGACGCCTCCCCCTTCGAGGGAGACTTTTATACGATGATTGGAATAAGTTTACAGGTATTCAACCACTCTAAAAACCTAGCTACTTAACTGTAGCATTTGGACCTTTAAAACTAGAGTTATGGAGTTTTGTACAGGAATGCTTGTACATGGAAAAACTCCCTCGTAACAAGTACCAGAGAACCAAAATTTTTTTAGGTTTGAACTGTACCGTAGGGCATAGTTCCACAGGCTCTTGTAATAGGATAAACCCTTGGAGAGAGAACCATCTCTGGAGAACGACATCGCAAGATGTTTAATTTAAGTGGGCTCAATGTTGGCGTAGCCTTGCGGAGCGCAAACTAAGAATCCTGGTTTCAGGAGAATCTCCGCGACCGCCGGAGAGTATGTCAAATAGCATTTATGAAAAAAAATGCAAGAATACTGCTACTTTAAACTAACTGTTTTAGTTTTATATGGGCTGTACTCTCAAAAATCAAAAACAAAAAATGTTATCCAATTAAACTAATTTTGTAAGTAACTACTGAGAGATAAGACGATGAAAAAATTACTAACAGCGATCGCCACCACAGCAACAGTAACTTTCGCAGGAATTATAGCTGCTCCTGCTGCTAGAGCACTACCCAGTTTTGGAGAAGTTTTAGGAGATGGTCTAGGGGACTATTATAGTGACTTGTCTCTGCTCAATTCTGGTGATGCAGAATTAACTTCGGACGAATTAGATTTGATCGAGAATAGCTCCATGGCATTAAATCTCGATTTCGATCCGCTCGATCTCAGTTCGTCCCAGTTGTTGAGTAACCCATCTACATTTTCCACAATGTATACTGGTTTAAATGTCCAAACGGATATGGTTTCAGGAATCGGTACTATTTCATATAATGGTTGTAGTGTAAATACTGGTTGTGCTTTATCAGCGATCGGCTTTAGTTTATCTATGCAATGTGCAGGGTCAGGTACTAATCCCAAGGCTTGGGCTGATTGCATTGCTGAAAAAGATTCTACTGCCTATGTCAATGCTCTAAAATGCACTTGGCAGATAAATTCTCCAGGAGAGACTTGTGACTTCAAAGGCCTTGCCACATCCGGTCACAAAGTTGTGGCTTGCAACAAGTCTGCAAATCCTGTAGTAGCTGGTAAAGTTTTGTTGAACCTACCTCCAACACTCAGTCAAGGAAAAGAAGAGTCTCTGCAAATTGGTTTGCTTTCTGAAGGATAAGAATTTCTAAAGTTACTTGAGAATAAGCAGAGAAACAATTCTCCAAATGTTGGAAGGTTATTTTTTTTCAAATGCTTTACTTTTGAGACTTGCGCTTAGTAGCAGCAACCAAACCACCGATAGCCATTAGACCTAATACTGTAGAAGGCTCAGGTGCATCAGCAGGAGGTTCAGATAAATAATCACCTGCTAAACCTTCAATGGTAACTTCATAATTACCATTGTGAGAGAAACTATCATCTGCTGCAGTTAGCCCAGATTTAGTAGCCTCATAACTCCAGCCGTAACCAGTAACTCCATCAATATCGTATGCAAATACTTCGCTAGCCTGAACACCTTCTAACTGTACTACCAGTGCTGCTAACTTTGGGTTTGTACGGAATCTATCTGCTAAGTTGTAGTGACCTGCTAAACCAACTTTTATGTCCTCGCCAATTTCGTTTATGTAGGAGATGTTAGGATCGCCAATCATTCCAAAGCCACCACTCGATTTAAACAAATTGTAAACATTTAATTCTTCTTGATCGTCGTTATTAGTTTGCGCCCAAACTCCAGAGAACCAGTTTTCACCAACAGTCTTACCATTTATCTGTTCTACATCCCAGTCACTATCAGTCATATTTCTTAAGGTCGCAGTCGCTCCATCATTATTTTGAAGACTCAGTTTAACAATTGGATTAGTACCATCATCTAAAATACCCAATTCAATGTTACCGCCAGGTGCAGAGCTGTTTCCTTCTAAAATAGTGTTTAGATCCGCATCATTATTTTTAACAGTCTTGTTTTCTACTTGTTCATAAAGGAAGTATTCAGTACCTGCTGTACCTGTCACAGTAAATCCAGAAGCCAATGCTGGAGCACCGAATACTGGACTCATACCAGCAACGACAGAAGCACTTGCTAAAAATTTCTTTACTAATTCTGTCATGATTTTTGTTTCCTTAATTTGATTTGTGTCTTGTAAAAGTTAGCTAGGCTAAAAAACTTAATAAATGACTGGTTAAATGGAAATTTATCTATTAAATTCATCAAAACATAAGTAACAAGATATTATGTGTGTTTCAAATCACCTATGCTTATGATTCTTATTTACTCTTTTCTGTAACAATGCACCTGTAGTTGGGCTTAATATAGTTTGCCAGTCATTTAAGCTTTTCCCTTTCGCTCAAATCTATTATAAGCAGCTTTAAAATCAAATGTATATAGTTTTATATAAATTTTTAGTGAATTATCACCCATCCAAGAATAGTTGTAATCACTTATGTAATTATACGGAAGTAATCATAAATCAAATAAATTATCCTCAGTATAATCAGTTAATAGTTATTACTGATAACCTGATTTTTCCATATCAATTCACTTCAAATTAAAAGTGGGTATTTCCCCAAAACATTCTCTGGAAATACCCACTATGACTACTTTTAAACTTAATTTACCCAGCTTTTCTGCCCAAATACTATCCGTCATTGGCAGTGAAACGTTTGCAGAGCAATCCGTAGGATAGCAAGCAACAGAAATTGCTTCGTTCCCCAAGGCTATACTCGCAATGACCAGGCTGAAGTATTATCTTCATTAGCCAGATTATAGGTTGGGTTGAGGCATCGTTAGCCCAGCTTACCCGCAGCGTAAACCCAACACCCATGGATTATAAGAGTCGTTATATCATTTGCCCCCTCCGGAGGAGCTACGCTTGCCCCTTCCAGGGGAGCTACGCTTATCGCATAATTAGTTACAATTAAGCCTTTGTTTGTAGTTTTACTCTAGCCCCTGATATTTCTCTGCAAAAACATGGAAATTTTCTCCACAGCCCTTGACAAAACTTCCGGTCTATGAACCAAAGCAAACCTCACATATCCCTCTCCCGCCTTACCAAAACCAGCCCCTGGGGCCACTGCCACTCCCGTATTTTCCACTAGGTCCACACAGAACCCCACAGAATCATCGGCCCATAAATCTGGCAACTTAGCCCAAACATACATGGTGGCCGATGGAGTAGGCACAGGCCAGCCAATTTGATCTAATGCCCCAACAAAAATATCCCGACGTTGGCGAAAAATGTCCACAGTTTCTCTGACCACTTCTTGCGGGCCAGTTAAAGCAGCGATCGCTCCATTGAAAATGCCTCGATACTGATTAAAGTCAATACAAGCCTTAACCTGTCGCAAAGCCTTAATTAACTGAGCATTACCAATGGCATAACCTACTCGGAAACCTCCCATACTATAAGACTTAGACATAGTAAAAAATTCTATAGAGACACTTTTTTCTGGGTCAGCTTGAAAAATGGAAGGAGCAATAGGCTGTTTATTAGGAGCTTCATAAAATGAATCGAAAACGAAGTCTAAATATGGAGCATCGTGAACCAATACCAAATTATGTTTTTGGCAAAAAGCCACAGCCTCTTGGAAAAAAGACAAAGGAGCGATCGCCGTCGTAGGATTATGGGGATAACTCAAAACCATCATTTTTGCTTGAGCCAAGACAGGTTGGGGTATGTTGGCCAAAACTGGCAAAAACCCATTCTCTGCCAACAAAGGCATTGGGTAAACTTGAGCTCCTGCCAAATACACTCCACCACTATGAGAAGGATAACCAGGGTCTTGCAACAAAGCAAAATCTCCAGGATTAAGCACAGCCAAAGGTAAATGAGCCGTACCTTCCTGGGAACCAATTAAAGGTAAAACTTCAGTTTCTGGGTCTACTGAAATCCCAAACTTTCCATTGTACCACTGAGCTGCTGCTTGCCGAAAGCCTTGAGTGCCATGAAATAATAAATAACCGTGGGTACTAGAATCTTGTAGAGATTGAGCGATCGCTTCTAAAGCATGGGGAGGGGCGGGTAAGTCAGAAGAGCCGAGAGACAAATCTATTAAATCTTGCCCCCCAGATTTAGCTCTTGCTTTTGCCCGATCCATATCAGCAAATACATTAGAGCTTAGGGGTTCTAAACGTTTTGATAATTGCATTTTAATTAACTCCAATGGCTGGAAGTCCCGCGGGACTAGCCCAAGCGCAAGGTCATAAGGGAAAGCGAAAATTGTGCTATAATTACAGGGGTGCAACACAACCTCTGTATAAATAGCAACTCCAATGCCTGTTGAAGAATCCCGTGTTGTCACATAAACGCAACGTCGGGAGGATGTCAAACCTCAGAAATAATCTGGAATAGCTTAACTGGTAACAGGGAGGAGAGTAGGGGCAATTCATGAATTGCCCCTACAAGAATATTTGATGGTCTACTTAATGGGTGAAGTATTGGTAATGTGTTTCGGCTGTCGCCGACATGTTTGCGGAGCATTCCGTAGGAAAACGCGGAGCGTGGCCTTAGCCATAACGTCTCACTCACCCAGGAGAGCTAGCCAGAAAGAAATTGAATCTTGACAGACCAGTAAGCTTGAAGTCAATCAGATTAATTCCTTCCACTCCATTCCAGTCGCAATGACTCCTATCACATTATTTCGTGAAAAAATCTAATAACTAAACCTGCCCCCTCAACAAAAATGGTGATTTTAGGGCAGGTTTTGATTTTGGTCTAACTATTTGCCTAGGAATAAGGATTTTATTATCTACACAAGTTGAATTGCCTAAGCTCGCTATGATGTGAGTTATAAAAAAAGTTCTGGACTTTATTTTATCCTCAATTCCTAATGTTGCTACATTAGTGTGCAAAGTTTGCTTACATATATATAGTATAGTTAGGACTTAGTTTTGGCTAAATAAGGTTCTAACTTCTCGATTAATTTTTGTTTTGTAATGGCTCCTTCATGGGAAAGTAATAATTCCTGATTCCAAAACAGTCTAAATGCTGGAACTCCTTCCACCTGATATTGCTTCACAGTTATTGGGTTAGGATCAACTTCCATTTTTACCACTTTGAGGCGATCGATATACTCAGTGGCCATCTTTTCCACTGAAGGAGACACCAATCTACATGGGCCACACCAAGGAGCCCAAAAATAAGCCAGCACAAGTTTTTCTGACTGTTGAACTTCAGTTTCAAACTGAGAATCAGTAATGACAATGACGTTACCACTCACGTTTTTTCCGTTCCATATTTGCTAATATTTTCTGACATAGACCTTCTATTGTTGCTGCTTATTTTATCAGAATTACAATCTTTTAATCTTTACCTTTCAACTCCCACAGAAAAACATTTGAATAGGTATTGAATTGAAGAAGGGAGTCAGAGCCAAGAAATTGATTAATGGGGGAATACTTTTGACTTTTTATTTTTGACTTTTGACTTCCGCCAAGCGGTTGACTCCTGACTAATGCAATAAAACTTAACATTAACTTACCCTTCACAACGTCCTAACATGATCCCCGCCTCTGATAGACTTTAAGACTGGGAGAGCTAAATAAAAGAGGATAAAAATTCGTGGATAACGTAATTGGCTTAGAAATTATCGAAGTAGTAGAGCAAGCAGCGATCGCCTCTGCTCGTTGGATGGGAAAAGGTGAGAAAAATACTGCAGATGAAGTAGCCGTAGAAGCTATGCGGGAACGCATGAATAAAATTCATATGCGGGGTCGCATCGTTATTGGAGAAGGGGAGCGAGATGAAGCCCCC
>CAJICP010000370.1_pt1 | contig 19877 bp, 18 predicted proteins | sample 9199641 | NCBI WGS metagenome assembly CAJICP01 (sample SAMEA7708340, study PRJEB35096) | sediment metagenome | biome: marine neritic benthic zone biome [ENVO:01000025]; feature: sediment [ENVO:00002007]; material: shallow marine sediment [ENVO:03000034] sea grass bed [ENVO_01000059] ... | reverse complement strand
GCAGTGGGCGAGGTATTTAATATTGGTGGGGGTAGTCGGGTAGTATTGGCAGAAGTTATTAATATGATGGAGCAAATAGTAGGGCGTCCAATTAAGAAAAATTTTGTGGGAAAAGCCAGGGGAGATGCTCGCCATACCAGTGCTGATGTTTCTAAAGCACAGAAAATTCTGGGTTATCAACCTCAAGTTTCTCTGGCAGAAGGGTTGCGTCGAGAGTGGGAATGGGTACAGTCTCTCTACTGCTAAATTTTTATCTGTCATTCTAGAAAAGTGTTATTCAGTTCAGTAAGGTGCATCGTCTACACCTTACTCAAATATTTACTCATTGATCGCCTAACGATAGTAAAATTCAAAATCTCTTAAAGCCATTATCCTAGATTTATTTAAACGATAGTGATATCCCATCCTCTTTTGTAAATTATCCCAAGAAGTGGCTTTTGGTCTACTACGAGAAGCATCCCAGTGTTGAGTAATTCCAGTAAGTTTTTCCCAAGCTTCACTATTAATAACCCATCCCACTTTTGCCGCAGCTAATCCCATTAAACTTCCTTCTCCAGCGTGCATTCCTTTTAATTCTGCATACTTAGAAATCTTTCCCCAAGCTGACAAAAATTCTATTTCCTTACCATCATCTCTAACCAGAATAAATAAGGCTTCCCCTATCCAACTAGAATTATTAAATGACTCATCAGAAATATTTAGCTTATCTCCCAACTTTTTCAAAATTGGCAAACTATTGGGGCGATATTTTTTAACGTGTTCTACTAAATTTTTATGGCGTCCTATAATTCCTGGTTTCCATTCAATATCTTGTGGTAATGATTCTAAAATTCTGGTATCGGCATCTATATAAATAGCTACCTGAAATAATGATATTGCTTTCTGGCAGAGAAATCTTTTATCGTTATAACAATGTTGGATACCCTGTTGATGATGTTTAAAAGCCATCACATTTTTATAGCTACTAAAATCATCAGGTTTCTCAGTATAAATTACCAGTGAAATTCCTGGAGCATGAGTTTCCAAATCTTTGGCTAACTCCTTGGTTATATCACGATATCTTTGCCCTAGTGCCAAAGTACAAAAACAAAAATCTTTAGTGCTATTACTCATAGTTTTTCCTTTCAAAAGTTGATACTTTTCTTGACTTTATCCCAGATTCTTTGCCCCAAACTTTTTTTAGTCTCTGTTTTCTGAGGATAAATATACATTTGAGGATGCTGGTTGAGATAATTATGCAAAGATGTCGTTCCACATTTGCCAGCACCTATTATTATAAAATCTGGTAGTGAATTTGTCATTAAAAATTCTCCTAATTTGTAAATATTGACAAATACAGCGGTTTGCTTTGCTATGAGTTAGAGTCCAATCTTATTAGTTTTTGACTTCTGACTTCTACCTTAAAACAAGGTGTACCTCATTACACCGGAAATTGCTGTATAAATATGAATAACTGGAGAATCACAAACTCGGGCAAGCCCCACTTAACAATTATTTTAGGGAATATTCTTCTGCAAGATGCTATCTCCAATTGGTTTTGGACTTCAGACCTAAAAACAACTATTAAAGTTTTTTCTAAGTTTTTAACCAATGAGATAAGTCAATATTGATAAGCTCTTGTGTTTTTAAAATATCTTCACGATAATAATCTATTAAACTAGATTTAAAGATATTTTGTAGTTTTCTTTTTACAACAAAAAGATTGCCTAATTTCTTCCCCAAGATATACCTCTGTTTTTCGTTAGTAAAAGGTTTTATCATTGTCTTGGCAGTAGTTCTCAGAAAATTGTTTGATAAAAATATTTTTTGGAGTTGGCCACCCTGTTTTTGACCACCTTTACGAACAATATATGATGTATCTGGAATAAAATTTTGACTTACTCCAACAAAGTTAAATAATTCAGAAAAAAACTTTTTCTGATCGCCAACAAAGGTATCGAATAGTAAAATATATATCTGCTTGTCTTCAAACTTCTCGAAATATGATTTTAAACTAGTGTAATACAACCCATTTGTTAATATTTCATTGGTCTTAAATTTTTGAGGATTTTTACAAATCTCTTCCCAGTCAATTTGACATTGTTCTCGTCCGGATAAAACTTGATAATGCGAAAAAGCTCGATCGACTGGATTTCGTAAAATAGCTAATAATTTAACATTGGGAAAATATTTTTTTATTGACAGGCAAGCTCTATCAGATCGCCAATAAACACTAGACACTTCGCCAAAAACTTTTTGATTTGTCATTTGATCCTCGTCATATGAAGCTTTGTAGTCCTCAATAGACTGAGAACGATTTAATATGTCTAGTCCTTTATCTATAGGCATGATAATTTCTGGATGTTGCTTTAAATAGGAGTGTAATGAGGAAGTTCCACACTTATGTCCTCCTAAAACAATAAACCGATTGGCATTTAGAAAGTCACTTAAAATTCATCTGCTTAATTTATATAATCCATGGATTGACAATTAGTTATCTAAATATAGCGACCTAGCAGAAATTTCTAGCTCATCTAATATCTAGATTGAGTTCATAATATAATCGTTTTGCGAGATAACAGGCACATTCTTCTAATCTTTTTGAGTTTCATCAAACTAACGTTAATTTAAATAGCTACCTGCAATAACGATCGAGCTTTATGACAAATAAATCGTTTATCGTTCTAACAATGGAGAATACCTTGTTGATGATGTTTAAAAGCTATACAATTTTTATAACACCACTGTTCAACATCCTTGTCATGTTGCTTACTCTAAATTTTTTTTGATTTGCCTAGCTATATTTTTGACTTTATCAAAAAATCTTTGCCCTAAACTTTTTTTAGTCTCTGTTTTCTGAGGATAGTGGGTTGGTTTAGCTTCTCCCAGATATCGATAATCTTCCCAAATATCCCAATAAGGAGACCCTGGTTGAATCCGAATTCCTGCCCAATGTAGATACTGTAAAGGTTGATTCACAGTTGGGTCTATCAGTTTATCACCTTCTCGATAAAAATGTGATGTACCTGCCCAACTTCCAGGTGCTTTTTCTGGTCTATTAACAATATTGAAACGCTTTTTAATTCGCTTCAACATCATATAATTAATGATTGGTTGATCTGAAGTTTTCTGAGAAAAATCAAAGTATTCTGGATGAGCAGCACATTCAGTAAATGTCTCATACAAATCTTGTTCTGAAATTAAATTTTTCTTAGATGCCCACCATCCTCCATTAAAAGTTTCCAGAAGTTCATCTTTGCTAAAAACTTGATAAATTTCTGGAGTAAATATATTTTTAATTCCTCCTAAATGTTGATAATCAAAACATAAGAAATCATATTCATTTAGGTAGTTTAAATTATCAATAATTTTATCAAAAACAACAATATCTGTATCTATGTACAAAAAATCATCAAATTCTCCAAACCAGCAAGCTTGCTTACGAAATTGATTGGGTCTGGCGAAAAACTGGTTGCCAAAGATTTGTTGCAGTTTGTTTGATAATCTTTCAATAAATTCTAAATCTTCATAGATTTTTACTCCGTAATCTCTGGAAAAACGCTCTCCTACTATTTGATAATTATCATCATAGGGAATTAAAATGATTGGTGTTTCACTGTCGTACTTACGGATACTATTTAACAGTGCAATACCTTGTTCTATAAATTTGTCATTAGCGGTAATATATATGCCACGACTCATAAAATTTTCCTCTATTATTTGGTTAGTTTTAGTTTCCTTAAAACTCGCTGAAATAGACTAGGTGGAGGATTATAAGGTTTTGGTTTCCCTATAAACTTAGGTTTTTTCTCCGGTTCGTGTAGATAACGATAGTGTAAAAATATCTCTCGATAGGGAAAGTCTAAATTTTCTCCACTACAGACTCTAGTAAATGCTTTAGATGAAACACCAATATAATGTAAATAAGTTAATCTTACACCCTTATCGTAAAGTAGATTATCCCGATATTCAAAATGAGGAGAAGTTACGGAACAACCTGTTTTTTCTTCTGGAGGTAAATGCAGAGAAAAATTATAGACCTCCATTTGCGATCGCATCATCATATAATTAATAATTGACTGGTCTGGACCGTTAAGATATAAAATTTCTGATTCTCCAGATTTTAGTTTTTCTAATAACCAATTCCGCTTTTCTTCGGGAAATAAACCTTTTTTTGATGCGTACAAACCAGCACAAAATATTTCCGAATCAATCCTTTCTTTGCCAAATATTTCTAATAATTTAGCTGAATTAACATCATATACATGGGTAGGGTCTTTATATTGAAAATCATATACAACTACATCATTTTGATTTAGCTTTTCAAATAAATAATCGAAGGAATTTAACACTAATATATCAGCATCCAAAAAAATAAATCTCTCAAACGGACTCTCAGAATCAAAGGAACAAAATCTGCGGTGCATTCCCATCCGATTAACCCCAGAAACCCCTTTTTCCTGCCAACGAGCAAAAGCATTTGGATGACTTTCCCAGATTTTTGTCGAGAAACCTTCCCACCGATTTAATATTTCCTGATTATGTAACAATTGTACATTTTTTCGATCTTGAATTTCTGGTATAATCTTTTCCAGGCGATCGTCATAAGGGATGACACAAACTGGAAAGTCTGGACCAAGATTGACCTCTATACTATTTAATAGGGCAATGAGTTGATCGTAGACAACATCATTAGCGAGGGTATAAATTCCTTGGGTCATTCAATTTCTCCTACATACTGAATGAAATTTAATTTTTGTGAATATGGAATACGAAACTATTGAAAATCCCATTTCCTATTGTTTATGCACTTTAGCATTTGGTCTATCATATCGGATAGTGGCCAAAGAATTAGCAAGTAAAGCGGCAGAATCAGGAATCAGATTAATTGTGGCTACAGACAATCCAGAGGACTTTAAAGATTATGACAATGTTACTACGGTTAGTTTTACTAGAACCAGTATCTGGAAACCTTATAATGATAAAAGATTTGCTGTAGCTGCTGCCTTAAAAGACTATGAATGTGTGGTTCTGGTTGATGCTGATAGTAACATACTAGCAGAATTGCCACAAAAAATTAATGTTGAGCCAGGGATAACAGCACAGACTGCCTATAAATCACTGGAAGAAGATTTAATTCAATACCATCCCCAAAATTTAAAAGGGTTTCGTCAATTAGGGAAAAAACTAAATATAGATTTAGCTCAGACAAAATGGGTAGCTGAAAATATAGTTATAATCAGGCGAGATGGTGGCAAGGAATGGCAGTTTATGGATACATGGGGTTTTGCTGACCAATATTTGGGTATTAGAAAAGTATTTCAAGGAGATCATGGTTTTATTGGAGTTTCTGCTGCAGCTGTGGGTTGGCAAGTTACACACAATGATGATTTTAATCAACTTAAGTCCATCATCAAAAATATCGGTCGTCACAAAGTAGGAAAAACTACAAAACAATCTTATTTAACTAAAATCAAAAGCAGAATAACATTCTACTATCGCTACTATAGAGCATTATTCGATTCATTATTGAATTATCGCAAGTATTGGTCTTGAAAATTTTATTTTGTTAGAGTTAGGCCAAAGTTTAATTATTCCTTGACTAAAATAACTTAAATAAATGCTTCAAATTTTCCTAGAGTGACAAAAGATAGTTATTGATTGATTTGATTGTTATTTTCCAATCTGATATTTTTGGTGCATCTATCAGCAAGAAAGATTAACTCTGGAATCTTGAGAAAGCAAGCTATATTTAGGTACTATTCCTAAATGTAAAAAATGAATACTAGAATGGGAATATAAAACTACACTATAGTATTTAAGAAGTCAACTTTGGAACTTTCTCATTAACTTCTTTTGGATATTCACAATTTTTAAAGCTGCTTGGCGACTCAAGAAAAATCTTTGTCTCTCCCAAGCAGATGCTTCTCGCCACTTATAATATGCTGGGACACAAACCTCTGTTAAAAAATTACTCCATCGCTTGGCAATATTTTCTGGTTTAATCTCTTCTGCTCTTACTTGACAATTTGCTACTATAGCTCGACGTAACTCCTGGTCATCCTTGAGACGCTTTAAAACAGCGATCGCCTCCGAAGCACTTTTAACTTCAAAATAATCTAACTCACTTTTACGTTCCCCTTGAAAAGCAGACTCAACTCCTAAAATAGCTGGCACATTCGCATTCCAAGCATTAAATAATTTTGAAGCTGGTTTCCAAGGATAGTCAATTTTCCCATCAAAACTACGGACGGCGACAATGGCATCAACTTCACTATAATCATGCCACAGGTAGCGTTCTTTTTCTCGTCGCCATACCAACCCCAACTTCTGTAGTTCTTCTTCCCAAGCTGGTTGTCGTAATTCAGGTGCTAGGTTATAACTAATGCCAAAATAAGCCACATTTTTAAACTTATCTCCTCTGTTAGGGTTTCGAGGAATCACTCCTGGTTGTGGCCAATGAGGCTAATAAAACCTTTTTCCTGGTAATAAATATCGATCTTCGCCGAGGTCTTGAATTTGTATAGCCGGAGCCTTAACTTCAGCCACATTCTGAACTACATGAATATGGGCATAAGGATGGGAATTTTGGTCTCCTTTAATAACAACTAATAGTAAATTGGCTGTTGGTTTTAGAGCGATTGGTAAAGAATTGCGGTAACTTACTACTATACCTTTATCGGGAATTCTATCAACCAACTCACAGGGAAATTCAATTTGCTTTAAGCGTATATAGTTCTGGATAATCCAACTACCAAAAACATTGGGTGGACGATATTCTTCAAGGCGATCGGGAAAATTACTAGGCCAATCTTGCCGAGGTAGATAAAAATAAATGGGAGGTAATTTATTATACATCAATTGACAGCCTTTTCTAAACACGCTTTAACATTTTTATATAAAAACATGGGGTTCTAAAAGTAGAAAATGCAGTAATGTTTTCAGGCTACCACCCTATGTTACCATAAATTTTGTGGGAGATATCTAGAAGTTCCTCATCTTTAAAAATTTCTTGATAAAAAGAGTCATTCTCATATTTTTTCCAGCGTTCAGTAACTTTCATTAGAGTAGCGTTCCCTTGTAAACTCAGTTTATCAAAAGAACTTCCTTTCCCCATACTTCCTACTTTTTTATAAGCATCGCCATTTGTTTCAAATCCCAATTTGTGAGCAATATCAATTCGATATTCTCGACTAATACACCATTTATTATAGTTAATATATATTTTTTCAGGTATTCTATTCTCATGTTGAGATAAAAATTCTCTACCGTAAGATTTATATAATTCAACATATTTTTTTCTATCTTCGTTAGTTCTTTCAATCATATCCGATTGCAACAGACTAGCAAATAAATTGAAAGGGTCTCTTAGTATTAAGACTTCTACTCTTTTTTGACTTTCTCCCAAATAATCTTGATACTTTTGATCGAATAATTCCAATCTAGAATCTTTTGCACCAATATCTTCATAGCTGTAGATAAAGCAATCCTTTCTCGCTCTGCGTATATACTCAATATTGACAGACTTATCTATTCTTTGTAATGCAAATCTTTCAGGAGTATTAACGAAATATTTAATCAAACTTACTAAAGTTCTTTTAGTAAATTCTTGGTGACATCTCCAGTATGGTAATCCCTTAACTGTAATACGATTTCTGAGAGAATGATAAGGATCTTGTCCCTTTTCAAACAGGATATCATTCAGATGAACGACTATACCTGGGTGATTGTCGATCATCCAGGAGATAATACCATGATTTCCACTTCTTCTAATTCCCAGTACACGAACTTCATTTCTATTAGTAAATTTCATAGCAGCTACCTATTTAAATTCTACAGAACTAAGTATGTCAAATATTATCTTCTCTGTTAAATTTTTCTAATTTATCAAGTTTAGCTTCCAATAGTTTTACTACTCATTCCATTCGTAAGCTTTATTTATATCTCCTGCAATTCGATTAAATACTGCTACCTGGTCTTTTGATAACTCTTCCTTCCACCGTAGGTCTAATTTTATTTTCAGACCTAAATTATCATAATATTCGCCGTTATTTTTTCTGACTTCTGCCTCTATTTCTTCTTGTTTACTTCTCCAGATTAGAGAACGAACCCCAGAATTACCTGAAATTACATGATGGTCGTGTTGCCAGTAAGGAATCATTTCTGGAGTAAAGTCTATACCCAACAATTCACATACTTTTGTCAATATTTTTTCTGGTTCGGTAGCTAATTCCTCGTAGCGAACTATTATTTTTCGCTATGTTGGAAATCTTTCATAAAGTTCATTTCTATATATTGTTTTTTGTCGCCACTCTTTTGCATAACTCTCCGCTGTTAAAGATTTAAAGCGACGTAAATATGAACTGAGAATTGCTCTACCATCTCTAACTAAATGTATGAGATAACACTCCAGATTTCCAGAAGTAAATTCCTCAGCACTAATTCTTTGATTAATCCATTCTACAGCTTTACTTGCATCAACAAATACATTCTCTTTCCCCTGGGAAAATAAATATGAATAGGGGTTAAACACTTGGTCTTGCTGCAAAATTTTTCTCATAGTTTTTTCCAACTTTAAAGGAACATATTTATTTAGTCTTGTATTACCTAAAACTGCTGCCAACAATTTTAATTCCTTTGGATTTAACTCATCCCAAAAACTGCATTTTTCCTTACAAACACCACAGATGGGTATATTAGTTTTGTAATGATTAGGCAAGCTATTTAATTCCCCCAACCCAAAGCAGTCTGGATGACTTCCTAACATTAGAGTTAGTAATGTAGAGCCACAATGACCGCTCCCAGTAATAAACAATACTTTCTTTTTCATTTCCAATTTATTTCCTAGATTAATTAATTACTACTTTACCAGATTTTGTAAATATTCTATTGTCTTAGTATCTTGTTGACGCCAACGTTCTCTATTGGCCCGCATTTTTGCTATTTCAGATTCAATATTATCTGGAGTAATCATAACTCCAAAATCTGCTGGTACAGTTTCTTGTTGATAACCTAAAATGCGATTTATCACTCCAACCCTCTTTAATTCTCTGAGGTTCTGCTTTTATAGCCTTAGCAAAATCATAATCAGTATCTGATTCAAAACCTTGAGAAGTCCAGAATAAATAATGAGAAAATGCTCTTTCCGCAGGGTCTCGCAGAATAGCAATTATTTTAGCATCAGGTATATAATCCCTTATTTTTTTAGGCACTTTCTTACTGTAAATATAGACAGTAGAAGCCTCGCCAATTGCTGTTTCTGTTGTTACTGCATCAAATAAATTCCTATAGCTATCTATATCTGTAATTCTATTCTTCTTCCTATAAATACCATTAGGTCTGGGATACTCTAACTTTTCTCCCTCTAAGGCAAAAAACTCTGGTTCTTTTTGATATCCCGATGGCATATAAATTTGGGGATGTTGCCTTAAATAGTAAAATAATGATGTAGTTCCGGCTTTAGCTGCACCTATTAGTAAAAAATTAGGCATTGGCATAGAAATGATTATCTCCTTTAACTATTAATTTATTCGTAAGTATTCAGCTATTAGTTGTCAGCTATCAGTAATAATACCCGGCCTTTAAAGCTATCTATTATAAATATAGCAACCCTCTAATTGGTTGTAATATTTTAGTGGTAGTTAGGAGTCAGAATTCAGAAATCAGAATTTTCAAGGTTTTCAGCTCAAATTAACTATTATAAAAATTGTCACTACCAATGCGCGGATTGCTATATAAAGTTTTATCTTAAGAAAGATGTTCATAAAGTATAGTCTTAAACTGGGGTTGAAGTTTCAAACCAAAAACAATAGCTGATAACTAATAGCTAACGGCAGAATGTTTATATTTATTCCCAATCTAAAACCCAAGTTTTGGCAATATTTTCCCAAGTTTCTTTTCGGACTAATTTTTGATTGTATTCACATATTTGAGCTAAATTTTCTGGCTCTTTCAATAACGAAATAATTTTATATGCTAGTGCTTCATGTGTTCCTTGTTCATAAGGATTTCCTGCAATTCTAACACAGTAATCTTTTTCACTCAACGCGGCGTAATCTGTGGTTAATGGTACACAACCTACCATAGCTGATTCTCTCACATAAATACAATCAATTTCTTGGAAAGTACATCCATAATAATGAATGGCAGAAGTGGCTTTTTCTTCTATTAACTTATCTACTCCTATTCTGCCATGTTCGCTCACTCCAGGTTGCTGCATTAACTCTATCATTTTAGTTTTCCATTCGCGATTTTCTGGTTTACTTTCGTCTAAAGTATGCCAACCATAATAAATATCTAAATGTGCTTGAGGAACTTCTTTTTAAATTATCGGCCATCCCCAAAGTAGCATTCTTTCTAAACCTCTAATATAATTAGAAGCATATATTATTTTATATGGCTCTTTTGGGAGGCTACTATATTCAAAATAAGCTGCATCTGCACCATTAGTAATTATGGCGATTTTACTGTCCGAAATTTCTGGCAATAAACTCCGATGGTATTGAGATTTAACAAATATTTTGTCAAACTTAACTAACTTTTGTGGAGTCACTTGTTCTGACAATAGAACTTCATGTAGATCGAGAAAAATCCTGTTAGCTTTAGTTTTCAGATTTAGTCTCCACGGATAACGCCAGATAATTAAAGTATCAAACTTGTCATAGGGATTAAACTGAGAATAGTGAATATATTCAACTCCATCATAGAGCTTACCCAGAGAGCCACAATTGTTATAAACAGTAACTTGACAACCTAGCTTAGACCATTCTCTAGCCAAGAAAATAATTGCACTTTCTGAACCACCAATACCAGTTTTCAGACTTTCTGGCGACCATTCATAAGGAGTGTGACCAGTGTAGTAAACAATAGATTTTTCTGACCATACTTTGGGTGTTATTCTTTGTTTTAATGCAATTAATTTAGAATTAAAACTATTGAGTAGTTTCTTAATAACCACAGTTGATTACTCCCAGTAGATTTTTCTATGTTCCTAGTTCTGTCAACCAAAAAATTCACCTTATTAAGGATTATATGTAATGTGTATAGTTTCCTAGCGAACACTATACAATACCTTCCGATTAATCCAGCGTAAAATTAATTTTTTCTATTTATGATAGTCTCTTTTAAACCTTACTAGGTATTCTCAGAGGCAATCAATTATGAAGAATATAACCACTATTTACGATAGTAGTTTTTCTAGCATAGTGACACTCCCACAAATTCTCCATTTCGTATACTGCTCCAAATTTATCATAATTATTGACAAATAGAGTATACTATGCTAAATTATCTACTTTAAACCTTGATAACTAACAATCTACTTTGGAACTTGTTCATCCATTTTGTGGTACGATCCTAACATACAATTAGGTTTACTATAAGCATTAATTTTTTTATAGTAGATGCCCTTCTTCAATTATTAGAGGGATAAGTAAAATAGGTTTTAGCGATAGTAAGTCCAGGCAGATATAAAGCAACTACGATAGTTGATAAAAACCTAAAACCCCCTCCTAAAAATTGTTATTTTATAGTGTTTATCTGAGTAGATTATGCTAAATTATCTAAAAAAATGGATCAAATCTCAAATTCCTCTTACTAAGGACTTAACTAAAAAATTAACTGCTAAAAAATGGCCAGAAAAGTCAATTGTTTATTATTTAGGAAAACGTTCCTTGGTCCTAGAATCTGATATTAAGACTAAGGGTGTAAGTGGTTCAGATAGTGCAGTATTCTTTTTAACTACAGAATGGGTCAAGCAAGGCTACGATGTAACTATTTTCACTAATTGTGAAGATAGAGAAGGAATTTATGGTGGGGTTAAGTATATTAACTATGATAAAATCAACTGGTACGATACTTTTGAGACTTTAATTATTTGGAAGTTTCCTAAAATGTTGCCTGCCTATACCAAGGCGAAAAGAATTTGGTTTGATTGGCACGATGTCGTTATCTTTGAATCCATATTTTTAGACAGGTATGATAAAATTTTTGCCAAAAGTTATTACCAGTGTCACCTGTTACCAGAAGTACCTGATAATAAATTTGTAATTATTAACAACGCTGCAGACTCTTCTATTTTAGACCTTAGTAAAAAGCAAAAACAACCCTACAAGTTAGTATATGCTTCGAGGTACTATAGAGGTTTAGAATTTATGCTGATGTGGGGATGGCCGATTATTAAAAGAGAAATCCCAGAGGCGGAACTCCACATTTATTATGGGTGGACGAAGCGTGACAGTAGTAAAAAGTTAATTCCTTGGAAGCAGAAAATGACGGAATTAATGCAGCAACCAGGAGTAACGGATCATGGTAGTGTAGGTCATAACCAATTAATGGCAGAAAAGTCAACTTCAGCTATTCATTATTATGGTTGTTCTTATGAAGAAATAGATTGTATTTCATTGCGGGAGTCAGCAATGGTGGGGTGCGTTCCTGTAACAACTAATTATGCAGTGATTAAGGAAAAAGATTACTGTATAAAAGTAGATGGCGACCCCCAGGCAAGAGAAACTCAAGAGGCTTTGGCTTATCGAATTGTAGAACTTTTGAAAAATCCTCAAGAGTTAGCAAATATTAGGGAAGAAATCCAAGAATATGTCAAAAATGAAACTTGGGAAAATGTGGCACCATTATGGTTGAAAAATATTGATTAATATGATTAAAATTAAATTGAGATGATCCAATGATTATGAAATGTGAGAAAATTATCTCAGAATATAGTTATCTATCATGCTAAGGCATCATGAAAAAATAAGTTGTAGAAAATTTATCTGAAATGGATTGTGAATAAAGCTTCCAGACAATAACTGTTCTGGTGATTTTTACACAAGTCCTTAAGTGAAATTATATTTCAGGGTAGTGGACCGACACAGCTAAAATGGTCCAATGTAGGTTTGGTTCAGGGACGTTTGTCCAGAGGACAGGCTATCGCCAACGCGGAGCGTCTCCGTTAGCGGAGCTTATCCGCAGGATAAGGAGAAAACCCAACACCTATCACCCTTTGTTGGGTTTCGCTACCGCTCTACCCAACCTACATTTTTGTGTCAGTCCATTAGTAAAAAGGTGAAACTTTTCCATCAAGAAATAGCTGTTGGGGACTCCCGTTATAATCTTTGATTTAACGGGAGAGGAAAACAGCCAGCTTTTAAACTGCTTTCTTCTTAAGTTGAACTCTCAGTCAGGTTTTTTAATTGATTCTTTATTTTTAAGTTTAAGTGAATCAATAAAGATAGCTAAATTACACCAAAAAGTAGCTAGACAAAGAGAAGACTATCATAAAAAACCGCTCATAAATTAGTTAGAGAAAATGACTTAATTGCAGTTGTAGACGCGGAGCGGCGTGCCGAAGGCAGATTTAAACATTAAAGGTTTAGTAAGAAATACTAAACTATCTAAAATCAATTTATGATGTAGCCAGGGGGACTTTTATTGAAAAACTTGCAGCAGTAGCGGTAAAACGCGGTTGTCATGTTATCAAGGTTAATCCGAATCATACATCTCAAAATTGTAGTAATTGTAGCTGCAAAGTACCTAAGACTTTATCACTCAGAACTCCCGAATTGTCATAAATGTGGAACAGTCTTAGATAGAGACGAGAATGCAGCACGAAATATATTAAATAAAGCATTAAGCGAGGTGGGTCTCATCTTGCCTGCTTGTGGAGGCTTAGACGTTAGTCAGCCTGTGAAGCAAGAAACTTCTGAGACTTGGGTACAGTTATCCTTGTTTTAGAAGCTCCCGTTATAATCTTTGATTTAACGGGAGAGAACGTCACATTCTGTTTTGCAGTTTTAATACGGAGACATGATTAATGTTATCTAACACCTGTTCGCTCTCAATTTTGGTAGCAAGAACAGACATACCTTTTATGATGCATACCATTCCTCATCTAGTTAGAATGAGTAATTTTAATTTTACTCAAAGAGTGTTGTGTCTGGATACAGCTCCTCTATCTGGAGATAAAGTGATGCGTCCTGGTGTTGGTACTCTAAGTGAACTCAGAGATTGCTGCAGGAAACTGATAAGTGAAGGTATTGTAGATCGAGTTGTGGATATTAACTATGACCAAACTTATCAACAACAAATGTACCGAAAGCACTTTGGCAGCCCGATCAAGCCCACCCATAACTATAGAGGTTATCCGATCTTGGGGTCAATTTTTCACATAGAATCTGTACCGGGAGATTATGTGTTGCATTATGACAGTGATATGCTTCTACATCAGCAGCCAGATTATAGTTGGGTAGATGAAGGTATCAAGTTAATAGAGCAAAATCCGGAAATAATGGCAATTAGACCATTGACTGGGCCACCGACTAAGGATGGTACTATATACTATCAAAAGGAGTCCTTACAGCCAGAAGCAGAGGGGTTCTATAAATTCAAGTTTTTTAGTAGCAGGGTGTATCTGATTAATCGTAAACGCTTTGACAAGTTACTGCCATTGCCGATATTGTGGCGTTCTTACAAGAAAAAATTTCTTAATCGGCTGCCACTTGGTCTAAAAACCCTCTTGAACTATTATACTGGCAAAGGCAAGTTGGATTCTTGGGAGGTTATGGTATCCATGCAGTTAGAGAAAACTAACTATGTACGAGCAACTATGAGTTCCCCCAGAGCATGGACAATTCATCCTAAAGACCGCAGTCCAGAATTTATCCAAGCTTTGCCAAATATTATTGAGAAAATAGAGGGAGGATGGTATCCACCGGAGCAAGCTGGACATTATGACTTGATTTCCAAATATTGGCTTTGATTTAACAAAGTTCACCACCTAATGCAATTTATTTTAGAATAGATTTATTTTGTTTTTGGAGCAGGAAAAAGTCAATTTAGAAAATCATCAGTCTATGCAGGTGAAGTTATCATCGATTTAGTTAGTGGTAAAAAAAAATAGTGATTTTTGGAGCTTAACTCCCGATGATGAAAGAGGTGTACTGACAAATATCACTACATATAAAGGACTAACCAATAATGAATAATGAATAATGATAAAAATTTCTTTCTATTCTCGATAAATAAGTAGGTAAATGTCTAACTTTTTCCCTGCTTCATAATAACTGAAACCAACATAGAAATTTGGCTTCCCATCAACCTCCATAATTAGAGAGTTATAATTAAAAACTTTGTTGGAAAATGTCTAATAATTGATTGCTTGAGTTGCTAATTAATTTGGGGGTGGCAAAAATATTAAATTTTGGAGCAACCATGAAACTGATACTTCCAATTGAATTTTATCGTAAAGGTGGAGTAGAAAGGGTAATTTGTGGAACAATCGAAGAATTGATTGAAATTGAGGAAGTAGAGGAAATCATATTAATCTTGCCCAAAAAATACATTCCTCATTTTCAAGAAAAGTTACCTAAATCTCCAATAATCAAATACGAATTATTTACATTACCCCCCAAAATCTTACAATCTCGAATACTTTCTGTAATTAATAAGTTTTCTTCTTTATCGAATAATTTTAAGGCGAAAAAAGCTAAAAGATTTTTTAAGCGTCTCCATCGTAAATATCAGAGTGAGTTTAGGATAAAATATTTAGCTAGTCGTTATCAAGCAACTCATTGCTTGTACTTTCTGGCTAATCGATTAACACCACCCAATCTTGATATCCCTTTAGCAATGATATCTTATGATGTATTCTGGAGATTTGCGCCGTTAACTTATCCAGAATCTTATAGTAAAAAATACGATTTAAGCTTATTAGAATGGTTACAAAAGGTAAATATTGTTTTTACCATTTCTGAAAAAACACGAAAGGATATTCTCTCAATTTTTCCCAAATTTAATAACAAAATAAAAGCTGTACCTATATCTGGTTTTCCTACTAAGTCAAATGCTTCACAAAAGTTGTTGACTTTAGCAGAAAATTCCCATGAATCTAATGAGGAATTGCCAATATTTTATTTGCCTTCTTCTTTTGGCATTTACAAAGACCACTTAAGTCTATTAAAAGCAGGTATTAAACTAGCGGAAAAAAATCTGAAGTTTAAAATAGTTCTTATTGGTAAAGAAACGGATAACTTAATTGCCGGAAAAATTAGCTTATCTCAGCAAGCTAATAGTAAAGAATATGTTGATTACTTGCATCAATGTCAGGAAATATCTCAGAATAATCAGAAGATAATGCAGGAATATTTTGAGGGTTTAGGATATTCTGCAGATGAGGATGTAGAAAAATGGTATCGGAAATGTTCTTGTGTGGTTTTTCCTTCTAAATATGAAGGTTTTGGTTTAGCTTTATCAGAGGCCGTTGTGAGAGGTATACCTGCTATTGTTTCAGATTTAGAAGTTTTTCGGGAACAAGTTGAGCTGTATAAATGTGGGGATATGGTAGATTTTTTCCCGGTTGGAGATGTGGATGCTTTAGCAAACTGTATGGAAAAATTTATTCTTAATCCTCAGAGTAAGTTATCTACTGAGGAAATAGATACACGCTTTTCTCATTGGACTTGGAAAGAAACTGCTAAAGAGTATATTCGTCTGTTAGAAAAGTTGTAAAAAGTTCCCTGTAAGTTGAATTTTAAAAATCAATAATATTGAGTTATAGATCTAAACTTTAAATTAAGTGGTATTTGCCCACTTTACCTATTAGCTATAGTCAATATTTAACTAAGACGTTTGAGTTGAATAAATAGTCAGCTCAGGAGGTGAGCGCCCAGAGTTTGATCTCAAATCTAATAACTAAGACGTTTTAGTTAAATCAAAATAGATAGTCAGTTTTCTGATTGGACATCGAAAGAAACTGCTAAAGAGTATATTCGTCTGTTAGGAAAGTTGTAAAAAGTTCAATGTAAGTTGAATTTCAAAAAGCAATAATATTGAGTGATGAATATCAACTGTAAATTAAGTGATATTTGCCCACCTTAGCGATCGGCTATAGTTAAGATTTAACTAAGACGTTGTAGTTCAGTCAAAATACATAGTTAGTCAAGGGGTGCTCCCCTAGAGCTGTATCTAAAATCTCATAACTAAGACGTTGTAGTTCAGTCAAAATATATAGTTAGTTTTCTGATGAGACTCTCAAGATTTAACTAAGACCTTTGAGTTAAATTAATAGTCTGCTGAGAAAGGGTTGGCAAAACCTAGGGTTAGCTACATCGTTCTGGGGTCTATCTCAAGTCTAATAACTAAGACGTTACAGTTAAATCAAAATACATACAGCGCTTTCCACTGCCCGTGAGGTACACCCCGAAGCGGGCATTCCGGCCCGCACTACGAGATTTTCACCATAAACCCTTGTACATCATTTGCCCGAAATATGCTGTATATTATTGATTCAATAATCTATCCGAGGAAACCAAAAGTTCAACAAATACTTGATACATCTGTTTTGCCAACTTTTTAGGATTCCACAAAGGTGCTAAATTATCTGGATGTTTTGACTTTTTCAAATGCTCCCACACAGAATTTCTTAAATCAAAATCTCGACCTAATTTAATTCCCCATTCTGTATATTCCTCCCAACTCCAAGCCACCCCTACATCCAGATTTACATTCTGTAAAAATGAGTAACCCATCCGAGATAAATATTGTTCACCAGCTCTAGTTATTATTGGCAAGTTTGCCCATAAAGCCTCCAAATTATGAGTACCACCATTATAAGGATAAGAATCTAACAAAACATCAGCTATCTGATAAATTGCTCGATGTTCTTCTTCTGTTTGAGTTTGCCCTAAAAACATGATTCGATTAAAGTCTACACCTAAATTTTCACATTCTTGACGATAAGTTTGATAAATTACATCTACATCTCCCTGACCTTTCCGAATCAAAATACTTTCTGGTATATGTTGCAAAATTCTCAGTTGAGACCTGACCATTTCTGGATTAGTTTTTCGCCCTGGTGCTATACACAAATAAACCATTTGATTTGAATCAATGCCGAGACTATTTCTAGCAGAATTTCTATCAACTGAACGACTATCAAAACCATCAACAGCTACAGATGTTTCTGGTAATCTCACTAACTTTTCTAAATAATATTTTTCTCTTCCTTGGGGATGGGTATACCAGTCACATAAAAAGTAATGATTTTCAGAAATGTAGGGAGCATCAAATCCTAACCAAGAAACACAAACTGGTGCTGGTTTTTCATGGAGAATATGTACATTTACTGGCAATGTCATTGAATCTAAATCTACTACTACATCTAACTTGTCTTCTAATATTTGTGCAGTAATTTCTTCGTAGGATGGAAAGCCGTTAGGATACTTTTTCGGCCAATAAGTTTTGACAGACATTTGTTCAAATCTTTGAGTAATATCGTCTCTCTTCAACGGACCTGTAATATAGAGATGAACGTCTGGTGTAATTTGAGATAATTCTCTAATCAAAGCTTCAGTACACCAACCTACGGAATGACGGCGAAAATGTTTGGAAAGGAATCCTATTTTTAAGGGTTGGGAACGAGAGGTATAAGTTTTTGGAGTTTGATAAATTTTAGGTCGATTTTGATAATATTGCTTGGCGATTAACTTGTAAAAATTAGCATTGGCCTTTAAGTTATCCCGGAGATGGGGAACGGCAAATAGAAAAATTTCATAGAGTAGTTTGATTTCTAGTTCGCTGAAAGTTTCACAACTTTGATAACAGACTTTTTCTACTTCTGAAAGTTTGGAGTTTGCCACCTCACTAACTCCCGACTGAAAGTAGGAAAATAAAAAGGCAGTTCCCGAAAGAATAGGAGATATTTCTCCACAAGAATTACAGAAGTTATCTGCTGCTTTTCTAGCTTGGGCAAGTTTAGTTGTATGACTGAGTAAATCGCATAATTGTTGATGAGCTTCAACAAATTGTGGTTTAAGTTCAATGGCTTTTTCAAATAAAGCGATCGCCTCTTCCATTTTTTCTTGTTTAATAATATGCCCGATGCGAGAGTAAACTTCTGCCCAGTTTGGTTTAAGTTCTAATGCTTGATGATATTTCTCTAGGGCTAATTCTAATAATCCTTTATTAGAAAGTGCTGTTCCTAAGTTGGCATAAGCATCATAGGAGTTAGGGTTATATTTTATGGCTTCTTGATAATGAAATATTGCTTGGTCGTAGTCACCTTTCAGCAATAAGTTGTTAGCTAGCTTTTCGTGGAAATGTTTTAATTCCGGATTAATATTTAGTGCTTTCTGATAATACTTGGCTGCTCCTGCTCTATCCTCTTGTTTGCCTAAAATATTAGCCAGATTACTATAAGCTTCTGTATAATCTGGCTTCAGATTAATTGCTCTCTGATAACTCTTAACTGCATCATTAATTCTACTCAGTTTAACTAGAGTATTGCCTAACTTAAAGTGAAAGTTTGCCTCTACTATATCCGGTTGAATTTTTAATGCTTTTTCCCAAGCATCAAGAGCTTCATCAACCTTTCCTAAATATTGAAATAGTTTGCCAATATTCCAATAAATACCAGCCAAACCAGGTTTTAAGTAAACAGCTTTTTGATAATGAAACAGTGCTTGTTTATATTGACCTAACTGCAAATAGACACTACCAATATTTCCCTGAACTTCAGCAACTTCCGGCTCAATTTCTAATGCCTGGTTATAAGCACGCAAAGCCGCTTCTAAATTATTTTGTCTGTAAAAAGCATTTCCTAAAGTTACATAACAAGGAGAATAATCTGGTTGAATTTTCAAAGCTTGTTTACAGGAGGCGATCGCCACTGCTAAATCTCCTTGTCTAAGAGCAACATCAGCTTGATTTATATAAGCTTCTGCTGCTGGAAATTTTAAGAGTTTTTTGGGAAATTCTGTCTCTATTTCTTGATATTCAAAAGTCGTAATTTTATCTGTTTTTTCAAGACTTTCTTCTACTTCATCTGGGTCAAGTAACTTATGGGCAGTATTCTCAAAAGTATCAACTTTTTGGTCTGGAATCAAATTAAAAGTAGCAGGTTGAAT
>CAJICP010000118.1_pt1 | contig 20288 bp, 14 predicted proteins | sample 9199641 | NCBI WGS metagenome assembly CAJICP01 (sample SAMEA7708340, study PRJEB35096) | sediment metagenome | biome: marine neritic benthic zone biome [ENVO:01000025]; feature: sediment [ENVO:00002007]; material: shallow marine sediment [ENVO:03000034] sea grass bed [ENVO_01000059] ... | reverse complement strand
TGTTGTGACTGCTGCTCCAAAGAATCGTGAATTTCTTTGGACACCATCGAAGCTACTTGCTCTTCTAAAAGCTCTAGTTGAGTTTTTTGCTCAACAGACTCTTGCTGTAGAATTTCATATACTTCCTGGGACACCATAGAAGCTACTTGTACTTCTAGCTGCTTAAGTTGAGTTTGTTGCTGTTGTGACTGCTGCTCCAAAGAATCGTGAATTTCTTTGGACACCATCGAAGCTACTTGCTCTTCTAAAAGCTCTAGTTGAGTTTTTTGCTCAACAGACTCTTGCTGTAGAATTTCATATACTTCCTGGGAAACCATAGAAGCTACTTGTGCTTCTAGCTGCTTAAGTTGAGTTTGTTGCTGTTGTGACTGTTGCTCCAAAGAATCGTGAATTTCTTTGGACACCATCGAAGCTACTTGCTCTTCTAAAAGTTCTAGTTGAGTTTTTTGCTCAACAGACTCTTGCTGTAAAGTTTCGTAGCTTTCCCTTGGTATCATTAAAGATACTTGCTCTTCTAGTTGTTTGAGTTGAGCTAGTTTTTCCTGGGAATCTGCAATTACTTTTTTATCTTCTTCTAATTGTTTTTGTAAAGTTTCATAACTTTCTCTTGACACCATGGCAGCCATTTGGTTTTCCAAATGCTTTAACTGTGCCATCTGAGATTCCAGCTCTTGCTGTAAAGTCTGATAACTTTCCGATAATCGATCTTGTGCTTCTACAGGCCCACTTAATGGTTCCGGAACTGTTACAACATCTACTTCACTGTCGGGTAATTCATTTTTGCCCAGAGCATTGTTGACTGTATCCGACTTATTCAAATTTGCTGTTATTTGTGCCGCCTCTCTCAAAACAGCAAGGTCCCCTCTGGCGATGCGCTCAACTAGCTCAGACCTTGATAACCCAAGTTCTTTTGCTATCTCCTTTAGCCTCTCAGCGCTAGTGGGAGTTAGAGACACGCCTACTTTAACCTTGCTTTCTGCATAAGAGGTGGCATCACCACGTTTTTTCGACATTGGCATTCTCCTTGGCCACCATACTTTTTCTAGTATACTCTTTATGGTATTCCTTGATAAACAACCTTCACTTTTTTCAAGTATTAAGTTATACTCAATTAATTTTTTGAGAGATTAATTTCAGGAATAACTGAATATTTATACCTATTAATTTGTTTCTAAATTCTATCCTGCTGTTAGCCCCGTTCATCAAACCTTGTATAGAAACCGCCGTACTTGACCCAGTATTGTTTTAAATCGTGATGCGGTGTATGGAGACTTGCTTTGGCTTGGTAAAGAACTACTTTTCTATGATTACCAATCCAAATTTTTTTAATAGGTTTGACAGATATCAAACTTCCGCCCAATGTTTGAACACATTCTGTAAATCTATCAATAGTAGAATACTCGACCGTTTCAAACAAAAAAAAATTTCCGGAGCAGATTATATGGCGACTTCTGATCCAACCCTGCAATTTCTTTTCTGCTATTGGTGGTAACATTTTCTTTTAGCCCTCCCCCAAGACCATTTCATGGCTGCTACCTTTAATTTTTGAAGTACCTAGACAAAATTAACTCTACATTGTAGCTCGGTAAAGATTACCCAAAGAGCTAGTAAAAAATCAAAACATAACTCAATAGTAAATATACAAATAATTTTGTCTAACTACTTATTTGTATTTGGTAACTCATTGGCAAAACTTGTTTGTTTTTCAAACTTCAAAGGTCCTGCTGCTGAACCCCAAATCTGTTCATGTGTATTAATATCCATACCTCTATCTAAGCTAACCCATGTATTTTCAGTTAACTCTACTTCACTAACTAGATAAGTCTCACATCCTCTCTTATTAATTACACATTTATTTCCCGGTTCAACACCCCCTAAAAATCTTTCTCCGTCTCGTTTAAAAACCATTGAACAGTTGTAACGACGTTCTATATTTTCTGGAGTAATAGTATGTAAAATATCAAGTTCTCTTGCTGCACCTGCATAGAGAATGGGGTCTTTAAGGCTGTAGTTTTCTATATAAATATGATCGCCTTTATCTATAAGTTGATGAACTCCTTGACGATATGGACTCCAGAGGTCATAGTCATAAACTTGCTCTGAATAAAAACCTATACCAGGAAAAAAATTATCTGGCAAAGGTCGAAAAAAAACATGAATATGAGCATAAAGAGTTGGATTTTCAAAGGCTTGTTTTTGGTTACTAAAGTCTCCTGCCATCCAACTAGCTAGAGTAATTATATTATCAATTTTTTTTGTGTTATCTTCTATTTGGTAAATAGTCATATACCCTTTTTTGGTTAAATGAGATATAATATTTAGGAGCTTAGTCACAGAAAACAGAAAATCTCATATACCTCACACTTCTTGAGAAATATTCATATTTTCCCTTTTGTTATCCAAAACTTTTTCAGTTTATAGGTCGAAAATTTTGGCGAGATGGTATACGCAATAATATTTTTTATCTTACTTAATCTCACCTACTTCTGATGATTTTTCCTCAGTTGACAAAGAACTTACTTCTGATGGTTTTTCCTCAGTTGATAAAGAACGAATTTCTGATGAAAAAGAGGCAGTTAATACACCATTACCATCACTCGTTTTAATCAACGATACTCTAAACCTGAGATTAGGAGTGCCAAACCAAATTTTTTCTTCAGCAGCAGCACGGTCATATTCTGTATGTAGAATAAAAGTGCCATCTTCGGTAATGTGATATTCTCCCGCAGCAGGAATAGTTTCTGCATACCCTTGGGAACGTAATAATTTTCCTTTTTTGAGATTATCTTTATTAGGTATTGGTACTAAGACACAACTACCTTCTAGAGTTTCATTTTCATCCCAATCTGATTCTCCTTCCCAACTCATCTGAAAAGGAGAAATAGCTTGAGCAATATCTACTCCACTAGACTTACACAATTCTATAACTTCTGGAGCATTTATTGGTAAAGACACAATATCTATAGTGGAGCGAACTTCCTCAAAATGACTAAATGCTAAATTGTGGCCACTACGTTGCGATCGCCAACGTCCGATAGAACGTTCGACAAATTCTACGACATCCATTATTACTATCTTTAAAATGATATTTACTGAGAAATCTACTATATTTTAGATTGATCTCAAATCCGATTTTAAACTTACTTGAAATAGAAACCCGGTTTCTTGGGGGTAAAACTATTCCCGCCATCTTTTCAGGAGAAACCGGGTTTTTTAACAAGAACTTACAGGTTCTTGACTTTTGATTTAAGCAACCTCAGTAATTTTCAGGATTTTACCACCTGTTCTTTGAATACTGTTGATTTTTGAAGTTAGCTGTTCGTAAGATACTGTATAGGTTGTCGCACTTCGCTTCACAACAGGACCAATACCAGTTTTAGTAACTGAGATTTCAAAACGTTTAATTATGTTGCTATAAGGTCCACTTACAGATACAGGTTCTGTAATTTTCGTACCCATGTTAGCAGCTAAATCTAAAGTCAATCGGGAAGACTTGTTTCTGTCACTTGTAGCATATCCTCTTTCTAGAGCAAATGTCCGATTAAAGGTTACATTTTTCATACCAACTACAGTGCTAGTACCTTGTGGGTATGGGACAATATTTTCCCCAAAGTTTTGAATATACTCGTCACTGTTTGTGTAAGAATCAATTTCTGCTTCGTATCCTTCTTCGTTACATATACGAATATGTTCAGAAATTTCTGCCTGGTCTTCGGGAGCACGACCTAATATATGCTTAAAGTTTAGTTCTATGAATCCATAAGGAGAAGATGATTCAAAAAACAAAGAGAAATATAGGTCTGACTTAGCAACCATATTCACAAATTGACGTACAGAAATTTCTCCATTGCATAAAAATGATTCGGCGCTAGTTAGACGTTGGCTTTCCATTACATGGATATTTCCCAATACTTGCTTATAAACAGCTCTAATCACAGCCTGTTTTTCATCTTCTGTCGCATTAGAGCGTAGTTCTATTGGATCGATTTTATCTACCCAAAGTGACATTTTTAACTCCTTTATTTCAAAGATTCTGATTTTTTTTCTATACTATCCTTGCGTTGCAGTGTTCATAGATCGTAGCTAATCGTTCATCACATATAAACAGAATAACTATCAACCATGAACGACTGCAAATTTTTAAAAAATTTTACCCTTTTTTATCCTAAATATTACTAAATAATAACAACTTAATTGTTTAATTAAACTTTTAGTTATTAGGAATCTAGCAACTAACAAATTCAGGAAAAATGAGTAAATAGTTTTCTGATTTTAACTCCTAGCTGATAGGAGTAATACTGGAAATTACACCACCCTGCTGATGAATCCTTTGGTACTCTTTAGAAAGTTGATCGAAAGGCACCAAAAATACTTGATTGCTACGGCGGAATCTGGAAACACGATTTACTACCTTTGAGCGATAGCTTGTTACTTCAACGCGGTAAACTTTACCACCAGAACTAGCTCCTACTCCATGTCTACTTCTAGCACCTAAAGGTGTATCTTGGAATGACCAACCATCGGAACCACCAGAAGGAGGAACTACTGCCAAAGGTGTTTCTTGAATCACATATTTATTCAAAGCAGGGCTTTTTCCAGGTAAACTTCCTTTGAAGTCGCTGCTGGAAGCTCCCCGCAATAGTTGGAACATATGAGTAAAACCAACCATTTTTTTGCCAGTTTGGGTTTTGTAACCTCGATAATAAGGAACAATATTTTCCCCATAAGCACTACTATATTCGTCACTATCAATGTAGGAATCAATATCAGCTTCAAAACTTCCTTCATCCAGGATTTTACTATGAAGCTTCATGTCATCGTAGCCATCGGGAGCGCGACCTAAAAAGTGCTTAAAATTTAATTCAACTGCACGGTAGCGGGGGCAAGTGTCAAAGAACCGAGAACGATACAAGTCAGAGCGTCCAACTTGACGTACAAATTCACGGACAGTAATTTCGCCTTCTTTAAGTTTGGACTCTGCTACACTGAGTCTTTCACTATCCATGACGTAAGCATTGCCCAGAACTTGCCTATAGACAGCTCGAATTACAGTTTCTACTTCTTCTGACGAGCGTCCAGGTAACAGTTCCACGGGTTCTGTATCCTCAAAAAGGCCAACCCCTAACTGAGATGCAGGTCCAAAAACCATTTGAACTATCTCCTAGGTGACAATAAAGTTTGCTGAAAAAAATGTATTTTTTAGTTACAAAACTGAAAAACTTGGACTCATTGCTAAAATCTATTCCTGAAGCAGGACTTGGATTATATAGACTTATGAGCCGATTTTTTTAAGTTTTATACTTTTTTGGAATATACACTGCTACCAGGCTCTTAATTATAAAGAATTATAAAGTTTTGTAAGAGTATAGAAATATACACTGGATCTTTTCTCATCAAAGATTGTAAGCTAGCAATTAAGCTAAAAAATTATTCTTGCAGTTCAATATTTAGCAATTTTTAGTAAAAATTATGAAAATATATATGTTTTCAATCACCAATTTTTCACTGTTTAAAATACTTGTAAAAAATAGGTAATCATAGACAATTTTTAAAATTATCAAGTAAAAATTGTTATGATTAGCCAACTTGTAAGATTATTCAAAATAATACCCTAGTAGATATTAATTGTCTTGATTGTAATTAAAATACACAAGCAAATAGCAGATAGCTGAAATTATTTAATATTTTCAAGTTAAATAAATTTCGTGTATTTATTTTAAACCTGAAAATATGTCTGAATTTGCGATTCAAGGCATTAGTAGTCAATTTAGTTAAAATTTAAGTTGATTTTAGCTTGTATTTATGGGGTAGTCTCTGAATAATTCTTCAGCTTAAGATCGCCAAACTTTCAAATTATTAATACTCAAAATTTTCCTGGACGCAAACAGTTAACCCTGGTGATAGATTTAGAATGTTTAGCTTACAGTGTAGGTCATGCAGATGATGGAATATGTCTGCTAGTTCGGATGGGGCCGCACAGAATTTTATTAGACTGTGGTATTGCCGATATTTCATTATTAACAAATGAAATTAACCAAGCATTGCCAGCAGATATCGTGCTATGTACTCACGCACACTCAGATCATGCTCAAGGTCTTTTGGCACTTCATCAAGCTTTTCCACAATTGCCAATATATGCTAGTGAGGCAACAACTAAACTTCTACCTCTGAATTGGCCAGAATTTGCCACTTCTGAAGTTCCTGATTTTTGTCAACCTTTACCTTGGCACTCACCAATAGAAATTTGTAGTAGTCTAACTGTAGAGCTTTTTCCTGCTGGTCATTTACCAGGATCGACAGCTTTTCTCCTCACCTATACTGGAGAAAATCGAACCTATAAACTCTTATACACAGGAGATTTCTTTTTATCCAACAGTCGTTTGGTTGAAGGTCTACCTCTAGGAGATTTACGAGGAATCAAGCCAGATGTATTAATAGTTGAAGGTAGTTATGGTACAGCTCGTTATCCACATCGGCGACAATTAGAAAATCACCTCGCAGAAAGGATATATCAAGCTATTACTTCTGGAATTTCGGTGATCTTGCCCACTCCCGCTTTAGGATTAGGACAAGAATTATTGATGCTCCTACGCAGTCACCATTATTTTACAGGTCGCGACCTGGATATTTGGGTTGAGGAAAAGGTGGCCAGAGGTTGTGACCTTTATTTAGAATTATTGTCCCAATTTCCCACAACAGTACAAAATTTTGCTCAACATCAACCTCTATTTTGGGATGAAAAGGTTAAACCCCGTGTGTTAAGACAGTTGCCAGGACAATTTCCTAGGGGAGATAAGCCTTATATACTCATTGCAGAAAAGGATAGTGATTTGAGCCAATACATAATTAATCCAGATAACCCTGTAATTATTTTATTACCTGAAAGACCAGGAAAGACACCACAGGAGTTGAATTTTGCCCACACCGAAACATATCTACTCACCGATCATTGTGATGGACTTGGTACAACACAGTTAATTCACAACTTACGTCCTCAGCATATAATTTTTGTTCATGGCTGTCCTAATTATTTAGCTGACCTTACTAACCTTGAAGAGTTACACAACCGTTATCAGCTACACTCTCCAGCTAATGGTACATTGGTAGAGTTACCAATCGGTGAAACGTTTATAGTACCTTCATTACCAGAAACTAATTATGAAGGGGAATTAACTGAATTAGAAACCGAGGTAATAATTTCTTTACCTCAAAGTATTACAAATAATAATCGCTGGCCAATTTTTGCAGATACGGGTATTGTAGAGATTCGTTGGCAAGGAGAAGAGTTAGTTTTGAGGGGACTTTCTCAAAGGGAGCTTCTTCATCAAACTAGCGATCGCTCGATCTCTCCTGATTTAGATTGTTGTGGTAATTGTTTACATTACCGTGGACAACGTTGTGCTAATCCTGTTTCAGCTCTATATGGCTTTAAGGTAACATTAGATGGGTACTGTCCCATGTTTGAGTCCCTTCATTCTCCTTTTCCTTCTACTGGAGAGACAGATAAAAATGACTAATTAATCAAGATTCAGGATGTAATAAAACTATTGATATAAATAGCCAAAATAACTCGATCATTAATCATTATATCCCATTTAAATTATTCTTGTTGATTTGATTCTGGATAGTGATTGCGAATTTGTTCAGCTTCTGGACAATCTTCAGATACTAGAGGTTCAATATTACCCCTGGGCACGGACGCTAACTTTTGGGTAATAGCACCAATACTTTCTAAACGGACCATTTCTTCCCAAGAACAGATTTCATCTTCTTCATCTGTTTCGTAGCGTATTGTGACTAAATCTCCCTCTATATCCAATATTTTTGCTTGTTCTATCCAACGCTGCTGATCTCGCAAGAAAATACAGACCTCACGACCGTCACAACAAAGTTGATATATCTTGCGTTGTAGCATTGGCTTTTTATACTCCCAATCAATAACTTGGTCAAATGCAAATGTCTTTAGGAAAAACTACTTACTGGAAATGTTGACAAATAAAAATGTTTTCTCTAGTGTCATTCAGTTTGATGGCCATCTAAAACTAGATTTAGATAACATATATAATAGCATCAACCTAATTATTCCCATAAAAGAATTATGGGGTTTGAATTAATTGTTCAACTTGCAACCCTTAAATTTACTATAGCGCAGATTCAAGGTTTTTGCGCAACTTCTCACTTTGATATTTGACTTGAGAGGATCGGTTATAATATTGGACTTGACTTTACTACTTGATTTTAAGTATTTTCAACTTTACCATGTTTAAATGTAAAGGTTTTGACTGAGTAACTCAACTAACTTTAGACCATTTTTTTTCTAGGTTATGTATATAGAGGCGTTAATAGTCATCTAATCTCATTTATTTATATTTGTGTCCATGGTCATCCTGGTCATCCTTGTCCATCGAATCACTAACTACTCTTTTCTTGATAAGTAGAGCGTGGTAAATTTTGTGCGTTATGTATCAAATTGTAAATTAGCTCAGAAGTCAGGTATATTAGTTATTTGAGGTATTTTGTAGCTAAATATGCAACTTCTTTTTTTTAGCTTGCTCTACTTATTTGGTTAAACTTGCATTTGGGGACTACCAAAAAACTGAAAATTTTATGTGTTTTTCTGGTCAAATAATCAACACCATAATTTATAATCTTAGCCTATAAATATATTGACATTCATTTTTGGCTAATAATCTCAATTATAATACATTTGAGATTTTTCAATTTTACACCAACATGATTTTCTTTGCTTCTATACTAAAGATAATTTTGCTCCTATAATTTATTCATGTTAAATCTAGGTCAAATGTTCTGATAATCACTAACTAATAAATAAATAACCATAGTAAAATTCAGAATAACATCCTGATTTTAACGAACAATAAAAATAGCATAAAATGATAATTTACCAAAATAATTATATTTTTTTTAAATCCAAAATGATTATCTAAATTTTACCGATAATTCAGCTTACTCTGCCTCCCGTTTCAAGGGAAAAAAGCGGTCTATCTTCGGAGCGGACCGTAGGGTGGGATGGCGCACTTCGGAGCGGCTCTGCATTCTTCGGGTTTCCTCGCTTTTGTCCAATCGACCAAGAGAAAAGTGCTAGTATATTTCCTTATATTCAATTCCGTAACGGTTAAAACCCGAGGTAATTATCCATTATCCATTATCCATTAATGAAACTTTATTCCCTTTCACCTAGACTTCAAGATTAACTTGATAACTTCTTATAAATTCAATGTAAATGCTATAATATTTTTGATTTTCCCATTGAATCAACCTACTATTTGTATTTGAGATATTTAACAACAAAAAACAATGACTTACACACAAAGTTTAACTCGTTCATCTCTTTTTGAATTAGCACGTTCCGGTGATTTTCAGGCTATTAGTCACTGGATTAATAAAGAACTAAAACCCCAAGGAATTTCGGCTCGTATAGCTAAAGAAACCACTGGATATCTACAAGTTTTAGTAGAGTTTCAGCGTGAACCACCAGCAGATAGATTAATCAACTTTATTTGTCATCAGCTTTGGAAGCTTAACTCTCCCCTACTAGAAAGAGTAAACATTGTGGGGCGTTTGAGTGGTTCACCCAACATACTCTGGAAACACTCTGTGAGAATTAATTCCCCAGCTAAAAGAAACTTAAATAAGCAATCTAATTTGGCTAACAAAAATGATAACCTAAAATTTCAAACATTTCGCTCGTTGATGTTAATAGGTTCAGCAGTAGCAGCTTTTATTTTAGGTTGTTGGGTAAGTTATTATGGCGTTTTAGTACGAAAGTCAATCTCAGGTAAATGGGTGGAAACTGCTATAGAAAAAGTGCGAGTAGTTGAGCATAGAAAAGTAGCAAACCCAAACGATCCTACAGTTACCTTGATGTTGGGCGGAGATGTTAATTTATCTAATCCAGTTTCTAATTCAATTAAGGGAAATTATCAGTTCCCTTTTGCCAAAATGGACGAGTATAGAACAGCAGATTTGGCAATAGTTAATCTAGAAAATCCTCTAACTCGTTCCACTCTCAAAAGTACAACCCAGGAACAAAAATTAACAGTAGATCCCAACTATGTCAAAGTATTAACTTCCGGAGGAGTCGATCTGGTAAACTTAGCTAATGACCATACTATGGGTTATGAACAAAAAAGCTTGGTAGAGACAATAGAAACTCTAGAGGATGCAGGTATTCATGCTTTAGGAGCGGGCAAAACGAAAGAAGAGGCCAGAAGGCCAAAAATTATTGAAGTTAAAGGCCAAAAGATTGCATACTTGAACTATTATGATACAGAGATTCAACCAAATGGTGGATCTGTACGAGTTAATAGTCGCAATAACGATCAGATAGCTTCAGATATTCAAAATTTGAGAAAGCAGGTAGATTGGATAATTGTTAACTATCACTGGGGAGTTGAATTATCAGAATATCCTGGAGACTGGCAGATGGATATAGCTAGGATGACAATTGACCAAGGTGCTGATTTAGTAGTGGGACATCATCCGAAAGTATTGCAGGGGGCAGAAATTTATCAAGGGCGACCTATTATATATTCTTTGGGTAATTTTATTTTTGGAGATACTTCTAACAAAGAGAGTAATTATGAGACAGCAGTCTTGAAAGTCTCCTTAAAACCAGGCAAAATGAAGATAGAGTTTTTGCCAGTAGTGGTTAGCAAATACCAACCCCAGGTTGTCAAAGGTGAAAAAGGGAAGGAAATTCTCAAACACATTGCGGAAATTTCTAGTGTTTTTCATCAGCCAATGAGAACCCCTGTAGCAATAGATCCAATAAATAAGGATTTCAATTTTGTTGGTATTGACTCTCCTCCTGATGAAGCAAACTCTAATACTTTATCAACTCCAACTTTACCTGAGTTGCCTCAAAAATCTCCAGAAGGCGATCTAAATTCCACAGACTCTCTTCAGAAGAATTCAGAGGAAGAAGCAAGTCTTGATACTAATAATAACTTTCCTCTACCACCGATATTAAATCCTCAAGCAACTCCCAAAGAAGCAAAAGATTCTTTCATTCAGAAACCATTTATTAAAGAACCTTTTATTGAATTGCCTCGTTTACAAATTTAATCAAGATTATACGAACATTAAAAACTATTACTACTCACACTGCCCTCTCTTTTTAGTTATTCTGAAAAGTGGAGGGGCTGACAAACATAGCATAACAATGCAAAGTGAAAAAATTTGATGATTGGTAGTAAATTACTATGCTGTCATCACAGAAAAACTAGAGATCTAAATAATCATTGGGCCAATGACCAAAAAAGTTGATTTTTATTTCTAGCGATCGTAACCCAATGCCCAATATTAAATACTCAATTCCTGAATAAAAAACTGTGTTTGCCATCGCATTGCAGCAGAAACAATACAAAACTTATATCCTCTCTGATTTAGCATTTAATTCTAGTATCAATGTGGTTCCAGAGAGAGGAGGAATAATTACCAGTTGGTGTGCGAAAAATCAGGAGCTACTTTACCTTGATTCCAAAAGGTTTGAGAATCCAGAATTAACTGTAATAGGTGGAATACCCATATTGTTCCCCATTTGTGGCAACTTACCAAACAACATATACAAATATAATGGTAATAATTACTTTCTCAAACAACATGGATTTGCGCAAGACCTACCTTGGGAAGTCATAGAAAAGTCAAATCAAGATAGGGCTTCGATAACTCTAGTTTTAACCAGCAATAAATTCACAAGAACTGTTTATCCATTCGACTTTAAACTTACCTTTACCTACCAACTTAAAGGTAATTCTCTAGAAATATGCCAAACTTACACCAATTTGAGCAATACACAAAGGATGCCATTTTCAACAGGGCTGCATCCTTATTTCTTAGCTCCAAATAAGCATCAGCTCCACTTTGATATCCCTTCAATGCAATATGTGGATCAGAATACAGGAACTCTCCATGATAATGATTGTAAATTTGATCCTAACCTGGATGAAGTAGATGCAGTATTTGAAAAATTAACAGGTTTGGCCACAACTGTCTACGATCGAAGTCGTGGTTTGAGAATTACACTGAGTTATACTTCTCCATATTCAAGAATTGTCTTCTGGACAGTTAAAAATAAGGAGTTTTATTGTTTACAACCATGGACAGCACCTAAGAATTCTCTAAATACAGGTTATCGTCTGATTAATTTAGAGCCTGGGTCTTCTTGTCAAATGGTAGTCAGACTCAGTGCAAAATTTTTGTAATCCTTGTATGTGCAACCTTTAACCTACTCGAATCAATTATATCAACTAATTAGAGCATAGTATAGCATCACCTTTGACAGTGAAGGCAGTTGCCTGCACTTCCCGAATCATAATATTTCATGCGCCATTTATATCTCTTGAAATCACAGTTTGACACTTGGGGCACTTAAATAATTTTGAACCACCGGGCTTTCTCTGCATGTGGCCACAGTTGCCACCGATTTTTGAAGTATAGGCTTCATTGCAACGAACAACTATTAAACCTTTGCGTTCAGCAGCTTGGATTAAGTGTTGTCTAGTTTGATCGTCAGTTGACTTAATTTACTATGTCCCTTAGCCATGAACTTTATTGGAGGAAAACTAAACCAGTCCATTAATTCAGTAGTCCATTAATTCAGTCAGAAAATCTCAAATTTTTTTCCCAAAGCTATTGCAATATTCATGATGACTATGCTAATGTTAGTAATTGTGTGAGAGAAAATTAAATTAACCAGGGTCGCTAGCTCAACGGTAGAGTACTCGGCTTTTAACCGATTTGTTCCGGGTTCGAATCCCGGGCGACCCACTAAAACTAGATGAATCAAGCAAAATACTTAACAGCAAACCTAAAAACGGACTGTAGGAATTACCCATTCCCAGTTTTAACCGCTGGTTAAATAACAACAAGCAGGCTTCAACCCGCAGTAGAAGTCTACCCGGTTGATCGGAGCCAAAATTTGATTACACTAATCCCAACACCTACTTTGTTCAGGCGTGGGACTTTGGCAAATTTTACTCAAAGATAAAAAGATAAATTTAATATAGATAGACAGAATCTTCAATTTGTCTTAATATTGTCGTAAGAATTAAGCTTAAGTAAATCAAGTTGCTAATAAGCTAATAACAAAAAATATAGGAGGATCAAGGTATGGCTCTCGTACCAATGCGCTTACTACTAGACCACGCAGCAGAAAACGGTTATGGCATTCCTGCATATAATGTCAACAATATGGAGCAAATTCAGTCCATTATGCAGGCTGCAGATGAGGCAGACAGCCCTGTAATTCTACAAGCTTCTCGTGGGGCACGCAAATATGCTGGTGAAATTTTTCTACGTCACTTAATTTTGGCCGCCGTAGAGACATATCCTCATATTCCCATCGCCATGCACCAAGATCATGGTAATGCACCCTCTACTTGCTATTCTGCTATGCGCCACGGTTTCACTAGCGTGATGATGGATGGTTCTCTAGAGGCAGACGCTAAAACTCCAGCTAGCTTTGAATATAATGTTAATGTTACTGCTGAAGTAGTTAAAGTTGCTCACTCCATTGGTGTAAGTGTAGAAGGAGAACTAGGTTGCTTGGGTTCTCTCGAAACTGGTATGGGTGATAAAGAAGATGGACATGGAGCAGAAGGTGTTCTTTCCCGCGAACAACTTTTGACAGACCCAGATGAAGCTGTTGAATTTGTAGAACGTACCCAAGTAGATGCTCTAGCAGTTGCTATTGGTACTAGCCACGGTGCTTATAAGTTTACCCGTAAGCCCACAGGAGAAATTCTTGCTATTAGCCGCATTGAAGAAATTCACCGTCGCTTACCCAATACTCACTTAGTAATGCACGGGTCTTCTTCTGTACCTGAAGACTTGTTGGCAATTATCAACAAGTATGGTGGAACTATTCCAGAAACTTACGGTGTACCTGTTGAAGAAATTCAAAAAGGAATCAAGAGTGGTGTTCGTAAGGTGAATATCGATACTGATAACCGCTTGGCCATCACTGCAGCTATTCGTGAAGCTGCTGCTCAAGATCCTTCTAACTTTGACCCTCGTCACTTTATGAAGCCTTCTATCAAGTATATGAAGCAAGTATGTCTCGATCGTTATCAACAGTTTGGTACTGCTGGTAATGCTAGCAAAATTAAAGTTCAAACTTTGGATGAGTTTGCTGCTAAATATGCTAGTGGAGAATTAGCTGCTACTACTAAGAAGACAGTAGCAGTATAGTTTATCGCAAAATTAGAATTGTCTAGTCGAACTTCTGAAGTATTTCATTAGTTGATGAGAAGCCCTTGAAATAACTTAAGGCTTCTCATTTTTTTGCCAGTTTTAGCTGCTTTTTTGCTAATTTAATTGCTGCTACATTTTTCGTGAACTCCTCCCTGTTTACAGATGTAGTTAATTTGATTAGGGTTTAAGTTCTTGGCCAAATTAAAATTAACTCCTCTTAAATGATCTGATTTGAATGTATCTAGTGGACTAGCCAAAAATTGATCTGCTTGAGCAGGTTTTAGAATTGCCAATTTTGCTCCTTTTAAATCAGTTCCACTCAGATTTGCTCCTCGCAAATCTGCCAAACTTAAATCTGTATTTCGCAAGTTAGCATTTTGCAGTTGAGCATTCCGAAAGTTAGCATTAGTTAATTGGGCTAAACTCAGGTCTGCTTTTTTCAAATTAGCTCGACTGAAATTTGCTCCTGATAAATTAGCTCCTTGCCAGTTAGACTCTCTTAAATCAGATGATTGGAAGGTAGCACCTTCAGCCTTAACTTTACTTAAATGAGCTCTGTGTAAATTAGCTTCTGATAAATCAGCACTTCCTAAATCTGCACCAGTAAAACTCGCCTCTCTTAAGTTGGCTCGGTGTAAGTCAGTTTCAATTAACTTGGCACTGCTTAAATTTGCTTCTGTCAAAATAGAATCTGCCATTTTAGCTTTACTAAGAGTTGCTCTAAATAAATCTGCACGCCTCATCACAACTGGACCAAATACAGCGCCCGTTAAATTGGCTTCTATCAGATTTGCCCCACTCAAATCAGCAATGGAATCATCAAAAGTTCCTAGACGATTATCTTTTCCTGGTCCATAAAAGAGACTATTCTTAAAACTAGCCTGATTCAGAATAGCACCTCTGAATTTCACTCCAGACAAGTTAGTATTTTCTAGTATCAAGGTAAAACTAGCCAGACCAGAAGTAGTCTGACCTAAATCAACTCCACTCAAGTCAGCATCCTTAACCGAGCCACTGTAAACTTTGAGAACCTTGGCGATCGCCTTTTGAGTAGCCCTTAGTCTTAGAGATACTAAAAGTTGCTCTTGAGAATTACCACCATAACTTAAAGAATCTAGATCATTTTTGAGCGCTTGATTTAAGCGACGTAGTTCTGGTAGAACTGTTGGTCCAGCACTGACCAAAGATAGTTGAATTCCGTCAAGTATGCTTGGTTCCTTTTCTTGTCCCAACAAATCCACCAACAATGGTATAGCGCGGGGATCTTTAGTGGAACCCAAGGCTAAAACTGACACTTGTCGTTGCTGAGGTTCAGTGGAAGTTAAAGACAACTTGTTCACAAGAGCCAGAAACATATCATTATCTTGTTGTTTAAACTCCCGCCAATTTGCTTGATTTTGAATATAAACGTGAGTGCCAAAAATAGTCCCTAAAACTGAGACCATACCTACAGTAGTTAGAACCAGGAAAGTCATACCCGGATTTTGTCGCATCCAAGGCCATAGATGAAAACTTTCTGATTTTTTTTGAGTCAGAACAATTGCTGCTATAGAAATTTGTGTCTCAGTATCACCTAAACTAAAAGGATTAGAATCCAATTGACCAGAGCGGGCATCTACAACAAAAGTATTTCCTAATCGATCGTGTCCTGTGCGACGTAGTTTATTAAAACGAACAAAATAAATATCAACGAAGGATGTCAGTCCTCCCAGTAGCAAAAGAATTCCCAAAGAAGGAAATGCCCCAGTCATACGCCAAATTAAGTAGGCCGTTCCCATAGGTAATCCCCATTTACCCAAACCCTCACGAATCAAGGTTTTTTTCCACCCTGGAGAATTTCCTAAAGCTGCCACGACTCTGACTTCAAACCAACGCTTAGGCAATGTTTGACCCGTTGTAGCTAATAAATATAACTGCCAACCTACAATTACTACAGGAGCTAATAATGCTCCAGACCAAAATAGATTAGCCAGGGGTGTTACTTTTTGATCGTGGTTTCGTAAAGGAATTCCGAAAGTATTGGCAATTACCTCTGTAGTGTTTGCTACTACTGGGTTAAGAGGAACAGATTTGTTACCTATGTTGCCCAACTGACCGAGGCAAAATGGAACTGTTCCACTAACTACAATGAGGGATACTTCCGTAGCCCAAGCACCACATCTACGAACCCAGATTGGTAGTTGCTTGGATTTTAACTGCCACGATGCCTCTGGGTTATTATTATTATTAATCCCTGAATCACAAGTCGGGCTTGTCATATTTATATGTTTACTTTAATATTATCAACTTTTAGATTGGCTATTTTACATCGTAAGTATGGTAGTACAATTAAGTTAACCTGTTTTTGTTTTTAGCCTTTATTTTTTATTTTCCTAACTAGGAACAAATAGGGGGCTAGTTTTACGTTGAAACTGGTTTTGTTTCTACTTTACCCATACTTCCTAAACTTATCTATTATCTCTAAATATTGTTAACAGATAAAACCTGTAATAAATCTATACAGTTTGGGCAACCGATCGTCAACATACTATATACTATTGTTGTTGCATGGTCAAACTAATCTTTGAAAATTTTTTGACACTACGCAAATACTAGAACTTGTTTAACTTTGATAAAAAGTTGCTCCCATAGTAGTATATAGATCAATCTAGTAGTAATTTTTTCTGGCTCGATCTACCTAGATTTTTAAGTCTTATTTTTAACTGTTTGCAGTAATAATTATAATTAATTATCATCGGCCTAGATATTACTGTTTTTTATCTAGGTCTTTTCCTGAGTAATTAGGGAGGATTAAAAAACGATATCCGATATAAATAACCCCTCCAAAGACTGCAATACTAATCAACAAAGAAACTAAACTGATAACTGCTTCTAATATCTTGATGATAAATATGGGGATAATAATCAATCCTATAATTTTTCCCCATTGAGGAAGTTCCTGAAACCATTCTAAAAATTGTGCAAAAAAAACTTGAATAGATTTGAAAACATTAGATAGAGGGTTCAATGAATTTGAGACATATTCCTCATCTAATTCGGGATTTTTTTTAAAGTTTTGATTGTTGTGATAATCCATTTATTATATATACTTTAACTAATAAACTTATAGTATTTGGTAAGTAATAAATTTAGCAACTCTAATTTTATAGATGATATAGCATTTTTCATGTTGATGAGGTAAAGTAAGCAGCCTTGAAAGCAAGGCACAATCATAGAAACAACAAAGCTGACGGCTGATGGGTGAGTGCTAATTACTACATTGATAATATATCAATACCAAACCAAGCCAAGCCAGAAAATCAGTTAATACCTTTTTAATCAGCTTCGATCAAATTTGTGATGGATAGGTAGATTGGTCAACATTTTGTTTCATAAATGAATTTGACTTGCCCCCCTAGTAACTCTGATTGGCCACAAGTAATCTGACTAGATAAAAAAGATTTCTATATTTAAAGATTCGGTAAAGAACAAACCTAGCAGTTGCAATCGTAGATCAAATTATGCCAAAATAAAACAGGCTGGCTAAAGATATAGTAAAAAAAAGTACCACCTCCTAGTTGAAAACCCACTTATTGCAGCGCTTTATCAACCTTTGAGGAGCAAGCAACATAAGTAAATGTCACTAAAATCACATTTTATCAGGTGTATTACTCAGGATAAAAAATCTAAAGTAAAGTCCTCAGTCCAATCCAGATAACTAAATAATATCTGAAACATAAAAATGAGCCAATGCTTCTCCTATTCAAATGAGTGAGACAGTGAAATATTCTACCCTAATAGATCTACTTCAGACTTTATCAGCAGAACAACCAGAAAAACCAGCATACACTTTTTTGGTTGACGGAAAAAAAGAAGGGGAAAACTTGACCTATGCTTCACTAGAGCGTCGAGTACGAGCTATTGCAGCATTGCTACAAAAACATCAAGCCAAAGGAGAACGAGGCTTACTACTCTATCCACAAGGATTAGAAGCAATAGCAGCTTTTTGTGGTTGTCTATACTCTGGAGTCATAGCCATTCCCGTGCCTCCTCCAGAAGCAGGTCGTCTCAAACGCACCTTGCCCAGACTAAGAGCCATAGTTCAGGATGCTCAAGCTTCCTTAGTTCTAACAACTGCCACAATCATCTCCCTTGTAGAAGAAGTGGCTGATGAATTCCCAGAGTTTGAGACAACGCGCTGGATAGATACCGAATCTGTTGATTTAGAGCTAGCTAAAGAATGGGTTGACCCTGAGATTACAAGTGATACCCTAGCATATTTACAGTATACTTCCGGTTCTACCTCAACTCCAAAAGGGGTAATGCTGTCCCATAAGAACTTGCTTCACCACTTGGGCTATCTACAGAGGGCTTGCGGGTACACGCCAGAAAGTATAACTGTCACCTGGATGCCTTTCTTTCACGATTATGGGTTAGTGGAAGGAATGATGGAACCACTATACAACGGGACTCACTGCTACGTTATGTCCCCATTCTCATTTGTGAAGCAACCCCTGAGATGGCTACAAGCTCTTTCAAATTATAAAGCTACCCACTCTCAGGCACCTAACTTTGCCTATGACCTCTGTGTTCGGCGAGTTAAACCAAAACAACTATCTACTTTGGACCTTAGCAGTTGGGAAGCAGCGGGTAATGCGGCCGAACCTATTAACCCTAAAGTTATGGAGAGTTTCTACCAAACCTTCTCAGCTAGTGGTTTTCGTTGGAATGCCTTTGCTCCATGTTATGGACTAGCAGAAGACACCTTGCTGGTGTCAGCCAAACCTAAACTTACAGACCCGGTACTTTGCACCATAGATGCAACGGCTTTAGTAGAAAAAAAGAAAATTGTAGAAATATCTCCCAATGAAATAGGGGTAAGGGCTTATCCATCTTGTGGTCGCTTAGTTTGTGAAACGCAGGTAGCTATTGTTAATCCAGAAACTTTCACAAAATGTGCAACTGATGAAGTAGGAGAGATTTGGGTATTAGACCCCAGTGTGGCTCAAGGCTACTGGAAACGTCCAGAAGAAACCAAAGAAACATTCCAAGCTTACATAAAAGATAGTGGAGAAGGTCCATTTTTGCGGACTGGAGACCTAGGATTTCTCAAAGATGGGGAACTGTATATTACTGGTCGGATCAAAGATTTAATCATTATCCGAGGCACAAATCACTATCCCCAAGATATAGAGTGGACAGTACAACAGCTTCATCCGGCACTTCGTCCAGATTATGGTGCAGCATTTTCCATCGAAGTTAAGGGTGATGAACATCTAGTCATTGTTCAAGAGGTGGAGCGTCGCACTCAAGATTTGGATACTGAGAACGTAATCAATGACATTCGCCAAGCTGTCTCAGAAGACCATGAACTACAAGTCTATGCTGTAGTTTTAGGTAAACCAGGAAATATTCTCAAGACGGCCAGTGGCAAGATTCAACGTCGTGCTTGTCGTTCTAATTTTTTGGCAGGAACGCTAGACGTCATAGCTGACTGGAGCGAAAATCCTCAACTAACCTCCAAGTATCGAAAGTTACAAGAAGAAGTTGAGTCATTAGCTTCTCAAATGAAAAATAGCTAGAAACTTAACTGAAATATGGATATTTAGCATGGATAAACTAAAGCAATATTGGGTAGCTGAAGAATTAGAACGTAGCCTTGGCGATCCAGAAAATCCAGACAGTACAATGTCTTTCAAGAAAGTAATTGAGATTGATGAGAGTGAAGAGTTTCCTCATCAGGAAATTGAATGGCTCTACAATTGGAAGCTACAACACCACTATATTCCTGTGAATTGTGGGGGAAAATTTACTTCCTTTGAAGAATTTGTGGCCTTCGTTCGAGTTTTGTGTCGGCGCGACCAAACAATAGGAATTGCTTTTACTACTATGTTTTGGTCTTTTATTACCTGGATGGCAGGTACAGATGAACAAAAACAAAGGTTAGCAACTTATATTAAGGATGAACATGGGACAATGTGCCTGGGTTACTCAGAGAAGGAACATGGTGCAGACCTAGTTGGTGGAGATTTGACCGCCACAAAAGTTCCTGGAGGTTATCTACTGAATGGGGAAAAGTGGCCGATAAATCG
>CAJICP010000435.1_pt1 | contig 20411 bp, 18 predicted proteins | sample 9199641 | NCBI WGS metagenome assembly CAJICP01 (sample SAMEA7708340, study PRJEB35096) | sediment metagenome | biome: marine neritic benthic zone biome [ENVO:01000025]; feature: sediment [ENVO:00002007]; material: shallow marine sediment [ENVO:03000034] sea grass bed [ENVO_01000059] ... | reverse complement strand
CCGAATCCTGGGACTAGGTCCTCACGCGGTATCCGCGCGGGAAGGAATTTAACCTCCATGATTATCAGAGTTACCCTTTCACAGGGCTGGCTGAACGTAAACTAAGGAGTTTACTTAGGCCAAACGAATCGCACACCGGACATGATATAACTCTCTTGGTGTTTCTCTAAATATAATCCCATACTCTTCACATAATTGAGCTATTCTTTCTTTGAGTCTAGCAGATCGTTCCAGTAACAAAAAAATTATTTGAAGACATGATGGAATCTCCATTAATTCTGACTTTTCAGCTATAAACGGTAGTGCAGAGCGCAAAGTATGGGATAAGTAATTGAGTCATTCCATTTCCAAGGAGCGATCTAGCTGCCACTAGGCTCCGCCAACGCTAACTCAGCTCAATGTGGCTGCAGTATTTTCCTTGCGACTATGAACCCAAATCCAATTGAAATAGCTTACCACTAACCTTACCGTCACCTCAGTTTGCTTCCAGACCAAGCGCAAACATATTTTGTCGGCGATGCCACCGACCTGTTTGCTGCCGAACAATTCCATTAGTTCGCTCTAAATTGTTGGGTCTGGTCTTTACCAATAATATGCTTAACTTCTGGGGGAAAAACCGGTTCATATCCACCCCAATCATCGGTATGCCATTGTCTACAGTCAGTCTTACCTTCGGTGCTAACTATTAGTTCCTCAATCAAATCCTTACTTTGTTTGCCAACTCTCGCTGCTAGAATCAGGCCACTTGATGATGCTTGAGTCATACCAATCCAACAATCGCCTTCTGTCAATTCCTGAGAGTGGCACTGTTTTTGTGTAATGAAGTGCCTCTTACATTCTGGGGAGACCCCAGAATTAGGCGATCGCTTTTGAGAGGCAGCTCTCACGCTTTCTAACCACCGTATTATAGGCCAGATTCACTGTTCGACTAATGCCTCTTAAACTGCTTCCCTCAATGTGAAGTCCAGGAACCATGGGCATTTCTTCAGGTTGAATTTTTCATAGAATATACAGCGTGTCAAAAGTATCAGTGTTTGCCCAGCATTCGGTCCGAAAAGTTTGTAGGCATTCAGGACAATAATATCGTTGACTTCCAATACTTGTCTTTCCATGATCCATGAGTTTTATGATGGCCACACATAGGACATTCCATGATAATTGAAAGTATTTAGGGCCAATGGTCATCCAATCATTCCCACGCTTTCTTGATCCACTACCGTTCTTAGAAACCTACGATTATCTGCAAAAATCTATGATTTTCTCGAAATAATCTGTTCTATTCCTGCTTCAACCTGGCAACGTCGGCGTTATCCAGCTCCTCTGGCGGCCACGGTCGATACGTCGCCAATCCGACGGGGACCCTAGACCGCCATAGCTAGATTTAAGCAAGCTTTTCAGGCATACGATCGCAACTACAGTTTTGAAGCTAGAAGCGGTTTATTTATATCTAATTAAAATCATACAAGAAGATCGGTGCAATTAATCCAGAAATGTTGAATCTCGTAACAAAATTTTACATTGAAAAATGTACTACTCCTAAACTCACCAATTTTACGAAGTAAAACTAAGTCGTCTGAACCAATGAATATAACTGATTTTTTCATTCATAAATGACTGTAAATAACGTAATTTATCTAAGGCTTTAGTGCCAAATTCTTCAGCTATATCTACTAATTGCAATATAATATATACAATTAAACAACTGTATATCTGTATGCGAATCCCATTTTTATTTTTGGTCATTAATTTATCTAGTTTTAGGTGCATTTTGAGAAACTTCCATAAGGTTTCTATTCCCCAACGCTGACGATATATTTCTCCAATTTTTTGATTGCTAAATTCATCTTCATTCAGATTAGTTACTAAGGGATATTTACTTTGATTTTCTAGGCTACAAAAATTAACAACTCTGACTTAACTTGATTTTCTCCTGTGCCTACTAAACACTTTCCATTTTCTAGCATTTCTAATTTCATATTATTTTTAATTCTCAAAACAAAGTAGGGATTTTCGCCTTTTAATAATTCGCCTATTCTAGATTATGAAGAAAATCCTCTATCCACGATCCCCACCGCATTTTCAGGAATTTATTCCCTAGTTTTATCTCCATATTTACTATCATGCCCTTGCCCAAAATGAATTACTATACCTCCCACTTCTGATGTCCAACTATTTAATCCACAAAACAGTTTTACTTGATGCTATTCTTGAGACCATAGCAGTTTACTTGTTAATGTAATAATTGTTGAATCTAAGGGAAATAATATTTGATTTTCATTTTCCCCTTTTTTCTTTTTTAATTCTTTTATTGCTCGTGCTAATATCTCTTCAAAAACCTTTACTTCTCTATTTTTACTAGCTTGAGAAAATGTTGAAAGATGCACTGGAATGTTTCTGGTATTTAACCTGAAGATTAAATCTCTCATACTGACTAAGCTTTGATCCATCACCCAGCCTAACCAACAAGATACAAATAAAAAAGTATCTAGCACTGGGTAATCTTTTTTCGGCAAATATTTGAGTAATAATTTAGCTATTTTCGGAAAATTCATACTAAACATACTAAATTTTTAAATTTGGTTTTATAGCTAAATGTTACTATATTTTTGGGTTCTATTTTATACTTTTTTCTTAACATTCAACACTTCTGGATTTAGGGAACAGGGAACAGAAAAAAATCAAAAAATCAAAAAAAAATCAAATCATCCCAGCTCCTGGTTGCTATATTTATCTAGTTAATTAAACCAAATGGCAACCCACTCACCAGTAACATAATAGGTACTGTTATAGCAGATTTTTCTTCAGAAATATTGGAAATTTTTTGGCAACCACTATACATAATTAAAATTGTATAACAAAGAGCAAACATAGCCAAAATAACACTAATTACCCAATTATTTAAAACTCCACTGATCAACACCAGTAAACCTAGAGGCAATAGTGACGCACCCGCTATAAACACATCTCCCGTTAAACTACCATTAGTTTTAAAAATGAGCCTGGCAAAACCACTTGTAACTGTCAAATTCACAAAGGGAATAATACCGATAATTATCAATAATAAAAATCCTGTGTGATTTGCTTCATCCAATCGTTGTAAAATGAGGCTAATTCCTAGTACAAAGCAAACTTCAAATATTATGCCAAATAAAATTGCAACATTAAGCGATCTTTTCTGTTCTAATTGCGCAAAAGCTGGTAATAACCCTCCTATCGGATTAGGAATAAAAGTCTTTACTGTTATCCAACTATCCTGAAAAGTTTTCTGGAATATTTCTAGTATTTCTGCCCAAGAAAAATGCTCTAAACTTCTAATAGCTTCTAGGGATCTTTGAGAATTAGCTCTATCTCCTTGCTCTGCAAAAAGTTGGGCAGCTTTTCTGAAATCCAATCTTGCCAGACGATGTTCTTGTAGTTCTAAATAAACCAAACCACGCTGATAATAAACATGAGCAAAATTGGGATTTATTTCTAATGCTTTGGTATAGTCTTCCATACCAGCTTGAATATACCTTAATTTCATCCGACATAAACCCCGATAATAGTAAACTTCTACTAGGTATGGGTCTAAAAATAATGCCTTAGTATAATCAAGATCGGCACTCCGATAATCTTGCAATTTATAACTAGCAAATCCTCTATGATACAAAACTTCTGCCCAGTCAGGATTAATTTCAAGTGCTTTTGTATAATCTAGTATTGCACCTTGATAATCTCCAAGCTGACTTCTGGCAACTCCACGCTTATATAGTTCCTCTGCTTCCCCTACGGTTGTGTCATATTGCGATCGCTTCAATGGGTCAGAAAGAATTTCATACACTGAATTAATTTCTTTAAATTTTTCTGCTGCATTTGTATCCCCTGAATTGACGTCAGGATGATACTGACGTGCTAGACTATGATAGGCCTTTTTAATCTGCTCTGTCGAAGCATCTTTTGATACTCCTAAAACTTCATAATAGTTATACTCTTTTTCCATGTGGCATACTCCCACGCCCACTTTACAGTATGGCTTGGGCAACTCGTTTCCTAGTCCCGGTATCCCGTCGGACTCCACGAGCTTTAAGAACGGAATGCCCTACCGCCCTGTGTTTTATATTTCTGGCTGCGGTAACGGTTTTTATTTGAAATCCCTCTAGTAGCGGTCGATGTTGAATCAACTTTACCTTACCTATTTTGGGTAAATTAATCTTTTTCCCTTCAATGCAATACTGCTTGAAGTAAGGATAAGTGAAACTACGATAACGCCCTTTTCCTTTAAGTCTAGGTTTGCCCAGTCGTTGCCCACTTTTATCTGCTTTAAACCACCTATCAAAGGCAAGTTTTACCCGCTTAATGCAATCTTGCAATACCTGAGAATGGATTAATTTATACTCCCGAAATTTCTCTTTGGTATCGATCGAATCCTTTTTCTGAGAGTAATAATCTGGATTGTCTCTCAGTTGAGGAATCGGCATAATTAACGGGCAAGGGTTAACTGGACAGAGGTTTTCGTGGTCGGAAGAAAACCTTTCAAATAATCTATAGTTGTACTGCCGACGCAACAAATCTAGCCACAATTCTCTGGTGGCCACTTTTCCTTTGTTGGGTCTTAATTTGTATTGATAGGCAGTCCGCATTTTGGGAAAGATTAGCTTGCTGATTGGTTATGATAACATCAATTTTTGCCAAGAGTGCAAAAAACAATTTTTTTGCCTGTGCCCTATTCCCAATCTCCCTAAGTTATAGATTGCCACACCAGATTTATCATCTGTTGAATATTAATATGGAGTTAAGCGGACTCGAACCGCTGGCCCCCTCAATGCCATTGAGGTGCTCTACCAACTGAGCTATAACCCCGAATCAAAGCATTATTGATATTACCTAATTTTTTTTCGTTTGTCAAGAAATTAATCAAAAAATTTCTACAACATTCCTACCAGATGATCTACCAGGGTATCTGGCCTTATTGAGGAAGATAATACCCTGATGACCAGCTTAGAAATATGTGTAGGAATGTTGAGACATTTGAGTTAGGTGAGTTAGACAAGTACCCATGAGAAAATAAACCACCATCATTGCTGCAGCAGATATAGCAACTAAAATACCTGCTAGCATTAGAGAAAATTCTCGATGATGGAATGACTCCTGCATCAGATGCAGAGCCCAAGCTACCAAAGCAACATCAAGTATTAGAATAGCGACCAACATAAGTTACTTTTTGTAACAATTCTTTTATTCTAACAACATTTCTTAAAAATATATTTAAGTATTTTTACTAAGAAAATCTCAAATTAAAGTTAGACGTCAACTTAACTTTGTCTCACAGGAACTTGATGGCCAGCCAAATAATCCTTAATTTCTGCTACACTTAATTGACCGTAATGTAGTAAAGAAGCAAGCAATGCTGCTTCTGCTTTACCCTCAGTTAAAGCCTCAAAAATATGCTGGCAGTTACCCGCACCCCCAGAAGCAATTACTGGAATCTGAACAATTTCTGCTATAGTCCTAGTAAGCTCTAAGTCATAACCAGCTTGGGTGCCATCAGCATCCATACTTGTGACAAGCAGCTCTCCGGCCCCTCTTTGTTCGACTTCTTGTGCCCAGGCGATCGCGTCCTTGCCAGTATTTTCTCGGCCACCTCGCACATAAACATCCCATCCTGGGTTCTCTGGGTCTGAACGGCGACGAGCATCAATAGCTACTACAATACATTGATTTCCAAAACGGTCACTGGCCTGATTAATAAAGTCCGGGTTACGCACTGCTGATGAATTTATACTAACTTTATCTGCACCTGCTCTTAACAAATTCTTAATATTTTCTAAGGATTGAATACCGCCTCCTACTGTTAGAGGAATAAAAACCTGCTCTGCAGTCCGATAAACCACATCTATTATTGTATCTCGGTCTTCGTGAGTGGCCGTAATATCCAGAAATACCAACTCATCAGCACCAGCATTATTGTAGACTAGGGCCAGCTCTACAGGGTCTCCAGCATCTTGAAGATTCACAAAATTGACACCTTTGACCACTCGGCCTGCATTAACATCCAAACAAGGTAAAATTCTTTTGGCCAGCATAGGAATAAGTTACAAAAATATCACTTTATTTATATTTACAGGAGTTTCCTCTCCTTCTTCAAGAAATATTACGAAGACTGAAACTCTTTCCTGTTGCCTTCTGGAGCTGTGGCCTGTGGCCTTCTCTGACAGTTGTAACTGGGCAAAAGAATAATTAGATTTTAGATAAAGTATGGTAGTAGTGGCATAGAACTGTGCTCAAGCACTAAATTCAGATAAACTGTGGATTGATTAATACCACTCGAAGAATACTGTAAGCAAAAATGGAAATAGGTCAGCAAGTAAAAGTAAAAGGTATCAAACAAGCAATACCTGGAAATATAATCAATCGATTGAAGCAAAATCCCATTGGTACAATCAAAGAATTCAAAATGGTAGACGGCAGCGAAATCGGCTACTGGGTCCAATTTGAAGAAAATATGGGTACTTGGTTTTTTGAAGATGAAATAGAAGCTATATCTTAACGAATACTAAAAGTAGAGCATTGGGTATGAGACTGAAACAGCAGAAAGGAGGTATTACTTTTAGTTTTAACTTTTCTTCTAACTCAATCATCCCTAATGCTCAAATACCAATTGAACGTCTTGTTACTCGGAGTTAAGGACTACTATAAAATCCTAAATCCTAAATCAGATAACATTCACCATGGCAGTTACTCTCCTACTCCAGCAACTTACGGTTCCCCCTGGTCAAAGATTATTGATTCATAACCTAGAGTGGGCAAAAGCAGTATATCTAAAAATAATTTGGCCTACCTAGTTAACCTGACCATCAAATATACAATTAATTTTGCTTGACTACTTATATGCTCAATAAATAATAACTCATCTAATTATTTTCTATCTTCTTGAGTAAGTTCAGCATTTTTAGCACGATCGACTAAATATTCTATTTGCTCTTGATTGCTTTCATAAAATTTAAATTGAGTTAAACTTTTGAGGTTGATTCTTTAGCAAGAAAATCAATAAATTCATCATAAATTTTTGTAGTTTTGATTAATGTACTCATAGTATTCAAGTTAGCAATTGATTCTAGTATAAACCTGTAAAAACTTAACTTTTAGTAGGTTTGGTTTTACTCCGCAACATGTTTGCGGAGCATGAACTAGGAAAAAGCGATAGGGTAACCCAACAGCAAGAATAAAATAATTTAACCCTAAATCAATTCCTGTTGCTTTCTGGGTACCCGCACGCTTCCTGGCGAGGCTTTCAACTTCTCGAAAATTTAAGGTAAACTAAATAGTTACAAAATGTCAATGTTCCTTGATTCTCAACTTTTGATAGATAAAAAATGACCATTACTTACACATTTTTGGGTAAAGGTGGCACAGGTAGAACTACTATCGCATTTGCCACTGCCAAACGATACGCCAGTCAAGGTAAAAAAGTCCTATTTGTGGGACAAGAACCTGCTCCGGCATTATCCTTAATCATAGGTGCTAATATTGGTCCAGAACCTACAGAAATAGACTCGAACCTCAAAGCAGTCCAAATTCAGGCAGCAAGTTTACTAGAAAGCAGTTGGGAAGAACTAAAAAAACTAGAAGCTGAATATATTCGTACACCCTTCTTTAAAAAGGTATATGGTCAAGAACTGGGAGTATTACCAGGAGTAGAAGGAATTCTGACGATTAATACTATGCGGGGATATAGTACCAGTGGGGAATATGATGTAATTATTTACGATGGCACGGGAGATCAAGAGACTTTACGACTTTTGGGGTCTGCGGAAATTATGAGTTGGTATATTCGTCGCTTCCGTCAAGTTCTTATCGACTCTGACCTTTATAAAGCCATCTCTCCATTTGTTCAACCTATTAGTAGTGCTATTCTGAATGTTGATTGGACAAATAATAACTTTTCTCAACCCAACCAACAAATAAATGAACTTTTGGACAATGCTAAAGCTGCTATAGCTGACCCAAATAGGGTAGCAGCATACTTGGTTACTACAAATGATAAAGCAGCGATCGCCACAGCTCGTTATTTATGGGGAAGTGCCCAACAAGTTAGTCTAACTGTAGGGGGGGTCATTCTTAACCAAGGAGACATGACAGACAATATTAATTCTGAATTTGCACCATTGCCAGTAACTCCTGTTCCCCATCGCTCTACTGAAGACTGGAAACCTCTAATGGATGCTCTGCCAGATTTTAGTCAAGCAGTTAAGGCTCCTAAGCCAATTATCATAGATATTGAAAAAAGTCAAGTAAGTTTATTTTTGCCTAGTTTTGATAAAAAACAGATTGGACTTACTCAATATGGGCCAGAGGTAACTATTGAAGCGGGAGACCAGAGAAGAAATATTTTCCTTCCTCCCCCCCTGAGTGGAAAATCTGTCACTGGTGCAAAATTCCAAAATGATTATTTGATTATTTCTTTTTAAAGGGAACAGAAAGTAGGGAATTAGAAAGGAAAGATATCTCTAAAAAAAGGCAGGAAAAAAAGATTTAATTTTTAGTTTTGCCAGAGGTTTAAATAAATAAAGATAGGGTGAAAACTCCCTACCAAACATTTTCAAACTTAGTAATATGAAATATGAAAAAGAATGCTACGGAAATTCCCTCATTATCCCCCATTTTTAAGGGAGGGGGGAACTGCTAAAAAAAATGTGGGGATATGTAGCAAAAATTTTAGTATTTCATATAAGTAGATTACTTTTACTCATCACCATAATCTAATTAAAAATGACTAACAAAGAAACAAAAACAGAAGAAAGCCGTACTGGTAAAACCAGACAATTATTAGGAATGAAAGGTGCTGCAAGGGGAGAAACTAATATTTGGAAAATCCGCCTGCAACTAATGAAACCTATAACTTGGATTCCTTTAATTTGGGGAGTAGTTTGTGGAGCTGCATCTTCAGGAAATTATAGTTGGAATCTAGAAAACTTCTTGATGTCTGCTGCTTGTATGTTATTAGCAGGACCTTTGATGGCTGGTTATACACAAACTTTAAATGACTTTTACGACCGCGAAATAGACGCTATTAATGAACCTTATCGACCGATTCCTTCTGGTGCAATTTCTATTCCTCAAGTTGTGACTCAAGTTCTAGTTTTGTTACTAACAGGAGTTGGTTTATCATATCTCCTAGATTTGTCCGCTGGTCACGAATTTCCAATTATTACTATGCTTTGTTTATTTGGTGCATTTTTAGCTTATATTTATTCGGCACCTCCACTAAAATTAAAACAAAATGGTTGGTTAGGAAATTATGCTTTAGGTTCTAGTTATATTGCTTTGCCTTGGTGGACTGGTCATGCTTTATTTGGAGAGTTAAATTTAACAATTGTAATTCTGACTTTATTTTATAGTTTTGCTGGATTAGGAATTGCAGTAGTTAATGATTTTAAGAGTGTAGAAGGAGATGAAAAGTTAGGTTTAAAGTCATTGCCAGTTATGTTTGGCATTGGTACCGCAGCTTGGATATGTGTATTAATGATTGATATTTTTCAAGCTGGAGTGGCAGCTTATTTGATTAGCATTCAAGAAAATTTGTATGCTGTTATTTTGTTGTTAATGGTAATTCCTCAGATTACTTTTCAGGATATGTATTTTCTCAGAAACCCTCTAGAAAATGATGTGAAATATCAAGCGAGCGCTCAACCTTTTTTAGTATTAGGAATGTTAATTACAGGTTTAGCTTTAGGTCATGCAGGAGTTTAGTCTGAAGAAATTATCGATACACTTTTCTAGCATTTTTTTCAGGTTAACAGGAGAAAATAAAGTGAGTTATTACAGACAAAGTAGGCAAAATGTTAATCGTGACCAGTATAATTCAGCAGGAAACATAAATATCTCGAACTTTTTATCAACTAACGTTCAGAGAGCTGAAATTAGTCGATAAATTGCTAATCTCAAGATTGATATGGCTCCGCTTGAAAATGAAATTAAAAATCTAAAAAGCTCTTTGCAAACCATTTTATTTCGTCTAAAAACAAATGAAATTAAAAATCTAAAAAGCTCTTTGTTTTTACGCGATATAGAAGACTATACTTTGTTTGGTGTGAGTAGTATACAATTCTTTCCAAATATGGATAAGATACTAGAAGATGATATTTTTTTATCACAACTCAAAAGAGTAGTTAATTTCTTTGTTCGAGGCAAAATTAAAGAAATTGAGGATAAATACAAGAATATAAGCCCTAAGTTAAAAGCCAAAAAAGAACATTTATCCTATCTACAAGAGGAACTGAGAAAAACATAGTCAGGTGAGGTGAGAAGGCTAAAAATTTTCTAATGTTGATATTATTAATTTGAACTGGAACTCATCCCTACTATTAGACATCTGCAATAATAAAAAATCAAATTAATTATCGCACAGAAATCATCAACTATTTCCCCCTACTCCATCTTTTCTTAATTTTCAACAGAGAGAATAAACTCAACTTCATAGGATGACAAAAAAAGTCGATATTAGCAGTAAACGTCTAATTGGAATTGCCCCCAGTCGTTGGGTAGAATGGGTGACAGAAATTCCTAATGTTACTGTCAAAGAAATTATTTCTTCAGACTTCCAATGGGTAAGTCGAGAAGGGGATGTTTTGCTCAGTGTTTCTAGTCAAGAACATGGAGAATTTCTGGTTCTGAATGAAATGCAATTAAGGTATAATACAGAAATGCCACGCCGGATGCGTGCTTATGCAGCATTAGCAGAGGAAAAGTATAAAAAACCCGTTTATCCTGTATTAATAAATATCCTGCAACCAAGCACAATGACAGAAATAGTCAATTTTTATGAATCAGAATTTCTCAATCTGAGAGCTTATCAAGACTATCGAGTTATTAACCTGTGGGAAGTAGAAGCACAAGCAGTTTTTCAACAACCTCTTCCCTCCCTACTTCCTTTTATTCCTATTCTTAAAGGTGGAGGAGAAGAAGCAACTGTTAGACAAGCATTGCAACTTTTACGGGAGGATGAACAACTTTCAGAATTAGAAAATTTACTAGCATTTTTTGCTACCTTTGTATTAAATACCGAAATAGTACAACAAATAATGAGGTGGGATATGGCAGTCTTACAACAATCTCCTTGGTATCAACAAATCTTACAAGAGGGAGTTGAAATTGGTGAACAAAGAGGTGAACAAAGAGGAATTGAAATTGGTGAACAACGAGGGGAACAAAGAGGAATACTTTCTGGAATAGAAATCGGATTAGAATTGAAATTTGGCGAATCAGGAAAAGAGATATTTTCAGAGATTAATACTGTTGAAGATATTCAGGTTTTAGAAACAATTCTTTCCTCTCTCAAAACTGTGGAAACTATCGACCAATTACGGCAAATTTATCAGTCAGATTCTTAAACAAGATATTCTGAAAAAAGCGTGAATTTTGTTTCCTTTCTCAGAAACTGACACAGCTAATTTTGTGCATTAGGTCATTGGGGTGGGGCTCATCTCATCAAATCTTGAGCTTCATTAATTTAAATCCTGAACCCGCCCCTACTATTGCAACATTTTAGATCTGTCGGTCTACTACAATAATGTACTCAGTCATTTTAGTTATCAGTTTTCAGAGATTACTTTTAACTTTTGAATGCATGACTTTTGACTTTTAACTGATGTGATGATAAAAGCTAATACAATTGACAAAAATACTACTCAGGTTGAGCCAGACGAATTACAGGAAAAAGTAGAATCCCAGAATATATACCTGCGCCTGTTTAGCTATGGTTTGCCATATAAAACACCATTTTTATTAGGCATATTATTAACAATTTTTGCCTCATTTATTACTTTCTTTGTTCCTCAAATTAATCGCTATGTTATTGATGTAATTATTCCCGAAAAACAATTTAATATGCTGCCTTGGGTGGGGGCACTTATCCTGTTAATGAGTTTAGCAGGAGGTATATTGTCTTTTTGGCAATTGTATGCCATAAAAATATTTGGCGAAAACACAATTAAAAGCATTCGCATACAGTTATATCAACATCTTCAATTCCTATCCATTAGTTATTTTGAAAATCAACGTACCGGGGAATTAATATTAAGATTGGGAAGAGATGTAGAAATAGTTGGGCAATTACTTAATTCTAATTTAATCGCGATTTTAATTGATAGCTTTGCTTTTATTGTCGTTTTTATTTATTTCTTAATCAGCAATTGGCCTCTGGCAATTACGATCGCCCTGACTTGGCCTTTAATTATTTATGTTTTACAATTTACTCAGAAAAGACTAAAAAAAATATTCCAAGATTCAAATCGGGCAAGGGAGATAATTAGCAATCATTTACAAGATACGATATCGAATATTACAATCATCAAATCTTTTGGTAATGAGCAGTATGAAATTGACCGATTTACTGAATTTAGTCATAATTATATGGAGACTAACCTTCAGGCAACTCGGTTTTTGTCTATATCTACACCGATAATTAATACTTTGAATCAACTAGGTAATGTAATTACATTAGTTTTTGGTGCTTGGGGAATAATGGTTGGTCGTTTGACTATTGGGGAATTAACAGCTCTTTTAACTTATGTCACTCTTTTAAATAAACCAATTAATCGGTTTAATGGATTAATAAGTATGATTGAAAGAGCAACAGTATCAGCTCAAAGCATTTTTTCAATTCTAGATACAAAACTGGAAGTTAGCGACAAGGAAAATGCCATTAATTTAACTTCTATTCAGGGTAATATTAAATTTGAAGAAGTCGGGTTTGGTTATCAAGATAATGAGTTAGTTATTGACAACTTTAACTTAGAGATTAAACCAGGAATGTCGGTCGCTTTAGTCGGTTCTTCTGGTGCTGGAAAAAGCACTATTGCTAAAATAGCAGCTCGTTTTTATGACCCGAAAAAGGGGCAAATTTTAATTGATGGACATGACCTAAGAGATGTAAGTTTAAGTTCATTACGATCGCATATTGGCATTGTTCCCCAAGAAACATTACTGTTTTACGGTACAGTACGAGATAATATTGCTTACGGTAAGCTAGATGGGACAGATGAAGAAATAGAAACAGCAGCAAAAGCGGCTAATGCTCATGACTTTATTATGAGCTTTCCTGATGGTTATAACTCTATTATTGGTGAGAAAGGAGTCAAACTATCAGGAGGACAAAGGCAAAGAATAGCGATCGCCAGAGTTTTGCTGAAAAATCCCCAAATTGTTATTTTAGATGAAGCAACTTCGGCTTTAGATACTGAGTCAGAAAAATTGATTCAAGAGTCTGTGAAGCAACTTTTTCAAGGACGTACTAGCATAGTTATTGCTCATCGACTGTCAACTATTTATCATGTCGATTTAATTGTAGTTCTGGAAAAAGGCAAAATTGTGGAAATGGGAACTCATGCCGAATTAATTGCTCAAGGGGGAAGGTATGCCTATCTCTATGAACTACAATTCTCTGAAAATAATAAAAATCGGGAGTTAGAAGAAGCGCGAGTATTTTCATAGTAATGAAATTTGATATAAGAGGGTAAAGTGAAAGATAAAAAACATAAGAATATAACAGAAATATTATCAGAAACAGAAGCAGATATCATCAGAAAATCTAAGTATACAGAGTCTCAAGTCAGAAGGAATAAAAATAACTTTAACTCTGTCTCAACTATGTTAGGGAAAAAATTTAAAGCTCCCCTACAAGCACCAAAATTTGATGATATAAAAAGTCAGGAAAAAAAAAGTTATGCTCTACAAAATAAGAGAAGAAGAAGGATAAGTAAAAAGATTAGAGAAGTTAATCTAAAACTAATTTTCTTTAGTCGTAAATTTTGGTTGGCATTAGGTTGTGTCGGAATTAGTAGTATTATTATTTACGGTGGGGTGACTTGGCGAAAATTAGAGCAAAGTTTACCAGATGTTGCTGATATTTCCTCCTATAGTAGAGACGGTACTTTAACCATCAAAGCAGCCGATGGTAAAATTATCCAACAAACAGGACCTGCTACTAGAGAAAAAATTAAATTAGAAGATATTCCTACTCCTTTAGTTCAAGCTTTTGTTGCTATTGAAGACAGACGTTTTTATGAACATAAAGGGGTTGATTATCCAGGAGTTATTCGAGCATTTGTATCTAATATAATTGCCAGAGAAGTTGTGCAAGGAGGTAGCAGTATAACCCAACAGTTAGCGCGGATGGTTTTCCTCGATATGGAACAAACTATCTGGCGTAAACTTCGAGAAGCAATGCTAGCTTGGAAAATGGAGAAGGAGTTATCTAAAGAAGAAATTCTGGAGTTATACCTGAATATAGTTTATCTGGGTTCGGGTGCCTATGGAGTAGCTGACGCTGCCTGGGTCTACTTTAGCAAACCACTTTCTGGGCTAACTTTAGCAGAAATGGCAACTTTGGCAGGTTTGCCTCCTGCACCCAGTCAATATTCGCCTTTGGTTAACCCAGAAGCAGCTAAAAGTCGCCGAAATCTGGTATTGGCAGAAATGCAAGCAGCAGGTTTGATTTCTACAGATAGGGCACAAACGGCCATGAGTAAACCGATGGCAGTAGAACCCAGTGCGCCGAAACGTCTGATAGTTGAAGCTCCCTATTTTGCTAACTATATTCAGAAAGAATTACCTAAATTTGTTTCTCCAGAAGTTTTGGCAGCAGGAGGGTTGACAGTCGAGACTACTTTGGATCGGCGTTGGCAGCAAATAGGAGAAAAGGTAATTCAAGATGCTGTTGATATTGATGGTGCTCGCCAAAGATTCGATCAAGCAGCATTAGTTGCTATTGAGACTACCACTGGAGAAGTTAAAGCTTTGGTGGGAGGTCGAGATTTTGCCAAGAGCGAATTTAACCGAGCTATTCAGGCACAACGTCAACCAGGTTCGACTTTTAAAAGTTTTGTCTATGCTGCTGCCGTTGCGGCTGGTTTTCCTCCCACTGATGGTTATCGAGATGTACCGTTTACTGTGGATGGTTATAAACCAAAAAATTATGGCAAAAAGTATGGTGGTTGGCGATCGATGATTGATTCTTTGGCTTATTCTGTAAATGTGGTGGCGGTGCAGGTATTAATAGATGTGGGATTCGATCCGGTGATTAAGTTAGCTCGCGATATGGGGATTAAATCTGAAATTAAGGCTACTTATTCTATGGCGTTGGGTAGTTGGGAGGTGAATTTATTAGAGTTGACAAATGCTTATGCTACTTTGGCAGCAGAGGGTAAGTATATTCCAGCTCATGGAATAAAAAGAGTGATTAATCAAAATGGCAAAATTATCTATGAAGCTGATGTTCAACCAAAGCAAGCGTTAGACAAGGATAGTGCGACTATTGTCACCTGGATGTTGGAGAATGTGGTCAAATATGGTAGCGGTGCCAATGCTTATTTGTACGATCGCCCTGTGGCAGGCAAAACAGGTACAACTGAGGATGCGCGAGATTTGTGGTTTATTGGTTATATTCCACAAGTGGCAACTGGAATTTGGTTAGGTAATGATAATAATAAACCTACCTGGGGCGCCAGTAGTACAGCAGCTTATAATTGGCAACAGTTTATGAAGAAAGTAGTTAAAGATATGCCTGTTAAAGATTTTCCTGACAAACCCAGTTTTTACGACCGCAAACCTACTATTGAAGCTAAACCTGTGAAACCTAAATTGGTTAAATATGGGAATATCAGCTCTGATGGTAGAGACTTGAATGAGAGAGATTATTATGATAGTAATTATTATGATGGCAATTATTATGATGGCAATTATTAGACCTCTGGTTAAACTCAAAATTCAATCTTTTTTCCTGTCTTTTTGATTAGCATCTATTTCTTCCCGATGATTCTATTATGAAGAAAATTTTCTCTGGAGAGTTGCATTATTCTGATGTAGTCGGTTCTGCTTGGCGACGACTTTTGCAAAGTTGTTTTTCATCTCCGCTCTAAAGAGTTAGAGTTGGAAAACTCCCACAATTTTTTGGTAGTCCTGCGGAGCGTAATGGTAGATGGGGATTAACAACGCTTAGCTTAGTGCGGGCATCCTGCCCGCGAGTACAGGAGCAAGATGCTCCTACTGTTCCCTTGACCAAAATTACAATGCACCACCACCAATTTTTTTAGTAATTGTTCAAATTTTTATCACAATTAAAACTATCTTTCTTCATCTTGATTATTAAAATCAACTCTTTCATAAAGGTCGCTAAATGCTATTTCAAAATCTAGAGCAGTTAACTTTAATATTGACTCTTCAGATTCATAATATGTAACTTCCCATTTATCCTCAGAAGTTTTAGCATACTGTTCAATATAGAACTGATATTGGTCAATCAAAATATACTCTTTAAACTCAGAAATTGAACGATAAAATTTAAACTTTTCACCTCGGTCATAATTTGCTGTTGATTTTGATAAGACTTCAACAAGTATGGAGGGGTTAGTAACTGTATCAGTGCGATTTTGATAATAAGATGGTTGACCTTCAATTATCATAATATCGGGGTAGGTATATAAATTATAATCAGGTATCCACAAACGTACATCACCGATAAATACACGATAACTTTTGCCTTTTAAAGCAAACTTTAAGTAAGCACAAAAATTACTGGCAATTTCGTTATGATTAGTAGTTCCACCTGTCATTGGTATAATTTTTCCATTTCTGTATTCATGTTTATATTCAGCAGTTTCCTCTAATAAAAAGTATTCTTCAGGAGTATATATTTTATTCTCTGTTTTAACTTGCATATTTTTCTCCAAAAGTATTGTTATCTAATCATAGGTAGTGGTGTACAAGTAGTGATATTCTCAGAAAAAATCAAGCAGGCAAGTAAATACTATTCCTGTGAAACTTATAATTTGAGCAGTTCCCAGTTAAGCTGTTTCCTAACACTACCGTAAATCACGTTCATCAAAGGACTACCTAATAATATTTGTCATGATATTATCGCCTTAATTTATAATATTTGAAGAGGAAGAAAGAACAAAGAAATATTCCTCACTTCCTACTTCCTACTTCCTACTTCCTTAGAGCCTAGTAGACCTTGGCATGAGTTTGACTACCTTTAGTTATTTCTTCAATACTTAGCTGTGATAAGTCAATTATGTGGTAGCTCTATTCCCGCCCAACTTTACTAGGGAGGTCAAAATCGATTTGAAGTAATTATCACCCTAGGATCAGCAAGATATATATCGGTGCGATAGACTAAATAAACCAGACCTTTTTGATCTACCCATCGCTCATATAATATCTTCAAATTTGCCGTAATCTCTTCCTTTTTTGCACCTTGATTTGGCACCGATGAAGAACTCATAATGCGACCTATTAATCCGGGTAAATTTAACTCTTGTCGATGGGCAAATACTGCATGTCTAAAATTAACAAAATGGGGACTTTCTTCTAAAGATGCAATCGAAAAATGACGCTTATTTTTAGCCATTGGATGAAGTTTAGATATCTGCTTCATTAAATCACTATTTTCTTTAGTAAATCCATCTTGTTTATTCCAGTTATTCCGTATAATAGCTAACCTGCCAGATGGTTTTAAAATCCTGTGAAATTCTCGTAGGGTTGGTTCTAAATTAAACCAATGAAAAGCATGAAAACAAGTTACTAAATCAACAGATTCATTAGGCAGATTAGTCGCTTCTGCAGTTGCCTCCCGAAATTCGATTAAAGGATGAGGTGCAGCAGCATTTATCATTTCAAGATTTGGCTCAATAGCGATTACATTAATTCCCTGTTCAGCTAACATTCTAGAACCAATTCCTGTACCTGCTCCAATATCTGCTGCTACTAATTCTGAAGGATTTTCAAATCCGGCAGTTATAGTAGCAATTGCTTCTTTTGGATAGTTTGGTCTATAGTTGGCATAATCTGTTGCTCGGTCAGAAAACCGATTTAGTGGGTTCATGTTATCTCAGCAGCTTTTGCTTGATATTACTGTCATCCATAACTTTAACTCAATTCCCACACTATGGCACTATGGAAATAGAAAGTAATATAATTAACTGAGATTAAGAAAATATTTAAAATTTAAAATATAGTCTAGATTTTGATAATTTTAAAAGATTAATCCTAATTGCTAAAGTAATAGTAAATAGTTAGAGAAAGTTGTAAATATTACTCAAATTACTCAAAAATGAACATTGACCCCCGTGAATCTTTAATCTATGCCGCGACACACTTTTATCAAAAAGGTTGGATGGTAGGTACTGCAGGTAATCTTTCTGTCCGTCTACCAGATAAGAGTTTTTGGATTACTGCTAGTGGTCGTCCGAAAGGAAAATTAACCGAACAAGATTTTGTGCGAGTAGATATAGATGGTCAAGTATTAGAAAAGCCAAATCCTAACTTTCGCCCTTCGGCTGAAACAAGTATTCATCAAGCTATTTATCAATGTTTTCCAGAGGCAAAAGCTTGTTATCATGTACACTCGATAGAGGCAAATTTAGTCTCTAATTTTACAGAAGGAAATGGTTTACTTTTACCATCACTAGAAATGTTGAAAGGTTTCGGAATTTGGGAAGAAAACCCATGGGTAGAAATGCCTTTATTTGTGAATCATTTAGAAGTTAAAAAAATTGCCGATGAGATAAGCGATCGCTTCCTAAAATCTCCACCAAAAATTTCAGCTTTACTAATTCGTAATCACGGTGTTACAGTTTGGGCTAACTCTCCTGAATCTGCTTACCATTATATTGAATTAGTAGAATATATTTTTTGTTATATGATGGCTGCCAGACAAGTTAGTTTTTGAGTCATAAAATATAACATTAAAGAAAGAGTCAGGAGACAGAATTCAGGATTCAGAATGGTTTAGGAAAATTTATTTGCTGTAGCTATTTTGTGTTGAATTTTTCCTACCTAACTGCTCGAAGTTGGTAAATACTCAAATAAGTAGAACCAAAAACCCAGAATCAAAACTATGAAAAAACAACTACTTACTATATCAACAATATTAATCATCATCCTCTTAGGAATTATCCTAACAATTACTTTGTTTTTCCAACAGTCATTAATTGCCGACCAAAAAGAATTAAAAGAACTATTTGAAATCCAACTACAACGAGCCTATCAAATAGCAGTCGAAGATGCTGCTAATCCTCAAGAAGATGAAATAGACAACAACTTATGGCCAATTACTCCAGATAATCCTGATTTAATTTGGCGAGAAGTAGACGGAAAACCCCAAGTATTGATGGTAACCTGGACTTCCTGGAATGGCTATGACGACAAAGTAGGTGAAAAAATGCCGTTAAGTCGAGAAGTCTGGACTACTCCTGGTCTCCAGTTACAAAGGTTTGCGTCTCAACTTAACCTGAGTGAAGAAAATTTAACCCTAAGACTCGAACAATATTTGGGCTTGCCGTATCATGACGGTAAAACCAAATTCGTGCAGATGTGGGTCGAACCCAAAGATTTATTCCGTCCTTGCCCTGACCCAGAAATTAGCGATACTTACTGCGGCTTGGAATTTCCCTCTACCGTTGAACCCCTACATCAGGAATGGGTAAATGAAAAAATACTCACTTCTTATGGTGAAAATGGTTATCCTTGGACAAGGTTAGGCTATACCTATGACTGGGGAAATATTGCTACAGAAACTGGAGGAAGTGAATTTGTGGTTCGCGCAGGTGCAGAAGTTGAGATTGATTCGGTTATTGATACTGTGGAATATTTTAAACAAAATTCGGCTTCGAGTTAAATCTAAAACCTACCCCCTTTTTTTAAATTCCGAATGAGCGTCTTCGCCTGAGGAGTAATACCAGTTTGATAAATGTTTGCTACAAATCTCTGTTGCCTGTTGCCTGTTGCCTATAACCAGAGTTTTGTAACACTCTTTTTTCAAATTGGTCAGGACTTACGCATGAGGAATGAAATATCAACGTTTGAGATTGCTTCGCTGTCGCTCGCAATGACAGAAATGCGTTATTTTGCGTAAGTCCTGTTGGTATAAAGTTCCTTTTTGTAGGGTGCGTATTTACGGCTAAAATTTAACCTGTGAAAGGTATTGAGGAATCCATCGTAACGCACCATTTTAATTGTGTCGGTCCAGTAGGGTGCATTAGACAGCTAAAATCTAAGCTGTGAAAAGTATTTAAGAATCCGTCGTAACATCATTTGAGATGTATCTGTCCACGAGTACCGCTACACAAATACTCGCTACACAAATACTATTGCCTCACCTCTACTAAAAAGCCATAATTATTTTATTAGCAATTCTGAGGATTTCCCAAAATGGCAGAAATTAACGGCGTAATGATGCAATATTTCCACTGGTATATTGACCCCAATCTTATCCTGTGGAATCAAGTAAAAAATAAGGCCCAAGAATTAGCAGATGCAGGCTTTACTGCAATGTGGTTACCACCAGCTTACAAAGGTATCGGGGGGACTTATGATGTGGGATATGGGGTTTACGATATGTATGACCTGGGAGAATTTGACCAAAAAGGTACCGT
>CAJICP010000184.1_pt1 | contig 21002 bp, 15 predicted proteins | sample 9199641 | NCBI WGS metagenome assembly CAJICP01 (sample SAMEA7708340, study PRJEB35096) | sediment metagenome | biome: marine neritic benthic zone biome [ENVO:01000025]; feature: sediment [ENVO:00002007]; material: shallow marine sediment [ENVO:03000034] sea grass bed [ENVO_01000059] ... | reverse complement strand
GGTAAATCTGTACGGCGTTGTCCTGGTATTGAATTAGCAGAAAGTCTTTTGTGGCAAGCACCGAAACAGAATCCAGATAATTTAGTATTTTTCTTAGGAGGAAAACTAGGGGTAGCTATGAAAGCTGCAGAGACTTGGCAAGGAAAAGTGCCAGAGTTAGGGTTCGCTTGTCAGCATGGTTATCTATCTCCAGTAGAAGAGAAGGAACTATTGCAGACTTTGGCACAATTACAACCAAGATTAATATTTGTCGGTTTAGGAGTGCCTCGTCAAGAGTTGTGGATTGCAGAACATAAACATATTTGTCCTCAAGCAATCTGGATTGGTATTGGTGGTAGTTTGGATATATGGGCTGGTGTGAAGGAAAGGGCACCTGCTTGGTTTTGTGACAATTCTTTGGAGTGGTTGTATCGACTTTATCAGGAGCCTTGGCGCTGGCGACGAATGTTGGCTCTACCAAAGTTTGCTTGGAAAACTTTGATGGATGTGAAATTTTAGAAGGGCTATCCCCATTATACTATCTATAAGTGATATTCTAACTTATTTTTAGTTAAAGGTCAATGATTAATTTGAATGTTCAAAAGATTTGAGATTTTAATCACGGAGCGGAAAGCCTCAGTTGCTAAAATAATCAGGACTTACGCACACGAACCCCCCAAACCCGGTTTTTTCGTAGATGTCTATTGTTCAAACCAACGATTTCTCATAGAAACCGGGTTTCTTTGGGTAAGTCCTAATAATTTTACTGTGGGATTTGGGGTTGGAAAAAATCATCCTAATTTATAGGTATTTCTGATTATTGACTTTTGAGTTCTGCTGTAAGAGGTATATTGTTTAAATTTGGTTAAGCTGGAATGATTAACTACTGTCTAATTGCATAAATTAAGATACTTATTGAGCAAATAGAAAAAGCTTGAAGCCAAGGAAATCCAACCCACAAATAATATTACTAATTTTTTCAACTAAGCACTAGATAATACCAGTTTCAAAAAATATTGCTACATTAACTTTTTTTTAGTAGGTAGGGGAACCGTCGGTAGGGCGACGTACAGGAGTTAGGAGGTAGGGAAAAAGTCGGTTTTGCCATAGGGAAAAATTAAATTTGAGAGCAGATTTTTCCCTATTCGCTGTTCCCAGTTAAGGGTTCCCTCTTCCCTGCCTTTTTACTGTAACTATCTTTTTTGAATTTGGCATAAAACAGAATTATTATAGAAAAGTAATGTTGAAAGACATCATAATTTATCCGAAACAAGGAGCAAAGAAGTAATGAATTTTGAAAATGAGTATAAACAATGCTTAGAAAAACTGGACTGGGCAACTAAGGAACTACAGGCAGAAGTTAAACCTGAAAAACTTGCTGAAATTGCTGAGTTAGTTGTCCAAACAATGACTGGCCCATGGCGTTATTTTCATACTCCAAATCATATTTTTGAAGTGGGAGGTTCACAAGATCCGGTCGAGGTATTAGCTGCTTTATTCCACGATTTAGTCTATATACAAGTAGATCATAGTGTTAACTTTAATCTCAGTTATTATATTGCTCCTTATATTCAAGAGGCACAAGGAAAGTTAAAAATTAGGGAAAAAAATGAATTGCCTAAAGATGATACTTTTGAGATGGTAACATCTATTTTTGGTTTTGTTGCTGGTCAGTTTTTGTTACCTTTTGGCGGGCAAAATGAGTTGATGAGTGCTGTGGTTGCGGCTAAAGTAATGGAAACATTTATCAAAACTAAATACCTGTTTCAAATCATTGCTTGTATTGAAGCTAGTATACCATTTCAACCGATTTGTGAAGATGGTTTGACTGCAACTGAACGTCTCTATCAAAGACTCAAAGAAACTAATACTAAGTTGAATATTAATCTTAGTGATGCCGAACTATATGAAACAATAAAAAAAACCGTTAGACTATCTAATCGAGATGTGAGTGGCTTTGGTTCTCCTACTTCAATTTTTCTAGATAATACCTGGAATTTATTGCCAGAAACTAACCATAATCTCACTAATGGTAATTCTTATACTGTTTGTGAATATCGTGTTGCTTTAGAAAAAATAGAAGGATTTATTAATTATTTGAATCCCGATTTTATTTTCCGCAAATTTGATGGGGAACCAGATGATAAAACTTATCAAAGCTGGGTTGAACAGGCAAAAAAGAATATTGAAGTAGCTAAAATTTATCTGGGAAGTAAAATTTTTTCTCTGGCTTTTATTGAGGCATTATCTATGCGCTTGGGATTGAATATACCTCTTTCAACAATGCTGGGAGAGTTGCCAACTAAAGGACATATTCCGGCTCATTTGGAGGATTTTTTACCAGATATTCATAATCCTTATCAATGTCAAAATAATTTGGAACGTGAAGTATTAACTTTGTTGGCAGATGGGCGTAGTCAAAATGCGGCTTATGATATGAGAAATTCACCATTGAGTACATTTATAGTCAAATATATAGGATTTGATGAAGTCAAAAAACAAAGACAAAGAATTAATTATTTTTTCCAAAATAATATTTCTGCTGAAGAGTTTATTAATGGCTGTAACCAAAATTTAGTCAAGACGGTTATTGATGGAATTTTAGAGTTATTTGAGAGTCGTAAGCGAGCAATTGGTGGAGTCAAAAAATGTAAGTATATTAACTGTAATAAAAATCACTAATGTCTTTCAATAAAGATTTGAGAAACTAATCTAGGACCTCAAATATACCTCGATAAAATTTTACAATTCAAAGAAAGGAATATCTGGATTTTTTTAATCAGGTGAAGTAGAAACTTTATCTGCAAATTATTGGTCGAAGTTGGTTTTAGTTATCTAGGAGAGACCGAAGTTGGTTGATTATTGATATTTGATTATTTCTCCTATGGAGTGCTACGCTTGCCAGCTATTCCATAAGTCAAGAGTAGTAATGGCAACTACTATATTTACAGTCAAAATATTAAAAAATCCCCTGGTTATAACCCTCAGAGCAACTGCTATAATTTTATAACAGTCAAACCTAAAATTAAGTTAAACTAGCATACTTTGTGCTTTTGAGGAAACTGTAAAAATATGAATGAAATAGCAGAAAAGTTACTTAAACAGGGAATTTCTCAATATCAAAATTATCAATTTGAAGCTGCTTTGAGATCTTGGCAACAAGCATTAGCTATTTACCAAGAAATTTCAGACCGCCGTAAACAAGGTGCAGCTTTAGGAAATATGGGTGTGGCTTATGAGGCATTATCAAATTATCAGTTAGCGATAGAATCTTATCAGCAACACTTAAATATTGCCAGAGAAATTCAAGACCGAAATGGAGAAGAAAAAGCATTAGGCAATTTAGGCAATGCTTATTATGCTCTAAAAAATTATCAACAAGCAGTTACATATCAACAACAATATTTAGCGATCGCTCAAGAAACTCTAGACCAATTTGCCATTGAACAAGCTTACTCTAATTTGGGGGTAGCTTATCATGGTTTGGGAGATTTGTCCTTGGCCAAAGACTGTTATCAGCAGCAGTTGGCTTTTGCGAAAAAAATAGATGATTATACTAGCCAAGGAGATGCCTTATTTAATCTTAGGTTAGTATACGAGTCAATGGGCGATAGAGAGAAAGTAGAAGAATTTAAACAGCAGCAGATAGCGATCGCTAAAGAATTATTATCAAAACAGTTGGGCAATAACTTTATAGAAATTGCCCAAACTGTGGCTCTAAATTTTACGGAAGATTTTGCAGGTAGAGATTTAAGTGGCATAGACCTCCAAGATGTTAATTTTATTGGGGCAGATTTACAAAAGACTAATTTTAGTGGTGCTAACTTAACCCTGGCTGACCTGAGTGGGGCTAATCTTAGTGGGGCTAACTTAAGTCAAGCTAATCTCTGTAATGCTAATCTGCGAGATGCCCAACTTTTAGGGGCTAATCTTACAGGTACTGATTTACGGACAAAATTACCTCGTGCAGACCTGAGTCATGCTAATCTCAGTAGTGCTGACTTGAGTAGTGCTTATCTGCCCAATGCTAAATTAGTTGATGTTGATTTAAGTAATGCTTCTTTGGAAAATGCTGACCTCAGTGGAGTTAATTTAAGTGGGGCCAATTTACGAGGTGCTAATTTAAAACGGGCAGATTTAAAAGAGGCGATTTTAGAGAAGGCTATATTTGCCCAAAATCTGGGTATTTCTGAAAATAAGAGGCAGGAGTTGGTGGCGCGAGGCGCATTTTTTCAGGTTTAAGAGTAGAAAAATAGGTTTCAACTGATTTTCAGGGAGAGAAAACTGCTATAACAATTAAAAATATAGCTGATAAAATTTTTGTTTATATGACTGGTATTGAAGGATTATGGCCTCATAATATTAGCCCCAACCGACTAGCTGTGTTGGAAAGAAAATTGGTGCTTTGGTTGCGATCGCAGGATTTTAACTCTGAGTTAACTTCTCAGTTGTTGGAATTCAAGTCTTCAGAGGAGTTACAAGCTTTGATGTTGTCTGCTACTGCTGCTGGATGTGACTTTTCTGAGTTTAGAATGATAATCAAGAGTGTGGTGGAGGCTAATACAGAAGATTTGCTGGAGTTAGCAAATCTTGCTGGTATAAATGCGACTGAAGATTTTGCTGGTGCTAAATTATTAGGGGTTAATTTATGTGGTGTTGATTTGAGTGGAGCAAATTTGCATGGTGCTTACCTACGGGGTGCAGATTTAAGTGATGCAGATTTAAGTGAAGCTAATTTGGGGAAAGTAAATTTGGGTGGTGCAGATTTGAGTGGTGCGTTGTTAAGTAATGCAGATTTAAGTAATGCTAATTTGTACCGTGTTAGTCTGGCTTTAGCTAATTTGAGTGGTGCTAATTTGAGTGGTGCTAATTTAAGTAATGCTAATTTGAGTAATGCTAATTTGAGTGATGCTAATTTGAGTGATGCTGATTTAAGTAATGCTGATTTAAGTAATGCCGGATTAGCATTAACAAATTTAAAAGGAGCTAATTTTCATAATACAAAAGTAGAGAATGCTAGGTTATGGCATGATGGTGGTTTATCTGGGGAAATGAAGCAAGATTTAATTAGCCGTGGAGCAGTTTTTGAGGATGCTTAGTCAGAGCAAAAATTCAGGGATTAATTATCAATCTTATTTTCCTTATTTTCCTGTTGATGTTTTTCTCTTTATCCTATTGGTAATTTGAGAAAATACGGATTAATTAATGGATAATGGATAATGGATAATTACCTCGGGTTTTAACCGTTACGGAATTGAATATAAGGAAATATCCTAGCACTTTTTTTCCCCTTGAAAGGGGAGGCAAATATTGCTGAATTATTTAATTAATAATTATTAATTATTAATTATTCGGTAAATAAAAGTAAGTACCTGGTCATAAATAAAGTTAACGAATGAAGAGGAGAAGTCTGGTAGGGGAGCCGTAGGTTTGGCGACGTACAGAATGGTTGGGGAAAATTTACTGGCTTCGATTATTTTACGTTTAATTTTACCTACCTACTTAGCATTTCATATAAATGTCTGTTTTGCCATAATTATACAGCAGATTCGGTCGTATATGAAGTACAAATATTAATAGACATCTCCAGAAAATAAATAAGCCTTTTATTTAACCATTGCCTAGGATAGCTGAAGATAGTATTAGTCTCCCTAAAAATCATTAAAATATCTTCCCTGTTGCCATAACAGAGCTGTTGCCATAACAGAGCTGCTCCTAGAAAAAATATATATCTTTTTCACGCCTATGTCTAATAATAAAACCTTTGTGTTGTGTGCATCTTGCCCTGGTGTACTTCACCCTTGATGAAATACGCTGTATTAGTCAAAGTGTAATTATTAAGAGTTAGACTGGACTAAATTAATTTTAACAATTGACTTCAAATAATATCTTATTTAAAACCTGAAGGAGCAGCTAGGTATATATGGCTAACCAAAAATCACTCGCTCAACTGCAAAAACTAATTCAAGGTGCTACTAATCAAGGAATAAATGATGCCGATGAAACTAGCAATCAAAAATTGACTAACAATTTTGCTGGTGTAAATCTTGAGAATGCTGACCTAAGTCTTAGCGATCTAGATGATATTAATCTGAGTGAAGCTATTCTGAGGGGTGCTTATCTACTGTGCGCTAATCTCAAAAGAAGTAACTTTAGTAATAGCGATCTGAGTCATGCTAATTTGAGTGGGGCAATAATGTGGTTTGCTAACCTTAGCAATGTCAACTTAAAGGGAGCAGACCTCAGAGGTGCTAGTTTAAGAGGTGCTAATTTAGGGGGTACTAACCTAGAAGGTGCTAACCTTTGGCGTAGCGATATCACAGATGCACAGTTAATTCAGGCTAATCTTAGAGGTGCTAATTTAACTCGTGCTAATCTCAGAAATACTAATCTCACAAATTCTAATTTTAGTTATGCTGAAATTAATGATGCTAATCTCAGGGAAGCTAATCTTAGAGGTACTAATTTTAGTCATGCCAATTTGATGAATGTTAATCTTAAAGATGCTAATCTCGAAGACGCTAATTTATCTAATGTTAATCTTTTTGGCGGTCAATTAAACCTGGCTAATTTTAGTAATGCTAATCTTGAAGGTGCTAATCTTAATAATGCTAATTTAAGTGATGCCAATCTTAATTATGCAAAGTTGAAGAATGCTAACTTAAATCATGTTAATTTAAGAGGAGTAAAAATTAATCATGGAACAGAATTAGATAATAAATGGTATCTTGTTTGGGATATTGTTAATCATGGTGCTTATGGTAGAAATTTAAGTGGCGTTAACCTGGCAAATACCGATCTTAAGGGTGCTAATATAGGCACTGCTAATTTAAGTAATGCTAATTTAGAATATGCTAACCTCAGATATGCTAACCTCAGTAATACTAATCTCATTAATACTAAATTAACTAATGCTAATCTGGCAGATATTAATTTGATTAAAGGCAATTTATATAATGCCAATATGCAAGGCACTAACCTGAGTAATACTTTATTATTTAATTCTATTCTGACAGGTGCTTTATTGAATGAGGCTAAACTGCTAAAAACCCAATTGTGTGATGCGGAATTATCAAATGCAAAATTGATGATGGCAAATCTGATGAATGCTAACTTGAAAAATGCTAGGTTATGGGGAGCTGATTTAAGAGAAATTAACCTAGAAGGTGCAGAATTAGATGGTGCTGTATTTGGTAATAATATGGGAATCTCTGAGGAAATGAAGCAGGAATTAATTAAACGTGGGGCTATTTTTAAGGATAAATATCAGGTATGATTTGAAAACATAGACTAATTAAAATGAGGTAAAGCAGGAGGCAGAAAGGTTGGAAGAAAAAGGTGGTTTAAGCAGAGGATTTGCTATAACAATGAAAGCCAGACAGCAAGAAAAATTAAAAAGATGATAGCTGAGGTGCTAATTCCTATCTTATTAAGAAACTGCTGAGGAACTCAATTTACTATATTCGGCATCAAGTAAAGCTTTTACCTCTGGTGGTTTAGCAGTAAATTGAATATAAAAAGAGCCAGACTCTGTAGGTTTATCCAAAACCTTAGCATAAATATCTTCTGCCAATTCTCCTGAATTAGTAGCAGGGCATAAATTGAGTTTAATATTAGTAAGTACAGAAGGTATAGAGTCTGTGTCTTGTGAAGCAGATTTTACCAAAGCTCCTTTAGCAGAAAGTTTGATTAAAGTACCCGAAAACAGGTTTTTTCCAACGTGCTTACCTTCTAAAATTGTATATTGGATAAGTATTTCTTCAGTTAGGTCTAAAAATATTTCTTCTTCCTTTTGTAAAAAGACATTATACTCTCCACCAATGCCACCGATATTATAAATATTAATAGGTTGTTGAACTCCTTTTGGCTGTACTAATTTTTTCCCATCAATTCTTAAAAGTGACTCTCCTATCTCTTGAAGTGTAGTTTCAGAGATGAGAATTTCACCACCAGTAGAATAAGATTCAATCCGATAAGTTAAGTTAACTTGCTTTCCTACGACACCATATTTTGTACGTTTCTCAGAACCAATATTTCCGACTACAACTTCCCCAGTATTAATACCAATTCCCATTTCTAAAGGATCTAAACCCCAAGCTTGTATTTGTTGATTCACAGCTTCCATTTTCAACTGCATAGCTACAGCACAAGCAACAGCTCTTTCTGCATCATCTTCTCTCGTTGTTGGGGCACCAAATAGAACTAAAATTCCATCACCCATAAATTCGTCAATAGTACCATAAAAAGAGGTAATAACATCTGCCATAGAGGAAAGATAAAAGTTAAGAATAGTCACAACTTCTTCTGGTGCTAATCGTTCGGAAATGCTGGTAAAACCCCTGATATCGGAAGTGAGAATCGTAATTTTTTTCCGTTCACCACCTATTTTTAAACCTTCTGGTGTTTCCAGGATATTTGAAACTACTTCGTCTGTAACATAACGACCAAAAGTCTGGCGAATATGTGCTTTTTCTGTGCGGAGTTGTTTCATCTTAAGATGTGTCTTAATACGAGCTAGTAATTCTTCTTTGTAGAATGGCTTAGATAAATAATCATTAGCACCTACTTCTAATCCGACTACTAAATCTGAAATTCTATTTTTAGCAGTTAACATCATTATTGGTAGTCGATCGAGTGGCCATATTTCCCGAATTTTTTGCGTGACTTCATAACCAGTCATGCCTGGCATCATTACATCTAGTACAATTAAATCGGGTAGACAGCCTTGATCGAGAAGATTCAAAGCTTTCTGCCCATTATTAGCCTGAATAACTTGATAATTATGCAAATAAAGTTGATTAGTTAATACCGTTAAATTCACAGCTTCATCATCAACAACTAGAATTTTGAACTCATCTTTTTCTTCTTCTTCTTCTTCTTCTTTGTTGCTTGATGGAACAACAGAAGATATTTGAACTTGATTTATTTCTAATTCTGAATAGGTTTCATTTGAAATAGATTCTACTAGATGATCGGCATTCAACAAAGACATTTGCCTTTTGAGAGAGGATTTAACAAGACTGCTTTCTGCTGGTTTTTCAGAGATAGGCAGAGTAAAAGTAAACTCTGAACCAATATTAGGAGTCGATTTTACCCAAATAGTGCCACCGTGTAATTCAACTAATTTTTTAGTGATTGGTAAACCTAAACCTGTACCACCATATTGACGCTCTGTAGATCCGTCTCCTTGTTCGAATGATTTAAAAATTGCTTGCTGTTTATCTTCCGGGATACCAATACCAGTGTCAGAGACGGTAATTGCTATTTTTTGATTGTTATCAACATAGATTAATTCTGCTGAGACTGTCACAACACCGCAGTCTGTAAATTTTATCGCATTTCCCAGTAAATTATGCATAATTTGCTGAACGCGATTTTCATCTGCTGCCGCAGGTGGGAAGTCTGCGGGAATGGCGTTAATAAGTTGCAGGTCTTTGCCTTGTGCCAGAATACGGCAAAAGGCGAGAACTACCTCAGTAACTTCTCGTATACCTACTGAACCGATTTGCAGTTCAATATTATGGTGTCGTAGTTTGGAAAAATCTAGAATATCATTGACTAAGTTTGCTAAACGATATCCACTCCCAACTATCATTAATAAATTGTTCTTTTGCAGTTCTGACACAGCTCCAGTGGCACCATCTATCATAGACTCTGCTATACCGATCATTCCATTTAGAGGGGTACGCAGTTCATGGGATGTATTTGCTAAAAATTCATCTTTGAGTTGGTCTAGGTGTTGCAACTGCTGATTTTTTGTTTCTAGATGATTAAATGATTCTTCTAATTGTTGTGCCATTTGATTAAAAGATTTAGCTAAAATAACTAACTCTTTAACTCCTGTAATTGGTACATTTTGATTTAGTTTTCCACGAGAAATTGTACAAGCTGCTTCTGATAATTTTTTGATTGGTTCAGTTATCCAACGCACTATTAATAGCCCTAAACCCAAAGCTACTCCTAAGGCTATAAAAGATAGTTCAATGGTGAAACGAGTATTGGCGTTTATTTGTCCCATAAACTCATTTTCTGGGATGACTACTACTATGAACCAATTGAGACCATAATTATCAGCATAAGGTGAAACTTGCATAAATATTCGCTCGCCATTGAGCAGAAAATCAAGTTTTTTTGTGGTGTCAATTTTACTCATGTCTTTGTATTGCGTTGTCAAATATTGTGCTGCTGATTTGATTAATTGACTATTAGTATCTACTGCTTTTTGCATTGTTAGTTCATATTTTTTTTTCGCTACCTCTGTTTGGATGGAGCTTGCTATTAGAACACCTTTTAGATCTAAAAGAAAAGCTTCTCCTGTATGACCAATTTCTATATTTTTGAGGAATTGACTTAATTCTTGAGATAAGTAAAGATCAACACCACATACTGCTTTGAGATTATTTTTCTGGTCATATACTGGCAAAGTAGCAGTAATCATAGAGACTTTGCTGCTGAAGCCTTGGTAAATTTCACTCCATGTAGCTTCACCTGCCTTAATAGCTGCTTTATACCAGGGACGATTTCGAGAATCATATTTTTGAGAACTTTGCCCAACTAAATTTATAGTATTACCTTGGCTGTCTAGGGCATATTCATAACGGAAAAAATCCGTTGATTCATTGCTAATAGATAACAGTAATGTATTATTTTCTTCCGGTCTTCTTACTCCTATAAATTCACCTTTTTGGGGACTACCGCAATAAATCGATCTAACCGACTTAAACAAGTTCATTTCTTGCCAAAAAAGACTTTCTCCTTGGGCTGGGAATATATTCAGATTGTTTTCCTTAACAGCATAAGCATTTAATTGATTAATCAGATGAGGGGTTTGTAAATAGTTATCTACTTGCTGATAAATGTGGCCAGAAACTTCTCCACGGAACTTGTTAGCTAGGTCATTGATGGCTCTCTGTCCATTCCGAAAAGATAACCACCCTATTAATCCAGCTACAATCAAGAGCTGGAAGAGGAAAGGAATAATTAAGAATGCCCTTAAAGATATTTTTCTCAAAAAGTTGGCATTCGTATTTAATTGCTTGAGCGGTTTTATTGTCATGGAAGGCTACCCTAATAATAACTAATATAATGTTCGGTTGAAGACTTATAAATAACAGATAATAGGGAAAAGGGGGGAGAGTATGAACAATTTCCTCGGGAATACTCCGCAAACATGAATTGCCCCTACAAGAATATTTTATTGATAACTGATTATCCGAAGATGATCTAATAGTTGCATTATACTAGACATCTCCAAAAATTGCCAAAGTCTTTCTCTAACTTGACTTTAGCTTCTTAATAATTGTCAAGGAATTTTGTTAATGCTACAGCATTATTAGTCTTTGAGGTATTTATTGTTAATAAGTCAATGTTTTATTACCTATTTATTTTTTTTCTTCGATTAATACATTTTTATACTAAAATTAATGTTCTTATTGCTATTCTTAGTCTAACTAAACCACATCTTGTTAGAATTATTTTTTCCTAATTAATATCTTTTAATCTGAACCTTTCTCTGGCTACTCCAAATATTTTCATCAACCTAATAATATGTTCTACAAATCTTCTTTTTCGATATTCTAATATCTGAGTCATTAGTATATAGTTTTTACAAATTTTTCACTACAATTATACCTTAATTTTTATTTTGGAGATATCTACTATGTATTTAATTCTTTTGAGTATTATGTTAAATTAGAGAGCTAGGTAACAGAGTTTTTAGTCTTACAGCAGATTCGGTCGTATATGAAGTACAGATATTAACAATTAAATCTTTCTAGTGCGGGCCGGAATGCCCGCTTCGGGGTGTACCTCACGCCTGGTGGAATCTGCTGTAAAATATCTCAAGGGAATAGATAGTTAGGTTTATTCGCGCCTACCTACTTAAATTTTCAATTGAATCTACATCACTAGGTAATTCTTGAGTCAAAACTTCAGCACCCTCTGTGGTAACTAAAACATCATCTTCAATCCTAATCCCTCGAACATCAGAAAACTTTTCTAGCTTTTCCCAATTAACAATATCCTGATATTTTTGGCGCATTTCTGGGTTATTTAAAATGCCAGTAACTTGATAAAAACCAGGTTCAATTGTAACTAACATTCCGGGAATTAATTGGCGATTTAATCGCAAAAAACCTAAACCAAAACGACTACTACGCTCTCGACCTATTTCATATCCAGCTAAATCTCCTAAATCTTCCATATCATGAACATCTAAACCTAATAAATGACCGATTCCATGAGGAAAAAATAAGGCATGAGCATCCATTTCTACTAAGTCTTCTGCTTTGCCTTTTAAAATTCCTAAATGTACTAATCCTTCGGCAATAATTTTAGCTGCTAATAAATGAATATCCAAATATTCAACACCTGGTTTAACTTGAGCAATACAGTTATCATGGGCAGCTAAAACTACATCATAAATATCCCTTTGTGTGGGAGAAAATTTACCAGAAACAGGCCAAGTACGAGTTACATCACTAGCCCAACCTAAAGTTGTTTCTGCCCCCACATCTGCTAATAGTAAATCTCCTGTTTGTAGAGCGTGATGATATTGTTCATTGTGCAAAACTTCGCCATGTACAGTCACAATACTGGAGTAAGCACAAGTCATATTATGGGAGATAATAATACTTTCCATTGCAGCGCGAATATTAGCTTCAAATTGAGCATTTTTTGTGGCTGCCATTCCCGCTTTATGAGCTTCTATTGTTACTTTTGCTGCTTGCTTTATTTCTGTTAAAGCTGTGGCATCATGGCTGAGTCTTAAAGAAATAATTGCTTTAGTTAATTCTAAGTCAGTTTCTTGCGGTTTATTAGATGGGGAAATGTCGCGATTTAGAATATGAGATTGTATAATTTTAGTAGTGAGATTTTGTACAGAAATAGTTGCTGCATTTGTGGCGCGGGATTTTAATTCTTGCATCGGAAAAGCACCATCAGCACCAATAATTTCTGCTAGGAAATCCCGTGAAGGTATTTCTCCATGCCAAAGTTGACTACTCGGCGGTGGATTATCCATAAATAGTTCTAATTTTTCTCCTTCTAAACCTATAGCAGCGTCTTCAATAGGTAGACCAGCAAAATAAATAAAATGACTGCTAGGGCGGAAGGGAAAAGTATTAGCTGGAAAGTTGCGGGAACTACGACTGCCTGACCAAAGTATGGTGGGAAAATTAATTATTTTGGCTAATTTTTGTCGTCTGTTACGGAGTGTTTGGGCTAGATAAGTATGATTGGAAGGAATGTGCATGGTAGTTATTTATTGGATGGTTATTTATGGTTACTAGAGACTGTTTATCAACTAAATATTAAAGCTTGAAGACCCCCAAGAATTAAAATCCCATCGGGAGTAGTAGGGGTTTAGTCTCCAAAACCCTACAGAGGACTAACTATATTTCAGTCCATTTTAATAGATTTTAGCTATGGAGACCTAAAATTAATTTCTGGGGCGAGTTTTAGGAGTAATCTCCGGGTGGTTAATTGTGCAAATAGTTTAACAAAACTGTTAACATTCCCCACCATTTTCGTGGTTAATTAGGCAGTTATACTAATCAAGAATATAGAACTTGAAAAATATTCAGCTTTTCATCAAAACAGGTAACAAGTTTAGTATACTACTTATTACTGGGGAAAGTCAATTCTCGGATATTTTACCCAAGGCAATACAGCAAAAGTTAAAATTAAGCACAAATAGAAAATGCCTAGTATAAAATTTTGGATTGTTAGATCGACTATCTTATTAGCAGCAGTAGTGACTATCTTTTATGATGGTACTACTGAAGCCATAAATAATGGGAGTATTGTCTGTAAAAATAATTGTTTCCAATTAACTCAAGGCTACCCATCGGAAAATTTACCAGAAATTATTGGAGAAGATTCACAAGTAGAAAAATTAGTAGGAGGTTTTAAATTTACCGAGGGACCTGTCTGGCATCCAGATGGTTTTTTACTCTTTAGCGATATTCCAGGAAATACTATTTATCAATGGGAGCCTAATCAAGAAGTTAAGGTATTTCGTAATCCTTCTGGAAATGCTAATGGTAATACATTAGATTTACAAGGAAGATTAATTACTGCTGAACATACTAATCGTCGGGTATCACGGACTGAAAAAGATGGTAAAATTATCACAGTTGCTAATGAGTATAATGGTAAAAGTCTGAATAGTCCTAATGATTTAGTTGTTAAATCAGATGGTAGTATTTATTTTACTGACCCTCCTTATGGGATTAAACCAGAACAAGAAAAATTGGGTTTTTATGGTGTTTATCGAATTGCTCCAGATGGTAAATTAACTTTATTAGTTGATGATTTTGTTCGCCCTAATGGTATTGCTTTATCCCCTGATGAAACGAAACTTTATGTTAATGATTCTGAAAAAGGTCATATTCGTATTTTTGATCTGAAGTCAGATGGAACTCTAGAAAATGGAAAGATTTTTGCTGAGTTAAAAGACCCGAATAAACAAGGTGTACCTGATGGGATGAAAGTGGATTTACAGGGAAATATTTATAGCACAGGGCCGGGAGGAGTTTGGATTTTTTCTCCATCGGGAAAGTTACTAGGAATTATTGCTGTGCCGGAGAAAGTTGCTAATTTAGCATGGGGAAATGATGACTATAAAACTCTTTATTTAACAGCTAGTAAAAGTCTTTATCGAATTACTCTTAAAGTTGCTGGTATTAGACCTGGTGTCATGTAAGCATTCAGTTATTAGCAGTCAGCTTTTAATTTAGGGTTTTTCATAAAATTATTAATCTCTTAACTAGGCTAACTTGCTTAGTATAGCCGTTCTCATATTAATGAAGTTCAGTATTTTCCTTTCAAGAATACAAAGTTATTTTTGACTATCAAAGAGAAATAAAATTTTGACTAAAATATAGCTAGTTTTCTGTAGGGTTTTGGTCTCCAAAACCCTACTTTAAATATAGGGGGTGAATTCGACGGGGAATTCTATCTGTAATATTTTGTCGATCGACATTCTCTGAAAATTGAACTGTTAATTATCAATTATTAGGCAAATCAAATAAATTGGGCGATCTAGTGTTGATCAAATAAACCTTGACAAACATTCCCTAAAAATATTAACTTACAAATTATCAGACAAAATTCTATTAAAACTAAGGCTAATGTTGAAAAAAAATCTATTTGAATCATCATATCAAGCAGTATTTCTCGGTTATAACTTTCTGCCAATTAATCCTTGGAAACTACTGTCAAATCCTGCCACTCAAATAATGACATTTTTACATAATTATCACATTCACAAAAATATTAAATATTTGACAGTTAATAATTATGATTTAAAACTAGATATTTATCAATCTCTCGCACCCAAACCACAACCAACAGTAATTTTTATTCACGGTGGTGGTTGGGTAGAGCGCCCCAGGGAAGTGGATCTGTTTTTTTTATTGCCATATCTAAAAATGGGTTTTTCCATTGTCAATGTGGGGTATCGTTTGGCAGCACAGTCGTTAGCACCTGCAGCAGTAGGAGACTGTCGGTGTGCTTTACGTTGGGTAGTGAGCAATGCTCAACAATACAATTTCGATCCTGAAAAAATTGTTGTCAGTGGGTTTTCTGCTGGTGGTCATTTAGCGATGACAACTGCTATGTTAACTCCTGATGCTGGTTTTGACTCTTATTGCCCAGGTGATGAGGAGTTAAAAGTGGCAGCGATCGTCAATTGGTATGGTATTACTGATGTCAAAGATTTGCTTGAGGGAGCAAATGTTCAAGATTATGCCTTGGAGTGGATGGGAAACCAGAGCGATCGCTTGGAAATAGCAGAGCGTGTTTCTCCAATTAATTATGTAAATTCTCAACTTCCGCCTATTTTTACTGTTCATGGTGATGCTGATTTAAGTGTGCCATATAATCACGCAGTAAGATTTCACGAAGCACTTAATCAAGCTAATGTACCCAATGAATTTTTAACTATTCCAGGGGGTGGTCATGGAGAATTTAGTTATAGTGAAAATCTCAATATTTATGAAAATATTGAGGCATTTTTGAGAAAATATGGTTTGTTTAATTATTAAAATTAGTTCTACTCGCAGCCAGATATCTTTGAGTGAATTCTTTAAAAAAAACAAAAATTTTGATGCTTCTAATATTCTGAGTATTAAAATTTGCTTAGTATAGATTAAAATCTCAATTGTTATTAATTTTAATAGATAAAGACAAATGCTATATCAATGAAAGTACAATATGATAGTCGAGAAAATGAACTAATCCAGTTATTTAATTTAGAAAGACCAGTTAATTTAACTCGTAGTGGAACAGATGCAATCTTGACTTTTAACACAATAAAAATTCCTTTTGAATTAAAGTCAACTACAAAGACTTCTGTAACTACAGTTAGAGATTTTGGACCAAAAAATATTAAAAAGTGGAGAGAAAAACATTGGTTATTTGGTTTCTATGAAAAAGGTGTTCAATAATTGATAATTGATAATGAATAATTGATAATTACCAATGCTGTGACATTTTCTGCCACAAATATTAGAGGTTCAATTTCTAGTACAGCACGAATAAATTCGGGGAACATATCGCGATTATCTTCCTTACCTTTTTGACGACCAGCAACAGAAAAAGGCTGACAAGGCGGACCCCCGTGGATAATATCAACCAAGCCACGATAGGGTCGCCAATCTACTTTTTTGACATCTACCTTTTCACCTGAAAAAATTTGCCAGTTTGGTCGAAGATTACCCAAAGTATTACCAGCTTCTGTGAGAATATCGTAAGAGGCAATATGACTAAAACCTGCTCAGTCGAAGCCAAGATCGAGACCACCACCTCCACTAAATAAGGAGAGAGTTCGCCATCCATTCTTAGGCATTTGTGGCATTAGTTTTTCAGGATTTAGATTGGGGATATTGATCGGATGAATAGGTTTTTCACCTTCTCCATTTAAAGCTTGTTTTTAGCGCGACTAGATGCTTTTGAACGTTGTCTATAAATTTCTATTTGTGCTTCGGTAATATCCCAACCTTGATAGGGTGATGATGTTGACATTAGGCAAGTTTTCTGGATTGGATTTAATATTGATTAATAATATCATTTCAAGGCAGGAATAAGAAAAGTAGGGCAAATTTTATGATTAATATTAATGGTAAATAGGTGTGATATTTGCCCACCTTAGCCGTTAGACATTCTTCAACCCCCTATATCCTTTTTCAGAGATATTTGACTATAATTTGGGAATACTTTTGAGAAAATTTTCTCTGCTATTTTGCCATAATTTTTGCTCGACAGTAGTAGTAGTAGGGTGGGCAAATGTTCTAATTGATATAAATGCTAAATAATCGTGATATTTGCCTACCTTAGAAGAAGAGCGATAAACCCACAATAGCTAGATACAGATTTGGGCATGAATGCAGGGATGAATGATTCCACTTCCTCCCACTTTATTATCAGTTTTACTATCAAATAGTTGCTAAATCTAAGACGAATTCAGGCAAAATATTTTCTCCTGATATTGTCTGTGGATTTTCTAATATTTCTACTTCTTGACCTTGACGATAAATTTCTACTTGCCGTTGTTTCCGATTAATTAACCAGCCTAATTCAGCACCATTTTCTATATACTCTTGCATTTTTTCTCGTGTTTTTAGTAATGAATCGCTTGGCGACATTAATTCAACGACAAAATCAGGACATATTGGCGGAAAACTATCTTGATCTTCTGGAGTTAAACTATTCCAACGCTCCATTTTTATCCAAGAAGAATCAGGGGCACGTTTAGCTCCATTGGGCAGTTGAAAACAACCGTTAGAATCAAAAACTTTACCTTTTTTACTCCGTTCATTCCAGAGCCAAAGTTGAGCAGTTATTCCGGCATTATTGTTGCTTGTATTTCCTCCTGTGGGAGACATAATAATTAATTCTCCATTTGCCGTTTTTTCAAATCTTAAATCGTTGTTGTCGCGACATAGTTGCCAAAATTGTGATTCGGTAAGGTCGAGTTTTAATTCTAATACTGGTGGTAAATATATTGTGGGTATTTCCATAATTTTTGCTTTCTATTTTTCGGTGGATTTAATAATATATTCTATAACATAGATATTTGTTGGGTTCGCTGCCCCTTAACCAAACCTACAGTATTGTAACTAACTAATTATCCGGACTTGATATACAGCATATTTCGGACAAATGATGTACAAGTTTTACTATTCAAACTCTTGTGGTGCGCGCCGGAATGCCCACTTCGGAGGTGTACCTCACACCGCAGCGGGAAGTGCTGTAATTCATGGGTAAAATGTACTGTGAGCGTCTCGAACGCGCGAACTAGAAGCTCGCACTTGATGGTTTGCTACGCCCGCCGACATAATATCCATCTTAACTCTAAAGGCGGTTTAGCCTTTGCCAAGGGAAACACATCTCTACCAGTCGCCCAACTTTCAAACCAACTTGTGGGAGGCCAAGCTGCTGTAGGTAAATGCTGACGTTCGTATTCTATGACTAACTCATTGGAAATTATCGCTAAGGGTAAACCCTCCATAGCTGTTGTCAACTCCTCAAAAGTAAACAAACTCGACCAACATAACTGCGCCATCTCTCGGACTAACTCATCCGGTACATATTCATCCACAGTCAAAAACATATTGAATAAAAGTAGACCGCCAGACCCAATAACATCACACATTTTTGCCAAAAATAGTCGCAGGTCGTCTACATCCCGAAAATGAGATACTACTTCTGTGGCGATCGCTAACTGATAAAAAGCTGGTCGTAACCTTGTTAGTGGATCGAGAATATCTCCTTCGATAGCATTTATTGATAATCTTTCTGTAGCGATCGCTGTTTGTAATTGTTCAATAAAAGCAGGCGTTAACTCTAAAACATCTACATAATGAGCTTTTCGCGCCAAAGGCAAAGCATTCCTACCTGTTCCTCCACCCACATCTAATATTTTGACAGCAGCACTTTTACCAAATTCTGCCACAGTTGCTAAGACCTTAGCATCAGGGTGGGAACCAAATAAAGGAGGTTTTCGTGTCTCCACCCAAGACTTGTATTGCTCTGCCAAAGTTGGAATACGCAGATTTACTTGACAAGCTATACCTTTTTTTGGAGGTTTGACTAACTCATATTGAACAACTAACATCGAAGTTGTAGCAGTATTAAACCCCTCTGCCAACTTCCTTTGGATAATTTGACGTAATTGTAGTTGTCTTTCGGTGGGCATTGGTCTACCCAAATGAGAAAATAGATTTTCTACAATATTTGTATAATAGTCCAGCATACCAGGCAGACAAGGAAAGAACAACTCGCCACGACCTGAAATATAGCTATCAAGCTTATATAAAATAGCTTTTTTAAGAATAGCTGGAGAAGTTACAAGTGGCAGTTGGTCACTTATTAGCAATGTCTTTTCCTGGTTCATCAGCAGATTCTGCCTTGATTAATTTTATTGTTGCTACGCTCCGAAGGTCTTAGGTGGTAGGTCTTAGGTGGTAGGTTACTCACCTAAAACCTAATTCAAATAGTCTAGTACAATACGATGGAAATCAACCAACTATCTAATAATTAACAACAGCTTTAGCATTTCCTCAAATCAATAATTTTGACCGAAACTATATCTCGAAGTAACTCAGTCATCTATTTAAAAGCCAAAAGAATATTTTCCAGAACTATTACTTTAATTTTCCTAATATTCTTAGTTAATTTTGACTTTTGACTTTTGACTTTTAACTTCTTAATTAGTACCTGTAAAAACTACTTCTGGAAATTTTCCTTGAGCTTCTGACATTGGTCGTCTTCTACCCTCCTCTTGCCAATAGTTAATTACTTCAGTAGCCTTATTCAGGAGATCGACCCGATCTGTTTCAGAAATCCAATGTTTAGCCTCCATTTCTGCTTTTAGTTCTTCCCAGGCATCATTGCGAGGCCAGAAAAAGTAAGAAGTTAAAGGACTGGCACCAGTTCCCACCACTTGATCGACGGCAAGTGCTACATTATCTTCTAACCAGACTACTTTTAGTATAAATTTGGACAATTTACCTCCAGAGCCAATTTAGGCTAATATTCAAGGTTTACACAAAAGCTAATTTTACCATGGAAATTTGATGATGGATCAAGCAATTTTGGTTTTTGATATTGATGGTGTGATTCGAGATGTGGGTGGGTCTTATCGGCGGGCGATCGCGGATACGGTAGAGCATTGTACATCCGGTGCTTTTTGCCCCACTTTGGCAGATATTGACCAGCTTAAATCTGAGGGTGTTTGGAATAATGACTGGGAGGCTTCGCGAGAGTTAGTTTATCGTTTTTTTGAGGGCCAAGGTCAAAAACGGGAGGATGTGGGTTTAGATTATCAAAAGTTAGTGGCTTTTTTTCAGTCTCGTTATCGGGGTCTAGATGAGGATAACTGGAATGGTTATATTTGTTCGGAACCTTTGTTGGTAAGTTCTAGTTATTTTGAGCGGTTGACAGCAGCAGGATTTTCTTGGGGATTTTTTAGTGGAGCAATGCGGGCGGAAATTGCTTATGTTTTGGAGGGAAAGTTGGGGTTGAGTTCCCCGGTAGTTGTGGCGATGGAGGATGCACCGGGAAAACCTGACCCTACGGGATTATTTGCAGTATTGGAGCAGTTGGAAAAACAACATGGTTTGGCTGAAAATTTACCTGTGATTTATGCTGGTGATACGGTGGGAGATATGTATACGGTGGAGAATGCTCGTCTAGCGATGCCGTCGAGAACTTGGACCGGGGTGGGTGTGTTGCCTCCCCATGTACAGGAGACTGAGGCAAGGCAATATGCTTATGCTGCTAAATTATTGGAGGCAGGAGCAAGGGTGGTTGTGAATAATATTGAAGAGTTGTGTGAGGAGGCGATCGCTAATACCAAGCTCTTTTGTTCTCTATTAGACATCTCCAGAAATTAAATATTCCTTGATTCCATATAAGTATGAGTGGTATGGCTCAAAGTTAGTAATAGCAGATAGATTTTATCCAAGTTCTAACTGATTTCAAGCCTGCTCCTGAAGATAAGTTACAGACAAACGTAGGGG
>CAJICP010000731.1_pt1 | contig 23204 bp, 24 predicted proteins | sample 9199641 | NCBI WGS metagenome assembly CAJICP01 (sample SAMEA7708340, study PRJEB35096) | sediment metagenome | biome: marine neritic benthic zone biome [ENVO:01000025]; feature: sediment [ENVO:00002007]; material: shallow marine sediment [ENVO:03000034] sea grass bed [ENVO_01000059] ... | reverse complement strand
GGAGGACATCACCTCTGTCAAAACAGCGGTCAGTTTTTTTTCTGACTGAAGAATCCCGCTTTGTCGCGTAAGCGCAACGTCGGGAGTATGTCAATAAATTATAGTATTTTGGTAAGGTCTTCCATATATAAGCTCCCATAGATTTGATAAATTATAGTATTTTGGTAAGGTCTTCCATATACTGTAAATTTTTTAGAATGAGTTAAGCTTTATAGAAATATAGATGTCCATTTTATTAACAAACCAAACAAGTATAGCACTACATAAAATATTTCATAAGCATATTTTAAATAACTCACATCAAATCCGGTTGAATACCCACGAATAGTAGGTACGTTGCATACAACCTCCCTACGGAACAGGTATAATAGCTAAGAGAATAACGTATTGGTAATGCTTACGAGGGTCATCCTTTGGCGTTGCGGGTAATTGCCAGGGAAATTGGCAGCAAGCCTTTTAATGGTAATGTGGTAGCTTATTGGAAAAGGTATGGAAATGAAATTCAACAGGTGGAAAAGGGAATTGAGGAAGCTAAGACTAAGGGAATAACTGCTGGTGCTGACGATAAATTTCAGCTAGACCGATATACCCGTCAGTTGCGGAAAAGTGTCAGCTCGCGACTAGATAAAACTTTTTTACGGTTGCGCAAAGACACCCTTAATGCTTATCTGTTGATTTGTGCTGCTGCAATATATCGGTGTGAAGTGCCAGAGAGTTTTTGGCTGAGTCTTTTGAAAGATTGGAATTGCGATGAAGAAGAGCAATAAGTTGCATTGCAGACTTTACGCGATCGCTTTTTGGTTGAGGAAGTGGGAGTTGATGAAAGTGGTGAGTTTCTGCTCAGGCAGCATAATTTAATCCGTAGTGTGGCACTTGAGCATTTAAAAAAATTAGATGAGGAAGATAGTTAATTTAGAAAAGTGAAAAAAAATAGCCAAGATGTAGCTATCCGACCTTCTGCTGAGTCTGTTTTGGAATTACTAAAACTCGACCCAGATGCTCTGATGTCGATTAAGCCACTTTCTAAACGTCTTCAATATCAGGCTGTTATTATATGGTTAACTGAATACAAATGTCCGCCAGAAATAAATAATAACTTAGAGTTAGTCAAAGGTTATCTAGAGGCATTTTATCATCTTTGTGAAGTAGAAGATTGGGAAAGAGCAAGTCAAATTCTCCAGATTGAAGTACCGCCAATTAATCAAGATTTAGCTACTCAACTCCATAGGTGGGGTTACTATCAAGTATGTATTCAACTCTACAGTAGACTATTAGGTAAATTGGATTGGTATTGGGATAGTATTTGTTTAAATGGTTTGGGTCTTGCTTACTATTCTCTAGGAGAATATGACAAAGCTATCAACTATCATCAGCAGAGTTTACAAATTGCGATAGAAATAGGCGATCGTTATGGCGAGGGTAATGCTTTGGGGAGTTTGGGTAATGCTTACCTTTCTCTAGGAGAATATGACAAAGCTATCAAATATCATCAGCAGCATTTACAAATAGCGAGGCAAATAGGCAACCGTTATGGCGAGGGTAATGCTTTGGGGAGTTTGGGTAATATTTACTATTCCCTAGGAGATTATCGTCAAGCTATCGAATATCTCCAAAAGAGTTTGCAGGGTGTACCTCACAGATACGAAAAATTATTTGCTAAAATAAAACAATTCAAATGTCACGGTTAAATTATTATGGTAAACTATAACCCACTACTTAATCTACCATCAAGTGACGAATTACCTGATTCAGACGACAAACCTGTGGATCATGAAATACAAATCCTCATTCCTAACTTACTAAGACTAATTTTAAATCAATTATGGGGAGATCGCTCTGATTGGTTTTTTGGCGTGAATATGGGAATTTACCACACCACGGGGTCTAATCCTAGAATTGCTATAGTTCCTGATGGTTTCCTCAGTGTGGGAGTTCCACGACTGAAAAATGATAAGTTGCGACCTTCCTATATTCTTTGGGAGGAAAATTATATTGTTCCCATATTGGTATTGGAGATTGTTTCTAAAACCTATGGGGGTGAATACGATGAAAAAATGATTGATTATGCTCGGTTGGGAGTATTGTATTATGTGATTTATAACCCAGATTATTCAAAGCAAGACAAACATGAGCATTTTGAGGTGTATCGTTTGCTAGATGGAGCATACCAACGTTTAGAGGGAAATCCCGTGTGGATGCCAGAAATTGGTCTGGGGATAGGGTCTGAAGTTGGTAATAACGATCGCTGCCAACGGGAGTGGTTGTATTGGTATGATTCTCAAGGGAATAGGTTTATGACTCCAGAAGAGGAAGCACAAAGACTTAAACAGATGTTGCGCTCCTTTGGTGTCGATCCAGAGCAGTTGTAGCTATACAGAGCTTTTCAGATAGATGACCTCACGTCACAATCAAAACCTTGTAGGGACCTTCCATGGAAGGTCCCTACTGTGGTCTACCCATAAAAAAAATGCTATAATCATCAAAATTTATCAATATTAAAAGTAAGTAATTATGTCTTCTTCAATTATCTCACAACACATAGAAGTTACTGAGGGTATCTGTGGTGGAAAACCTCGTCTTGCCGGACATCGAATTAAAGTTCAAGATATTGTTATTTGACATGAAAGAATGGGAATGTCTCCAGATGAAATTATTTATCATCATCCTACTATTACCTTAGCAGATGTTTATGCAGCCCTAGCCTATTACCATGACCATCGAGCAGAAATTAGGCAACAAATTGAAGAAGGAGAAGCTTTTGCCAAACAATTACAAGGGGAAAAATCATCTTTAATTCAAAAAATTATCAAGGGTGAAAATGTCAAACAAAATTAAATTTCATCTAGATTAAAATGTTAGTAATGCCATAGCAAATGGTTTGAGAATACGATCAATTAATGTTACAACCTCAGCAGAAGTATTGCTCATTGGTGCATCTGACGAACAACAATTAACTTATGCTTTATCTGAAAAACGAGTTATTTTCACCTTTGATGATGATTTTCTCAGTTTGACTGCTAAAGGTACTGAACATTGTCGGATTATTTATACTCGTCAACAACGTCAGTCAATAGGAAAAGTTATTAGCGATTTAGTCTTAATTTGGGAATGTTTAGAACCTGAATATATATACAACAAGATTGAGTTTTTGTAGCTCATACTAAATTCGGCGATCGCTCAGAATACCTGTAGAAATCATCCCATGATATATTGACCATTTAGCTAAGGATAATTGCTAATTTTTTCCCAACTTCAACCGTTGTTGGTCTGACAAATTTTCTGCCAGAATACTAATATTTTCTACAGGAATATTAATTTTAACTTTCTCACCAATAAAATATTGGTTCAGATGCAAACGATTAATATTTTGTCTGCGGATAACTATTTTAGTTTTGTCAGTTAAACCGACAATATAGCGAGTATCAGTACCAATGTAAACAAGATTTTCTACTATTCCTAAAATATTAGATTCTGCTGTATTAGTTGGCGGGTAAATTTCTATTTTTTCTGGTCTGACAACTAAAGTAATAATTGTATCTATCGGCAGATGATTAACAGAGGATATTAATAAAGGCAAATCTTCATCTATTAACACTAAGCTTTTATCCTGCTGATGTGCAGTTATCCGCCCAATTAAAAAGTTACTTTCCCCAATAAATTCAGCCACAAAACGAGTTTTTGGTTGTTCATAAATCTCTACAGGAGTTCCCACTTGTAAAACTTCTCCTTGGTGCATAACTGCTATCCGGTCAGACATTGTTAAAGCTTCTTCTTGGTCGTGGGTGACATAGATAAAAGTAATACCCAACCTTTGCTGCATTTGTTTTAATTCCAACTGCATTTCTTTGCGCAATTTCAAATCTAAAGCACCCAAAGGTTCATCAAATAATAATACTGCTGGTTGTTTAACTAATGCTCTGGCTAAAGCTACTCTTTGTTGTTGACCACCAGATAATTGTTGGGGATAACGTTTCTGCATATCTATTAATTTTACTTGAGCTAAAGTATCAGTTACCCGACGATTTATTTCTGGGCGTGGCAGATTTTCCATTTCTAATCCAAAGGCAATATTTTCTGTAACTGTGAGGTGAGGAAATAAGGCATAATTCTGAAAAACTGTGTTAACTGGTCGATGAAATGGCGGGTTGTTTCCCATTAGTTGACCTTGAATATAAATTTCTCCAGATGTGGGTATTTCAAAACCAGCTATCATTCTTAATGTGGTTGTTTTACCACAACCAGAGGGACCCAAAATGGAAAAAAATTCTGATTTTTCTATCTGAAGATTGATGTTATTTACAGCAATAAATTCTTTTTGATGCTGACCTTTGAATGTTTTGGAAATGTTGATAAGTTCAACTGCTTTATTTTCCATTTATTTATGAGTAAATTATACTTTCTGATTATTTAATTTAGATAGCAATTATCAGTGAGCGGGCGAAACTGTTTGTTAAATGAAAGTTAAATCCTTATGTAGGGTGGGTTGGAAATATGGACTGTTGTTCATCCTAGGTGAAAGCTGTCTGCCGTAACCCACCGAGATTAACTATTTTGGGTGTATTAATATTTGTTTTATAAACAGTTTATAAGTAGATATACAAATAATTTTGTCTACCTACTTATAAATCTCTATTTAAACTTGAGTTAAAATTTACTATTTACCGATAAGACCCCGTCCTTAAGGACGGGGTTTAAAATTAAGGTTTAAAGCCTCTCATTCGCCGTGGAGAAACAAGAAAAAATTTTCATGATCATTCAATCCTCTTCCTTTTAGGGAGAGGTAATTATCAATTATCCATTATTGAACAACCCCTAATTTAACTTCTGTCCAAGCTTCATCATATAAAATTGTGGCTTGACCAAGGTCTTGAATATAATCAAGTTTGGCAAATAATTCTGGTGGGGGATAAATAGCAGAATTATTCAAATCAGCAGCTTCGATTAAACCTTGGTCTTTTGCTGCTTGGTTTGGAGTAGCATACTTAATGAAATTTGAGATTTTTGCTCCTATTTCTGGTTCGAGAATAAAGTTAATAAATTTTTCTGCAAGTTGTTTATTTCTACTTCTTTTGAGAATAACCATATTATCAGTTAAGAGAATACTTCCTTCTTTGGGAATAGCGTAACGAAGGTTAGGATTTTCTTTCATAACTTGGAAAACATCCCCACTCCATTCACAAGTTAAATCTACTTCCCCTTGGTCTAATAAGTTTTGACCAGTATCCGGCGCAAAAGCAGCGATCGCCTGTTTATTTTTAATTAGAAAATCTCTGGCTTTATTAATTTCTTTAGGGTTAGTTGTATTGGGGTTATAACCAAGAGAAATTAAGGCAATAGAAAAGCTACTACGCATATCATCTAATAAGGCTACTCTCCCTTTAAATTTTGGGTCAAACATGGTTGACCAACTATCAATTTTACCCCCAGTTGCTTTAATGTTATAACCTATTCCCATTGTGCCCCACTGGTAAGCCACACTATATTTATTGCTTGGGTCGTAGGGGGGACTAATAAATTTATCATTGAGATTTTTTAGATTAGGAATATTTTCTTGATTCAGTTCTTCTAGTAGTCCTTCAGATGCCATAATTTTCACCATATAATCAGCGGGAAAAGCTACATCATAACCAGGATTTCCAGGTTTAATTTTGGCATATAAGTCTTCATTACTTTCGTAGGTATCGTATTGAATTTTGACATTAAATTTATTCTCAAATTCAGTGATTACTTCAGGAGCAATATATGTTGACCAATTATAGATACTCAGAACATTATTATCTGTATTTCCTGAAGTATTGGGATTATTACTACAAGCAATGGAGAGAATAAATGTGATAGTAAATAGCAACAAAAAAGTTATAATTTTTTTCATAGTTATCAGGAAGAAGGAAGGCATGACAAGGATTTTTAAGACGGATATACGGATGGGAAAAATTCTAATACTGTAGCTTGGGTTAAGGGTACTTCGCAACCCTATCCCTATTTTTTGTTATGGGTATTTAACCTGACATGATATTAGTTCTCTTGAGAATAATTTTTCTGTTTGCAGTGGGATTTTTATTCAACCTTTAATATTGAGTTTATCAACAACTTGCGAGAAGGTCAAATAAGCATAGAAACCCAATTAATAAATTTAGAGTAAATCTTCATGGATGCTTTATTTATCAAGAAATAATTCAGGAGATAGGTAGGGGAGCTGTAGGTTTGGCAACCGTACAAAATTTAGATAGAAATTCTATATGTAGGAGCGGATGAATAATTGGGTTGAAGACCCTTTGGAAAAAAGGATTTGGTAACCAAACCCCTACAGGTGATAGGTAGTAGATAAATCTTAATGTTGCCAAATCCTATTAGTTATTTGTAACATTATTTTATCAGGTTTGGTATAAGACCAATACTAATTAATTCTATTTCCTGGTACTGACTCGGTGACTCCTTCTTCGCATTTTGTATTTTGCTCGCTAATTAATACCAATTCCCAAAAACTTTGCTATACTTGGATTTTCTATTGGAGTAAATGCTCGGTATTCAGTAATTTTTGTTATGAATAAACCTCATTTTTTCCAGCTTATAAGTATAGCATTACTTTGTCACGCATGGTATAAAACCCTAGGGAATTGGGAATTTTTTTCGGTAATTTTAGGCATTTTTTTGATTCCCTAATTTATCAATAAAAAGCGAAGATATCACCAACATTAAAGAAGCTAGTAACATCAAAGTAGATATAGCATTAATGGCTGGAGTTACCGAAAATTTAATCATACCATAAACGAATAATGGTAATGTTGTTGAACCCACCCCGGCAGTGAAAAAAGTAATTACAAAATCATCCAAAGACAAGGTAAAAGCTAACAAAGCAGCACTAAAAATTCCCGGCCAAATGAGGGGTAAAGTAATCCGAAAAAAGGTTCGCCATTCATTAGCACCTAAGTCTAAAGCTGCTTCCTCTAAAACAGGGTCAACTTGAGCAAGTCGCGCTCTGACAATTACAACAACAAAAGAGATACTAAATACTATATGACCAATAATTACTGTCGGTAAGCCTAACACTAAACGAATACCTAAAAAATTTTCTATTAACTGAAAGCCAAGAGAAAAGAAAACTAATAAAGAAATACCTATAGTAATTTCTGGAACAATTATTGGCAAAAAAAGTATTGCCTCTAAAATATTACGTCCTGGAAAACGAAAACGTTCTAATCCTAGGGCAATCATAGTACCAAAAATTGTTGCTAGTAATGTGGAAATTGTTGCTACTAAAAGACTATTTTTCAATGGGTCCCAAATCATCACATCACTCACAGTATTATCAGTGACTCCTTGCAATAAATTACCATACCAATCTAAAGTAAAACCTCGCCATACAGCATTAAAACGAGAATCGTTAAAGGAGTAAATTACTAAAATAAAAATAGGTAGATAAAGAAAGGCAAAACCTAGGGCTGCATTTAGCCACAAACCAAATTTGCCAAGAGAACGAATGAGTAAATCAACTTGTTTCATTCTTGCTTTTAGAGTGAGATTTTTTTCTCTTCCGAAATGCGGAAATATATGAAAACTGGGATGAATACAACTATCATTAATAAAATTGATAATGCCGAGCCAAACGGCCAATTTCTAGCTTTGAGAAATTGATTTTGAATGAGATTTCCCACCATCATAGTTTTGGCACCTCCCAAAATATCAGGAGTAATAAAAGCACCAAATACAGGTATAAACACCAACAATGAACCTGCAACTATTCCTCGCATTGTTAATGGTAAAACTACACGAATAAAGCTCCGAAAATCATTAGCTCCTAAATCTTGAGCAGCTTCTAACAACGAAAAATTAAAGCGTTCAAGTGTGGCATATAACGGTAAAATCATAAATGGTAAATAGCCATAAACCAAACCAATAATCACGGCAAAGGGGGTAAATAAAAGAGTCAAAGGTTCGTCTATTAATTTCAAACTTTCTAAAGCAACATTGAATACTCCTTCAGTCCTAAGTAATACTATCCAAGCATAAGTACGCACTAAAAAATTAGTCCAAAAAGGAATGATTACTAGCATCAATAAAACATTACGCCAAGGTGGTCTCAGGGTAGCAATAAAATATGCTAAGGGATAACCAATTAATAAACAGATAATAGTTGTAATTAAAGCGATCGATAAAGACCTAAAAAATATTGACCAGTATATTCCTTGGGCTAGTCGTTGATAGTTATCTAGGGTGAATTTCCAAATCACACCGCCATAAGTACCCCGTTCTAAAAAGCTATAAATTAAAACAATTATTAAAGGGATGATAAAGAAAATTAATAGCCAGATAGTTGCAGGAAATAGGAGAAATAATAATTTTTTTAGTTGACTGGTTTCAATACTTGATGTTGATTGTTTTTGAGGAGATTGCCACATATTAATTAACTGAGAACTCAGAGAATATCAGATTGCTGTTTATTTGTCAATCAGTAAAATTAAAATTACAGCAGTTATTACTGGGTAGATGTAGGTTGAACAAAAAGATTAATCTGTTTACTCATAACCTTTCTACTTAATCAGGGTAAATTGGTATTTGGATTAAATCGTCACTTTCAGGTCAAATCAGATCGATTTGACAAAGATGGAAAACAAATATCACTGGTTTGTACTACTGTCTGTTCTACCTTATACCATTTGGAGAAATATTGGCGACAAATCCCTGTTCCTTATAAACACAGTTTTATAACATTCTTTGATCAAATTGGTATTAATCATACTGTCAGATGCTGGCCATTATGCAGATTAGTCAACTTTTATATATTGATAAATTAACTAATTTGTGATATGTAAATCTGGATATCATACTGCTAAAGGTGTAAAAACTTGTTAATTTTTATATATTTGACTTATGTACAATATTTATGTATCAATAATTTCTCGGTTCTTTGATGCTTCAAATTAATCATATTATATAAAGATTCTGTAAAATTACTAAGGTTTTATTTAAAGATTTAATGAAGATATAGAGTATTTTAAAAAGTAAAAGATATCAACTTTTATATATTTTCATCCAGACAATTAACAGCCATAATTGTATAAGAAACAAATCAATGTTTTGGCAATAAAAAATAAAATATAACCTAGCTTCAGTAAAAAATATGAAAGAAATAGCTAAAAATCACCAGGAAAGTATTTGGAAAAAAAATATAGTTAAAACTAAGAGAAAAGGATATTTTAGAAATATACAGGAAGTAAAAGTTGTAGCTAAAGTAGCAAATATTGTTCAAGATCCATCTGGCTCAAAACCTTTGACCTCAAAGATTTGGGTAGCTTCTACTTCCATATACAGATAATATTAGGTCAAGTAGCATAGGTTAAAATGTTGCTGATAACAGTAAAAGTAATTACTATCAAAGTTTCCAAAAGTTTGGAAACTTTTTTTATTGAATCTGTTGTTTGGGGAATTACAAAACAAAATTTATTAGCCTTAACAAAATATCATTAAATGAATGAATAAATAAATAAATAAATAAATCAAACAAAATACTAAGAAATTAATTCTCTAAATATAGCCATTTGGAGAAGATAATTTATAAATATGATAAATATATTTAGATTTTAATTACTTAAAATCTAGCTTTACTACCTAAATTTTACCTATAAAAAACCTCTGAAAATTAAATTGCTTCAGCCAAAATTGTACATGATATTTGCTAAATACAAGATTGTGTTCAAAATCAACTACTTTTAAAATATATAATTATATTTTGGTCTGTAGCAGTGTCAATTAAAAGGCATGGGGAAAGAACAATAGTTATGTTATGATTTCAATTATAAATGCACTTGATGATTTTTATAAAAATCACTCTATACCCTCGTCAAGTGGAGGGTCAGAGTTAGAATGACAGACATCGAATCAATATCATTATTTACTGAACAGTTGGTAAGAGTTAAGACAGGGAAATCTCTGTCAGACATTGAAAGGGAAGTTCTCAGAGAATCCTTATGTGGCAAAACCTATAGCCAAATAGCCTCTAAATTGGATTACTCGAGAGATTATATTAGTCAAAATTTAGCTCCTAAATTATGGAAACTACTTAGTATTATCCTCAAAGAAAGAATTAGCAAAAATAACTGTCGTTCTGTACTAGAAAGACAAATAATTATCTATCAAGGAAGTAGAAAGGAAACTACACAGACGGTTTTAATTAATCTAAATACAATCAAAGATTCAGAAAAATCAGACATTAACGATTGTCAATTACTTGATGGTAGAGTTCCTATGGGTTCTCCTTATTATATAGAACGTGCTGAACAATTAATCTGTTATTTAGAAATTAATAAACCAGGAGCATTTCTCCGCATCAAAGCACCTAGACAAATGGGAAAAACTTCTCTATTGATGAGAATCATGGCCTATGCTACAAAACAACAATATCAAACAGTGCGATTAAGTTTACAAAGAGTAGATAGTACGGTTATTAAAGATACCAATAAATTTTTAAGATGGTTCTGTGCTAATGCAACTAGAAAATTACAGCTAGAAGCAAAGTTGAATGAATATTGGGACGAAGATATTGGTAGTATAGAAAGCTGCACTTTTTATTTTCAAGACTATCTCCTATCTATAATAGACCGTCCCATAGTTTTAGCAATAGATGAAGTAGATTATATTTTTCAGTGTCCGGAAATAGCTAATGATTTTCTGTCAATGCTAAATGCTTGGTATGGGGAAGCTAAGGAAGTTAAACTCTGGCAAAAACTACGGATAGTTTTGGTAAAATCCACAGAAGCTTATATGGCAATGAATATTAATAAATCACCATTTAATATGGGGATAGCTATAGATTTATCCCCATTTACCTTAGAGCAAACCCAAGAATTAGCACAACGTTATCAAATCAAACTATTGCCAGAAGAACAAAATAGATTAATGCGATTAGTTGGTGGTCATCCCTATCTAATCAACACTACTTTTTATCATATTAAATGTCATAATGCTAGCTTAGAAAGCTTAATCAAAACAGTCGCGACAGATACAGGTATTTATAGTGACCATTTACATCGACATTTACAAAATCTTCAAAAATATCCAGAGCTAAAAACAGCTTTTAAACAGGTATTACGGGCAGTTACTCCTGTAGAATTAGAACAAGCAATGGCATTTAAGTTAAAAAGTATGGGTTTGGTGGTACAACTAGAAGGAAATTTAGTTATGCCTAGTTGTGATTTATATCGGCGATATTTTTATGATGTTCTTATCAGTATATAGTTGGGAAGTTTGGGGGTATGGGATTAGGGAGACAGGTTTGTTGATATAACCTAATAATCTCAAGGGATGACAAGGGCTTCCCAGGCATTTTTGCATAAGGATTGAGATATTTTTAGGTCTGTAAAAAATTCAGTTTTTTGCCAATTAATGATTATAATTATAAAGATGGGAGGATGACTCCTTAGTCAGTTTTTGCATCGGCAAATTTTCGACGGAATGTGGGATAAACTACTCTTAAGCCAAAGATTTTTAACTAGAGGTCTTTATGAAAAGTTCAAGCAAACTAGAGCGTCAAAAAAAACAGTATCAGAGGCTGGCCACCTTGGTTGACTCTATCTATGCTCTAGTATTAGTAACATTGGTTATTCATCTTCCCATACCTTCTGAAGAAGAATGGAGTGGAGGGACTTTAATTGAATTTTTGACTAGCCAAGGAGGGGACTTTTTTCCTGTGATTATTGCCTTGGTTCTCCTGACAATTTATTGGATTCAAAACAACAATTTATTTGGCAATTTAATCCGCACCAATGCCATTCATAGTTCAACATCACTTTTGCAGATTTTCTGGGTTTTTGCGTATCTTTATGCGGTCATTTTGGGAACTGATGCTAACTTTGAAGGTAAACCTGGTGTATTTGCTCTACAGAGCCTCACAGCAGCTTTGATTGGCATTACTGGAGTAATAAGCTGGTTTTATGCCCAACACAACCATCACTTACTCTCAAATGAACTTACCGAACCAGAGATAAAAGAGATGAAACGCAATTTACTAGCAGAACCAATTACTGCTCTTATAACTTTTCCTTGTGCTTTTTTAGGAGGGATAGCTTGGGAAATTTCCTGGTTCAGTTATCCTTTGATAGTTAGGCTATTGCAGCGTTTCAATATTTAACGTTATTATTATTAATTTGTCAGAACTTGATATTAGAAGTAGGAGAGATATAAATTTGGCAATACGGGAAAATTAAAAAGACTTGCCAATGGTGATTATTGTAGTTCTCAAATATGTTCTATTAAATTTTAATTCTCAATGAATTAATAACTAGCAAAAGTTCACCAACAACTAGAAAGAATTCTGTCAAATAATGACTGTAGAAAGAGAAGTTAAAAAACCTCGCTATTATCTTCATAATGGATTTCGGATGCCTATGGGATTTCCCCCTGAAGGGTTTACGTCTGGGATTAATTATCAAGCACAACCTTCAGATATTTTTATCGCAACTTATCCTAAATGCGGAACTACATGGACTCAATATTTAGTTTGGTTAATTCAAAATAATGGACAACCTTTGTCAGCTTCACAAACTATATCTGAAGTAAGTCCTCATTTAGAAGAAGTCGGAAAAGAAATTATTACTAACTTACCACATCCTAGAATTATCAAAACTCATTTACCTTATAATTTAACCCCTTATCACCAAGAGGCAAATTATATTTATGTAGCGCGTAATCCTTTTGACTGTGCCGTTTCTTTTTATCATCATACAAGGGGATTTATTAAACATTATGATTTTGCCGATGGCACTTTTGATGACTTTTTTGAATGTTTTATTACTGGAGAAGTAGACTTTGGGGATTATTTTGATAATTTAGTGCCTTGGTATGAACATAAAGATGATGATAATGTTCTATTTTTAACCTATGAAGAAATGAAGTCTAATCCCCAAAAAGCAATTTTTAAAATAGCAAGTTTTTTAGGTTCAAAGTATATTCAAGCAATCAAAGATGAACAAATTTTAAATCAAATTATTACCCATAGTAGTTTTAAAAGTATGAGCAAAAAACAGGAAAGATGGTCAAGCAAAAGACCTAAAAATATGCCCCCATTTATTCGGAAAGGGCAAGTAGGAGATTGGCAAAACTATTTTTCAGCAGAACAAACAAAAAGGCTGAGAGATAAATTTAAAATGCGGACGGTAGGAACTGAGTTAGAAAAACTTTGGTTAGAAATTGAACCCCTGAGAAATTAATTTTGGGAGGATTTCATTTTTACCGGAAGTATTAGTTAACAGATATTATCTACTAATATCATGTCCGGATAATCAGTGATAAAAAAGTTTTTGTTTGTAGTAGGGCTTTAGCCCTAAGTTATGGATAGGGCTGAGAGCAATTCTACGAACTTTAATTATAACTATTCAACCGGACATGATATAACCAATACTAATATAGTCGGAGAGTTTATAGAATTTTGATAAAAGAATGTTACAAATCATAGCCTTGTTGTAGAAGTGGGAAATAAGGAAGCCTGATAATTGCGGACTAACAACTTTCTACTCCCTTCTTCAAGTCTGAAATTGTGATATTTACTCAGGTTTAGTTGCTGTGATAAAAACCATACGATCGCTAAATTTTAACACAGACTCATTCTGATATTTATCCTCCATTTCTGTTAAACCTGCTCTTAGCTCTGCATCATCAAACCGAGAAAGCAAAAACATATAACGATTTTCTACCATTTCAAAATACTGACTTTTTGGCAATTCTAAAGGATACTCTATAATATCAACATCAACCATAAAACCTACTTGTTGAAGTAAATTTGCCATTTCTTGATAGTGGGGTTGAGTTGTTTGATACAACTGCAAAGCCTTTGTAAATAAAGGATAATTAATAGTAGGTGGTAACAGCAATAGTAGGAAAATTCCCCCAGGAGTTAATCTTTGCCATAAATTCTCGAATAGTAGAAATTTTTCCTCTATATAATGGATTGCTTCCTTTAATAAAATTTTGTTATAAATTCCTGGTTTTTGAGAGAATTCTACCCCATCCATTACCACTGGTTTTAAACCACTATTTGCCGGAATTTTTTCTAGCATTTCCGCAGAAGGATCGACGCAAATAATCGGTTGCTGTAACTTAATTTGATTGAGAATTTCTTTGCTATAAATTCCTGTTCCACAACCAATATCTACCAAAATATCTGTGGGAGTTAGGTGTAGATGTTCGATGATTTTTTGAGTTGTGAATTTAATATATTCAGGAGAGTATGACCAGAGATTATCGTAAATATTAGCAATGTTTTGGTAATGATTTTCGGAAGGGTTATTTATCATAGTAAGAAGCAAGAAAGGAACTCTATAAAATTATAAGTTTGTACGGAGTATACTAATGATAGTAGAACAAAAAATCAAGAAAAGTCCAATAGAATCAATCTAGCGACCAAAGGCCACAACTATGAAGGAGACTATTGCAAGCAACCTTACCCAGTACCGCAAGGGTCAGCGCTTCTCCCAAGAATCCTTGGCCCAAAAGGTAGGAATCAGTTGCCAGAGCCTGAATGACTATGAAAATGCTATAACTCTACCAGATAGTAAGACCGTTCCTAGAAACCTATGATTATCTATATAAATCTATGATTTTCTATAAATAACCTGTTCTATTCCTGCTTCAACCTGGCAACGTCGGCGTTATCCAGTCCACAGGCTGACACGGTCGAACTGACCGCCATAGCTAAATTTAACGCTGCATTCAAGTCTCGATCACAACTGAAATTGCAGTGTTCACACTTAAACACTCTCTCAGATAAAGACAGAGACTCCTTGACAGCTCCACACCTACTGCAAGTTTTAGAGCTAGGAAACCATCTATCCACAACGATTAATTGAGAAGCATATAACTCACACTTGTACTCTAACTGTCTACGGAACTCGTAAAAACCCATATCGGCAACAGCCTTAGCTAGCTTGTGATTTGCCATCATACCTGATACATTTAAATCTTCTATTACTATTTGGCTGTGGTTTTTAGCCAAATAAGTAGTCAGTTTATGCAATGTATCTTTTCTGATATTGGCTATCCTGTTGTGTAACTGAGCTATTTTGAGTTGTGCTTTTTTCCAGTTATGAGAAAACTTGACTTTATGTCGGTTTAAATATTGCAATCGAGAGAGTTTAGCTTCTAACTTTTTGTAAGACTTTGCACCAACAAAAACCTCACCAGTTGAGAGTGTAGCTAGTGATTTTACTCCTAAATCTACACCAACTACATCTACTGACTTGGAGGTAATTTGAGGTTCTTTCTCTACTTTGAAACTGATAAACCAACGGTCGGCTTTTCGGCTAATAGTTACAGACTTAGGGATAATATTATCTGGTAATATTTCGTAGGTTTTAATCCATCCAATTCTTGGTAATTTAATATGATTAAAACCTACTGATATTGAACCGTCTAGAGTAAAACTATCATCTCTACCTTTTTTCTTGAATTTAGGTTGGCTAGACACTTTAGTGAAGCAACGCTTCCAAGCTGATGACAAATACCTCAAAGCATATTGAGGAGCTGTTTTAGAGACTTCATAATACCAATAGTTATTAGGTTTAACCATTGCTACTAAAAGCTTATGCAGGTCGATTGCAGTAGGAAATTTAAGTTTACTATCAGGATTATTGGAATTATGACTAAGGATATTTCTAGTTAACCATAATCCCCAATTCCAGGCGTGCCTTGCAACACCAGCGTGTTTAGCTAGTAAGGTTTTTTGCTGATTATTCAGATGTAGTTCAGTTTTAAATCCAAGTAGCATAAAACAGATAATTGGTGATTTTCATAGATTATACCAGATTATAGCCAACAGTTACTAGCCCTAGCTCACGAAATCGGACATTTGATTTTTCATCGAGATGATTATCAGGATACTCTTTTGGAAGAGGGAACAAAAGAAGAAGAAAAAATGCGGGAAAAAGTAGCTAATTATTTTGCAGGTCATTTGCTTGTTCCCCAATCAGAGCTAGAGCGCCTCTACGAGTTGAATTATGATATAATTCCACTCAAGAAACATTTTCGAGTAAGTTACCTGGTTATTTTGAAACGTCTAGAGCAGATGCAAGTTATTGACTATAGCCAAGAAATCAAGAAAATTAAAGCCATTTATAAAAATCAAAATGGTGTTCCTCTGAATAATTCAACAGAGTTACCTCCAACTCTAAAAGGGGAAGATTTTCCAGAAAACCAACGTTATAAACAACTTATCTGGCAAAGTCTCGACCTTGGCAAAATTTCTGAACTAAAAGCAGCAGAACTTTTGCATATTACAATTGAAGAGTTACAGGTGCGTCGTCAAGAAGCCGAGGTTTATGCTATCAGATAACGGAACAATTCTTGATGCTACGGCAATTATTGATTTTCGCTGGCTGAATGAGTGGGAGTGGTTAAAACAAAATTACAGTCCTTTGTATGTTGCTCAAGAAGTTTTAGACTAAGACAATTTAGAGCTACCTACCCGCCAAGCAGCTAGAGAAAATCTTACCCCACTTAGTCTAGACACAGAAGAAATGTATGTCAGTTTCCTAGAATTTAGAGCTAAAGCATCGTTACTTAGCGAAGCTGATCGCTCAACCTTAGCCTTAGCTCGTCATCGTTTATTACTCTGCGCTAGTGATGATAAGTTAATGACACAAATCTGTCAAGAATATAAAATTCCCTATACTCGAACACTAAAATTATTGACTGAGATGGTGAAAACTCAACACAAAATAATTCCAGAAGTGAAATAAATGGCTGATATGTTAATCGAAGAGCGAGGTAAACGTATTGCTAAAAAAGTTTTAGATGATTGGCATAATCAACTTATAAACCTATGCAGTGACTAAGGATGCGAATTTTAACAGTAACTTTGTAGAGTTATAAATAAGTTAAAAGTCAAAACCCGCACTACAATTTACGAAACCACACCTACCACAGTTTCTTGAGACTGACTTTCCAACATCAAACCATACTCCAAACCTTCAACAACCGCCTGATAAGAAGCATCCAAAATATTAGTAGAAACCCCCACAGTGGTCCAACGTTGCTGACCATTACTCGACTCAATTAATACCCTAGTCTTAGCAGAAGTACCCGCCCCACCATCCAAAATTCTCACCTTATAATCTGTTAGATAAAAATTAGCGATCGCCGGATAAAAATTTCCTAAAGCCTTCCGTAAAGCAGCATCCAAAGCCGAAACAGGACCATTTCCTTCTGCCACTTCTAGAATATCCTGACCATTAACAGCAACCTTCACTGTTGCCAAAGAATTACAAACCTTAGCGCTCTCCTTATCCAAATGCACCTGAAAACCCTTAATCTCAAAGAAATGCTGCCGTTGCTCCAAAGCAGTTCGCATCAATAATTCAAAACTTGCCTCCGCACCCTCAAACTGATATCCCTCATTTTCCAACTCTTTCAACTTATCCAGAATTTGCCGACAAGTAGGGTTTTGGCGATCGAGTTCAATACCGAAACTTTTCGCCTTTGCCAAAACATTACTCAAACCCGCTTGGTCAGAAATCACAATACGACGACTATTACCTATTTGTTGCGGTTGAATATGTTCATAAGTTAGAGGGTTGCGTTCGACCGCCGACACATGAATACCACCTTTATGAGCAAAAGCAGACAAACCGACAAATGGTGCATGGTCGTCAGGAGCAAGATTAACTATTTCACTAATATACCGACTTGTCTGAGTCAGTTTTTCTAGTTGTTGGGGTTGAATGCAATGATAACCCAACTTAATTTGCAAATTAGGAATTAAAGTACAGAGGTTAGCATTACCGCAACGTTCGCCATAACCATTAATAGTTCCCTGCACCATCCGCGCTCCTTCCATAACAGCAGACAAAGCATTAGCAACGGCGGTACCCGAATCATTATGAGTGTGAATGCCTAACTTAGCATCAGGCAAAGCTTCAGAAACATCTGCCACTATCTGACTAACTTCGTGGGGAAGGGTGCCGCCGTTGGTGTCGCAGAGAGCTAACCATTCTGCTCCGCTGTTGTTGGCAGCAGCTAAGGTTTGCAAAGCATAATCAGGATTATGTTTGTAACCATCAAACCAATGTTCGGCATCATAGATAACGTGACGACCTTGACTGCACAGATATGAAATCGTATCTGAAATCATCGCTAAGTTTTCTGCCAGAGTAGTTTTGAGACCTTCGGTAACGTGCAGATCCCAAGATTTACCAAAAATTGTCACCCACCGTGTACCCGCAGATAAAATAGGTTGGAGAGTGGGGTCGGATGCTGCCTGTTTTCCGGGACGACGGGTGGAACAAAATGCTACCACTTCTGCTTGAGTCAGGGGTTTTTCTTTCAGTCGCCAGAAAAATTGTACGTCTTTGGGATTTGCACCTGGCCAACCGCCTTCGATAAATGGAATCCCTAAACTGTCGAGTTGGTGGGCGATGCGTAGTTTGTCTTCCAGGGATAGGGATAACCCTGCTCGTTGGGCACCGTCGCGCAGAGTTGTGTCGTAAATCCAGATTTTGTTCATGGTGGTTGGTGGTAGGTTTTAGGTGGTAGGTTAGTTTATTATACAACCTAGTTTGAAGGAAAATAGTCAGAGGTAACAGGATTTTTCAACTTAATTTAAACTTTATAATTCAAAGGTTTACCTTTGAATATATGGGAATCACTATTTGCCCACCCTACTGGAATGACACAACTAAAATGGTGCCCGGCGACGGATTGTTAAATGCCACCCGCAGTCTAAATTTTAGCCGTAAATACGCACCCTACAAATTAGGCACTTTTTATGTTAATTTTTAGCTGTTAATATATAATCAATATTGGTCAATATAATGAAATAATTGGTTATGGTTAAGATTCAGGCTCAGGGTAAAATTATAACTTGCGATGCTGGTGAAAATCTCCGTCAAGTGTTACTGAAAAATAACGTGGATGTTTATAATGGCAATGCTTCAGTTATTAACTGTCGTAGTCTTGGTACTTGTGGCACTTGTGCTGTAGTCATAGAAGGAGAAGTTTCTCAACTTCAATGGCGAGAAAAAGCTAGACTTTCTGCACCTCCCCATTCTCCTAATTCTAATAAACGTTTGTCTTGTCAAGTTAAAATTTTAGGAGATATAAAAGTAACTAAATATAATGGTTTTTGGGGGCAAGGTTCCGAAATTGTTTGGACTCCCGAAGGCTAAAATATATCTTTAGGAAAATAACTAAAAATATCTGGGATACGAACAATAGAATCAAGATATGGAAAAAGAGTTATTTATCTTGAGAATAAAACCAAGGTGCAAGCTCAACAACTGTTTCTTATTCCTAATAATCATCTGTATAATTATCAGTACATCCGTTTCAATAATGGATAATTGATAATTACCTCTCCCTAAAAGGAAGAGGATTGAATGATTATGAAAATTTTTTCTTGTTTCTCCTTTAAAGGAGAGGCTTTAAACCTTAATTATTCGGTAAAAAATCCTCGTCGTGACCTTCTTGCTTTCCGTCTTGCTTATTACTTCTTCCTTATTACTTATTACTTCTTCCTTACTTTAATATGAATCAATCAAGGAATATCCTAATTATTGGTGGCGGTATAATCGGTCTATCATTAGCAATAGAACTAAAATTACGGGGAGCAAAAGTAACAGTTATTAGCCGTGATTTTCAGCAAGCAGCGACAAATGCTGCTGCCGGAATGTTAGCTCCCCAAGCTGAGGCTATTCCCCCTGGTAAAATGTTAGATTTATGTTTAAAAAGTCGGGCATTATATCCAGAATGGGTGAAAAAAATAGAATCAATTAGTGGCTTAGAAACTGGTTATTGGTCTTGTGGGATTTTAGCTCCAGTTTATGCAGCAAAAGAGAGAGAAAATTATTCCTTCTCAAATCTGAATTATCAATGGTTAAATCAAGCAGTAATTCATCAATATCAACCAGGATTAAGTCCAGAAGTAATCGGCGGTTGGTTCTATCCTCAAGATGCACAAGTAGATAATCGCTATTTATATAAGTCAATTATTGCAGCAGCTAAAGAATTAAAAATTGAGATTCAGTCAGGAGTTGTTACAGAAATAATTTGCCAAAAAGATAAAATTCAGAGCCTTAAAACATCAATAGGTGAATTACAAGCAGAACATTATGTATTAGCTACAGGTTCATGGTCGCAGGAGTTATTACCAGTTCCTGTCTTTCCTACAAAAGGGCAAATGTTATCATTAAAAATCCCCGCAGATGTAGCCACAGAAAATTTGCCTTTACAGCAAGTTTTATTTGGCACAGAAAGTTATATTGTGCCACGGAAAGATGGCAGAATAATTATTGGCGCGACCTGTGAAAATGTCGGATTTGCTGAGGGAAATACGGTGGCAGGAATTCAACATTTACTAGGAAATGCAATTCGATTATATCCAGTTTTAACAGAGTACAAAATATTAGAATTTTGGTGGGGTTTTCGTCCTAATACTCCTGACGAAATGCCCATATTAGGAACAAGTAATTATGATAATTTGACATTGGCAACTGGGCATTATCGGAATGGAATTTTATTAGCACCTGTAACAGCAATGTTAATCGCTGATTTAATTTGGAATAATCAATCTGACCCCTTGTTGGCAGCTTTTAATTATTCTAGGTTTGTTGAAGTGGGGAGTAAAGTTTGAGGAAGTGATGTGAGATGACTTTTGATTTAGCACATTTAATTTATTTGACAAAAATACTTAAACTAGGAAAAGAATAGAAAAAATTAGTAAATACACTGATGCGGAGTTGTTGAGATTCTTGATAGGCTAAACTTGAGATAAAAATTAACTCATTGATAGAGAGAAATATATATAAATGAGTACAACAAAATCAGGGAAGAATTCAGAGATATTAGCTCTGGCCAAACAGGGAAATGCCACAGCGATCGCATCTGTATTTAATTATTTTTTGAAAGAGAAAGGAATTACTACTCAGGCGACTATTAGAAATGGTGCTTTATCTTTAACTCTAAAATCTCTAGAAGTGCCAGATGAAAAAACATCTGTTTCTTTTGTTAATCAAGCTCTAGTAAAATTAGGAATAGAATCTATTCATTCTGTCAAAATTTATGGTCAAAAAATAGGTACAGATTATCCTCAGTGGACTGAATTTATTAGTTTGTACAATAAAGTTACAAAACAACAACAAATAATTAAGCCTGTAGAATCTATAGAATCAAAGATTCAGCAACAAAATACAAATACCACAACTGAGCAAAAGAAATTAGATAAACTGATTAAATTATCTCAATGTAGTATGTGGTTAACTTCTATTTTAGGTTTAACTATTCCCATAGCTACATATATTTATACTAAGCGTAAAGTGGCTTTTTATATTTGGTTTTTCGTGTTTGGAATTTTATTACAAGCTATCCTCTCTGCAAGTTTAATCAACTTTTTACTAGAAAATAGTGATGGTGAAGATATATTTATTAAAGCATTTTATTTGCCTTTCTTAGTAGTGTCATTGGTAAGCATTCTTGACAACTGTATAGCAATTAAACGAGCGCGGAGACAAACTCATTTATTAACAGGAAAAACACCTTGGAAACAGAAACGGAAAAATAAACAGAAACAAAACAAAACAAATAAATGGCCTATATGGTTTCCTTATCCTAGTTTATGGCTAAAAAGTTTATTTCTGTTGATCTGGACAGTTATTATAATCAGAATTTTTGGTTTTTGGAGTGGGATTGTAGGGTTGATTTTATCAGAAATTGCAGGAAGTGAAACTCTGTTTCTAAAAGCTACAGGATTAGGACTAATCTTATCTATACTCGTGCTATCCTACCTTGACCATATTTTCTCTCGTAAACAGTCTTTTTCAAGATATCCGATGTGGGTTCCCCATCCAATAAGTATATGGCAAGGTTTTTATGCTCATATTGTGCTAGTTTTATCTTCTATTATCGTGATGATTATTCTTTTACCATTTTTATCTATTTGTGACTATCAAACATTAGGAGAGTTTAGATATTGTACTCGAATTGCAGAAACAAAATTAACTGAGTACGATGAATTAATTGCTTACTTTGGGCTAATAACTTGGTTAAGTATAGTTGCGTACTTTTATCAAATTGATTATTGGTTAAGGAAAAATTTTTCTCTCAAGGATTTAGGCAAATTTATTCTAACAATATTTATTATTTTATCTTTAAACGGTCATATTTCAATAATTTCAAAACTCTTAGAAAACACTGGCTATACTACTATAAATTCTGAAAATAAATCAACAACAAAATCAGAATTACTAGCAGAAACTTTATAATACTCCTAATGAAATGCCAATCTTATACCATTTGACTAAATACTTATCACTTTTGCAGAAGGAAAAAAGTTGTCATTGCGAGGGGGATGCTTAACACTTAACAATTGCGGGTAGAAAATTCCGACCACCCTAAACGAAGTCTTCCCTAAAGTAGCAATCTCCCTATGATATACACAATACCGTTAATATGTAATACTCCCTTTTGTGACATATTTAAGGTTAAATGGTATTAGGAACAAGTAATTTTGATAATCTGACTTTAGCAACTGGGCATTATCGGAATGGAATTTTATTAGCACCTGTAACAGCGATTTTAATAGCTGATTTAATTTGGAATAATCAATCTGACTCTTTGTTGGCAGCTTTTAATTATTCTAGGTTTGTTGAAGTGGGGAGTAAAGTTTGATATGATAGGAATTGTCAAGCAAAAATTATAGTATTATAGTCATGTACAAAATTTTCATCAGTCTTATGCCAATTTGAGAAAATGATGTTACTTATACTATAAATAAGGAAGAAGAAAGAGGGAAAAAATACTAGAATTATAGCCTAGAGATTACAGGATTTTACAGCAGTAGGAAGCAATTATAATAACGATTTCCGATGTGTAGCAAATATTTATCAAGCTTGGTATTAGTCAACATATAATAATTTTTTTAGGTTGGGTTGAGTCACGAAACCTAACATAAATAGGACTTACGCAAAGAAACCCAGTTGCTACGATAAATGGTTGGTTTGAACAATAAACATCTAGGAAAAAACCGGGTTTGCTGGATTCCGGTGCGTAAGTTCTGATACATTAGACATAGGCCTGAAAAAGATATAGACTTTTTGCATATAGTAGGGAACAGGGAATAGGGAACAGGGAACAGGCAAGATATTTTTAGGAAAAAGTTACGGAAAATGATTTTGCGAGGAACTTTTACTTCTATTACTTATGCTAAATATAAGGGCAAGTTTATT
>CAJICP010000284.1_pt1 | contig 23224 bp, 33 predicted proteins | sample 9199641 | NCBI WGS metagenome assembly CAJICP01 (sample SAMEA7708340, study PRJEB35096) | sediment metagenome | biome: marine neritic benthic zone biome [ENVO:01000025]; feature: sediment [ENVO:00002007]; material: shallow marine sediment [ENVO:03000034] sea grass bed [ENVO_01000059] ... | reverse complement strand
GAGATACATGGCCAAATCACCTAATCCTCTGGCCGTAATATTGTGACTTACATAGCCAGAAGCCCTTAACCGACGTTGATAACGCCCTTCAAATCCTCCTTCCAAAGGAACATAAACGGCCAAAGATCCAGACTTCTCTAAATCCCGAATCATGCCTCGACCAGTTGTAATCAGTGCCATGCTTAATCTTGTCCCTAATTCTTAGATCCTAGCTGATTATATTTGGTGTATATTATAGTGCCTTAAACCAAAGATACTTGTGTTCCTAGCCACTTCCAAAAAAAATATTTAAACCACTAGACAACTCTTAGTAAATACTATACAATGATATATTGTCGCCTAAAAAAGGTTTATGTGGCCTTAAAGCCATTGATTCACCGGAAAATTGGGTTTGAAGTCTCATCCTTTCAGGGTGAATGCATGCTTTGATTCTGTAGCAGAAAATATGCTATAATGTTTTTGGTTTCCGAGTGCCCCTCGGCAACTCGCGGGCGCGGCGGAGGAAAGCCTCAGACTAACGCATTAGTTAGCAGCATCCGATGTTAGCGGAAGCTCTGCTCCATCAAAACGTCAACCCACCGAAGCAGCTCAGGGCTTCAGTAGGAATCTCCGGCCTAAAGGCGCGGAGAGGATGTCAATAGCTATTTCAATCTTAAGGAAGGATGGGATTAGTTTTTATTGGGCGGTCAGTTCAATGTTGACAGTCTGTAGATCGGCTAATACCTATACTTTTAGGATGAAACAGAATTATTTGTTAGTGAGTGTTAACAAATAATGGAATGGATACTGAGTAGCAAGCTACTCAAGTCCTGGCAAATATGCAGTCAGAAATAGATCGACAAAAAGCTGAAAAATAATAGCTGGTAAATGGATATCGTCTTCCACAGACGATATAAATTAACTTTGCCAAAGATTAGTTTGAGAATTTACCTAATATTCAGGTATTCAAGAGGAAAATTTGAGTCAATGCTAAACTCAATAACCCTTGGCTGAATATTATCCTTGGTAAGGTATTTATGTGAAAGAGCCTGTGTTTCTTGTAGGTATCGATCATCGATCTACAGCGTATTTCATCTAAGTAAAGTACACCTGTGGTAGGCAAGATGCCCGCACCACAAATGTTTATTTAAACGTATTCATTAATATTTGTACTTAATATACTTAGAATCTGCTGTATAATCCATCCAATTTCTGTAATTAAAAAAGAATAGTTTTAAACTATCTATTGAAGATCGGAATCAATTTAAATTAAAGCATTCCTAAAATCTCTCAAAATAAGTAGTTTATGTAATAAATTTATATACTATTATTTCAAGTAAGAAATATTATTGTAGTGAAAAAAAGTAAAGGAGAGCGACAGTGGTAGTTGGTATCCTTGGCACAAAACTAGGCATGACACAAGTATTTGAAGCTGAAACCGGAAAAGCAATACCTGTAACAGTAGTTCAAGCCGGCCCATGTGTAGTTACCCAGATAAAAACTGAACAAACAGATGGTTATACTGCAGTTCAAATTGGATATGGTGAAGCCAAAAATAAAACCCGTAAACTAAATACAAAAGAACCAAAAGAAGTTAATAAATATTTAACCAATCCTGAACAAGGACATTTGGTTAAATCAGGCGGTATTCCATTACGTCATCTACGAGAATACAGAATAGAAAATACAGGTAACTTTGAATTAGGTCAAGAAATAAAAGTTGATTTATTTGAAGCAGGTCAACTCGTTGATGTGACAGGAAAAAGTATCGGAAAAGGCTTTGCAGGTTATCAAAAACGTCATAACTTTCATCGTGGACCAATGGCTCACGGTTCCAAAAACCATCGTTTGCCAGGCTCCACAGGTCCAGGAACAACTCCAGGGCGTGTTTATCCAGGTAAGAAAATGGCAGGGCAGTTAGGAAACGTGCGAGTCACTACGAGAAAACTCAAAGTAGCGAGAATAGATCCTGAAGGTAACTTATTACTGATTAAAGGAAGCATTCCTGGTAAACCAGGCACATTAATAAGTATTGCTCCAGCCAACATAGTAGGTCAAAAATAGAGAAAATTTTTGAGAAAAAAGATGGTTAATTGTGTCATAAAAAACTGGCAAGGTGAAGAAGTTGGGCAAGCAACTCTCAATTTACGAGTAGCAAAGGAAGAAAGTGCCGCCCATATTGTTCACAGATCCCTCAGACTACAAATGGCAAATAATCGCCAGGGAACAGCTAGCACCAAAACAAGAGCAGAAGTTAGGGGTGGTGGTCGTAAACCTTGGCGACAAAAAGGAACAGGTAGAGCTAGAGCAGGTTCAATTCGTTCACCTTTATGGCGTGGTGGTGGTGTAATTTTTGGCCCGAAGCCAAGAGACTATTCCCACAAAATGAACCGTAAGGAAAGACGCCTAGCACTTAGCACTGCTTTCCAAAGTCGCTCAGAAGACTTAACAGTTATAGAAGACTTTGCCGAACAATTCACAAAACCAAAAACAAAAGACTTGCTGCAAGCGATCGCTCGTTGGGGAGTAGATTTAGAAGTTAAAACTCTGTTGGTCTTACCAGAGAAACAAGAAAATGTCTATTTGTCAGGTCGTAACGTTGCCAAGCTGAAAATAATCCTAGCTAACAATTTGAATATTTACGATATTCTAGCAGCAGATAAAATATTAGCTACGGCAACAGCAATTGAAAAAATCCAGGAGGTCTACGGTGATGAAACTTGATTCACGAGACTTAGTAGACATAATTAAAAACCCAGTTGTTACAGAAAAAGCTACTAGGTTAATGGAGCTAAATCAATTCACATTTGATGTAGATCCAAGGGCAACAAAGCCAATGATCAAAGAAGTAATTGAGCAGCTATTTGAGGTAAAAGTAACAGGTATCAATACCCTAAACTTACCAAGAAAAAAACGCAGAGTAGGCAAATTCACAGGTTTCAAACCTCGATATAAAAGAGCTATTGTCACCCTAGAAGATGGGGAACCAATTAGGAAAGTTCTGTTCCCAGACCTCTAAAAACAGCTCAACTCAATTTAAACAATTAATCTGTAAAATATCAAGTGAGATAGAGCATAAATTATGGGTATTCGTTCCTACCGACCCTATACTCCAAGTACCCGAGAACATAGCGTTTCAGACTTCGCTGAGGTAACTCGCTCGACACCAGAAAAATCTCTGGTAACATTTAAACATAGAAAAAAGGGTCGTAATAACCGTGGTGTAATTACCTGTCGTCACCGAGGCGGAGGTAGTAAGAAACTATATCGTGTTATCGACTTCCATCGTAATAAACATAATATTCCGGCTAAAGTAGCAGCAATTGAATACGATCCCAACCGGAACGCCAGAATAGCACTGCTACATTATCAAGATGGAGAAAAGCGCTATATCCTGCATCCCGTAGGATTAAAAGTTGGTACATTAATCACCTCTGGTATCAATGCTCCACTAGAGATTGGCAACGCTTTACCTCTAAGTCAAATTCCCTTGGGTACAGATGTTCATAACATAGAACTTGTCCCTGGCAAAGGAGGACAAATGGCGCGTTCGGCTGGTGCTGTGGCTCAAGTAGTAGCAAAAGAAGGCGAGTATGTAACAATCAAACTCCCCTCTGGTGAACGACGAAAAGTGAGGGCAAGCTGTTATGCAACTCTAGGTCAAATAGGCAACATTGAGCATAGAAACATTAGCCTTGGTAAAGCAGGTCGAAATCGCTGGAAAGGGAAAAGACCAACCGTTAGAGGTAGTGTGATGAACCCAGTCGATCACCCTCATGGTGGTGGTGAAGGTAGAGCACCAATTGGTAGAAGCGGACCAGTTACTCCTTGGGGTAAGCCAGCATTGGGCAAGAAAACCCGCAAGAAGAAAAAACAGAGTGATGCTTTAATTGTACAACGACGTCGTAAATCGTCGAAACGAGGCAAAGGTGGTCGGCAAAGCTAAAACTTGCTCGTGGTTGATGGCCGATCGACCAAAAATATTGGGTATCAACTTTAATCCTTCCGACAGCAAAGAAGTTGAAAAAGCCAAAGCACTCAAAGAATCTTTGAAACTTTAGTTAACTTCTCGAATTTGAATTGTATTAAATCAACCATAAATTCAATTATGTCTCGTTCATTAAAAAAAGGACCATTCATCGCAGATCATCTGTTGAAGAAAATAGAAGTTTTAAACGCTAAAAATCAAAAACAAGTAATTAAAACTTGGTCAAGAGCCTCAACCATTATCCCTGATATGGTGGGTCACACGATCGCCGTACACAACGGACGTCAGCACGTTCCTGTTTTCATATCCGATCAGATGGTAGGCCATAAGTTAGGTGAATTTGCACCGACTAGGACATATCGCAGTCACGGTTCAGATCGAAAGTCAAAAAGATAAATTAAAACAAGGAATTGATTAATTGGAGAAAGGTATGCCTGTAGATACCAGTACAGAAGCAAAAGCAATAGCCCGTTACATCCGAATGTCTCCGTTTAAAGTACGGCGGGTACTTGACCAAATTCGTGGCATTTCTTACCGGGAAGCATTAATCATACTTGAATTTATGCCATACCGATCCTGTGAACCTATTCGTAAAGTATTACGTTCAGCAGCAGCAAATGCCGAGCATAACCAAGGAATAGATCCAGAAACCTTAGTTATATCTAAAGCTTTTGCCGACCAAGGGCCTTGCTTGCCACGTTATCGACCCCGTGCTCAAGGTCGTGCTTACAAAATTCGTAAACCTACTTGTCACATTACAGTCGCAGTTGCGCCTTTAGTTGATTAAGTAAGCTCAGGAATTTGATCAATTAGATTAAAACATTCGATTAAGAAGTAATGGGACAAAAAATACATCCAATTGGTTTTAGACTAGGTATTACCCAAGAGCATCGCTCTCGCTGGTACGCCGATCCTAAGAACTACCCAGACCTGTTGCAAGAAGACCACAAAATTCGTAAATATGTGAAGCAAACTCTGGCAAATGCAGGGATCTCTCAAATCAGGATTGAGAGAAAAGCAGAGCAGATAGACCTAGCAGTTAGCACAGCTAGACCAGGTGTAGTAGTCGGTCGAGGCGGTGCAGGAATTGATTCTTTGAGGGTAGGTTTACAAAAACTTTTGGGTAGCAACCGTCAAATCCGAATCAACGTTGTTGAAGTCACAAAAGTAGACACTGATGCCATGCTCATTGGTGAATACATCGCTCAACAATTAGAGAAAAGGGTATCTTTTCGTCGAGTTGTACGTCAAGCTATAACTAGAGCTCAAAAAGCTGGTGTAGAAGGTATTAAAGTACAAGTCAGTGGAAGGGTTAATGGAGCAGAAATTGCTCGGACCGAGGTGACAAGAGAAGGTAGTGTACCCTTGCATACATTGAGAGCTGATATTGATTATGCCTACTGTACTGCTAAAACAATTTACGGTATCCTCGGTATTAAAGTTTGGATTTTCAAAGGAGAAATAATTCCTGGTCAAGAAGACATTGCCAGTGCTCAAGTAAATCAACCAAAACGTAGACAACAAAAACGTCGTCAGCAATATGAAGACAGGTCTAACGAAGGGTAAATTACATTATCAAGCAGAAAATAGTAGACTATGTTAAGTCCTAAAAGAACAAAATTCCGGAAACAGCAACGGGGAAGGATGAGAGGTAATGCAAATAGTGGCAATACCATTTCCTTCGGTGAATTTGCACTCCAGGCATTAGAGCCTTCTTGGATTACTTCCCGTCAAATAGAAGCTTCTCGTCGTGCTATGACTCGTTATATCCGTAGGGGTGGGAAAATTTGGATTCGTATATTTCCAGATAAACCAGTTACAATGCGTGCCGCAGAAACCCGTATGGGTTCTGGTAAAGGTGCCCCTGAATACTGGGTTGCAGTGGTCAAACCAGGTCGTATTATGTTTGAGTTGGGCGGAGTTGCAGAAGATGTGGCTCGCGAAGCTATGCGCTTGGCATCATTTAAGTTGCCAATTAAGACTAAGTTTATTACACGCGATGGGGATTGATATTCTATGCCTTTTCCTAAAATAGAAGAAGTCAGGAATTTGAGTAATGAAGAAATTGTCGCTGAAATAGTTAAAGTTAAGCGAGAATTGTTCGATTTACGAATTTTAAAAGCTACAGGAAGAATGGAAAAACCACACCTGTTCAAGCATAACCATCATCGACTGGCTCAGTTGTTAACAATAGAAAAAGAACGGGAATTAGCTAAACAGGCAGAAGATTCTCCGGCTAAAGTAGCAGATAACCCTGAGTAAAAATTAAAAAATTAATAGGTGTTGCAGTTAGTAAAATATTCATTGTTAACACTGTATTAAAAGTTTTATTTGTCGGGTAAAAAAAACACTTTTAATTCATAAAATAGAGAAGGAAAATTATGGCAGCTAAAGAAAGAGTAGGTGTAGTTGTCAGCAACAAAATGAACAAAACAATAGTGGTGGCAATAGAAAATCGCTCTGCTCACCCTAGGTACGGTAAAATAGTCGTTAGAACTAAAAAATATAAAGTTCACGACGAAGAAAATAAATGTAACGAGGGCGATCGCGTTCGGATTACAGAAACTCGCCCTATGAGTCGTACTAAACGTTGGCAACTTGCTGAAATAATCAGTTCTAAGGTTAGTTGATGGTTAGTTTTATTGGTCGAATAAAACTATTCAAAGTTAACAACTTAATGAACTTTAAATCCCAAGTAAAAAATAAATTTGCGTTGGCATAAACATCTAGAAAAATCAGAAAAACCACCATGATTCAACAACAATCTATACTAAATGTAGCCGATAATAGCGGTGCAAGAAAGTTAATGTGTATCCGTGTAGTGGGTGGTGGAAATCGTCGCTATGCCCGCATAGGTGATGTAATTATAGCTGTAGTCAAAGACGCATCTCCTAATATGGCTGTGAAAAAGTCAGATGTAGTGAGAGCTGTTGTTGTTCGTACTAAGAAAGGTTTGCGCCGAGATAGTGGTATGAGCATTAGGTTTGACGATAACGCAGCGGTGATCATCAACCAGGATGGAAACCCACGGGGCACTCGTGTTTTTGGCCCAGTGGCTCGTGAATTACGAGACAAAAATTTTACTAAAATTGTATCCCTAGCACCGGAGGTACTGTAATGTCTAGAAAGAAAAAACCCCTGATGAGCGCGAGGGGAAAACCTATACGCTATAAAATTCACGTTAAGAAAGGTGACACAGTTCAAGTAATTGCTGGAAAAGATAAAGGTAAGGTAAGTGAAATACTGCAGGTCTTACCGAAAGTTAGCAAAGTCGTAGTTAAAGATGTTAACGTCAAAACAAAGCACGTTAAACCTCAGCAAGAAGGAGAATCTGGTAAAATTGTCACCATTGAAGCTCCAATTCATAGCTCTAACGTGATGCTCTACTCTAGCAAAGAAAAAGTAGCTAGTCGCATTTGTTATACATTTACGGATGATGGGCGCAAAGTGCGAAAGCTGAAAAAAACAGGAGAAATTATTGATTAAACTGAGGAAAAATAAATGAATAATCGTTGATTGTTTTTTCAAGTAAAGACTAAAAATCAAGATATTTATTTCCTCAGTAAATTATGCAACTAATAACCAAAACTATGGCAGAAAGACTAAAAAAGTTTTACCATGAAAAAATTGTTCCTAAACTGATGGAGCAGTTTAAATATAAAAATATTCATCAGGTCCCAAAGGTGGTAAAAATAACAGTTAATCGGGGTTTAGGGGAAGCATCTCAAAATGCCAAAGCTCTAGATTCATCTGTGAAGGAAATAGCTACAATTACAGGTCAAAAACCAGTAGTAACTAGGGCGAAAAAAGCGATCGCTGGCTTTAAAATTCGTCAAGGAATGCCAGTAGGAGTTATGGTTACTCTACGTTCAGAAAGAATGTATGAATTTCTAGATCGACTAATTAATTTAGCATTACCTAGAATTAGAGATTTTCGAGGCATAAATCCTAAAAGCTTTGATGGTCGAGGCAATTACAGTTTAGGCATCAAAGAACAACTGATTTTTCCAGAGATAGAGTATGACCGTATCGATCAAATTCGAGGAATGGACATTTCAATTATTACCACAGCTAACACTGATGAAGAAGGCCGTGCCCTACTTAAAGAAATGGGAATGCCCTTCCAGAGTAATTAACTAAAGTAGTTAAAGAAAAAGGGAAAAAAATGGCGGCTAACGATACAATATCAGATATGTTGACGCGAATTCGCAACTCTTGCATGGCGCAACATACAACAACAAAAGTTCCAGCAACAAAGATGACTCGCAGTATTGCCAAAGTATTAAAAGACGAAGGCTTTATTGGTGAATTTGAACAGGAAGGCGAAGGTATTAAGACATACTTAGTGATTTCTTTAAAATACAAAGGAAAAAATCGCCAACCCATTATTAGATATCTGAAGCGAGTTAGCAAACCTGGACTCCGGGTTTATAAAAATCGGAAAGAATTACCACGAGTTTTAGGTGGAATAGGAATAGCTATTATTTCTACATCTAGTGGAATTATGACTGATAGAGAAGCTAGAAAAAGAGGCATCGGAGGAGAAGTTCTTTGCTATGTTTGGTAGTAGAACCAACATGAATGAATAGCTATTCATCAAGCAAAACAAAAAAACAGCTAGCAACCTAATATAAAAAGAAGTTATGTCACGAATTGGTAAACTTCCAATCCCAATACCGAAGAAAGTGACCATTACCATTGAGGGCCAAAAAGTAACAGTAAAAGGCCCGAAAGGTGAACTTTCTAGGGTACTGCCACCTGAGATAGCAGTGGAACAACAAGAAGAAACGCTCATTGTTAAACCACAAGAACAATCTCGCCGGGCTCGTGAGCGATATGGTCTTTGTCGCACCCTAGTAGCCAATATGGTCGAAGGTGTATCTAAAGGATATGAAAAGCGACTGTTGATTCAAGGTGTAGGTTATCGGGCCCAAGTTCAAGGCAAGAATTTAATCTTAAACGTAGGTTACAGTAAACCAGTCGAAATGCCTGCTCCTGAAGGTATTCAGGTAGCGGTAGAAAATAATACCAATGTCATTGTTAATGGTATTAATAAAGAACTGGTGGGAAATACCGCAGCACGAATTCGCGCTGTTCGTCCACCAGAAGTATATAAAGGAAAAGGCATTCGCTATGCCGGAGAAGTGATTAAACTCAAAGCGGGTAAATCTGGTAAAAAATAAACAATGAAATACACTCGTCAAGACTCAATTAGAAAGCGACATCGCCGGGTGAGAAAAAAGGTGTCTGGAACACCAGAACGTCCCCGGCTATCAGTATTTCGCTCAAATATGCATATCTATGCACAAGTAATTGATGATACTAATCAACATACCTTGGTCGCAGCCTCAACTGTAGAACCAGAAGTAAAATCAGGTATTAACTCAGGAGCTAATTGTGATGCTTCTACACAAGTAGGCAAATTAATTGCACAGCGATCGCTAGAAAAAGGAATAGAAAAAGTTGTTTTTGACCGTGGTGGCAATCTTTATCATGGTCGTGTCAAAGCTTTAGCTGAGGCAGCTCGTGAAGCTGGGTTAAACTTCTAAGTAATTATAAAGTTACACAAACAAACAATGAACTTGACAAAAGGTAAGAACTATGGCAGAGCAACAACAACGTCGGAAAAAAAGCAGCCGTACAAAAGAGAAAGAGAGTGAATGGCAAGAAAGAGTTGTCCAAATTCGCCGAGTCACCAAAGTTGTTAAAGGTGGTAAAAACCTGAGCTTCCGGGCTATTGTCGTAGTAGGCAACGAGCGTGGTCAAGTAGGCGTAGGGGTCGGTAAGGCAGCAGATGTTATCGGTGCTGTAAAGAAAGGAGTTGCTGATGGTAAAAAACATATCATAGAAGTTCCACTGACTAAATCTAACTCTATTCCTCACCCTGTGAATGGTTTTGGTGGCGGAGCAAAAGTAATGATGCGACCAGCAGCACCAGGTACAGGAGTTATTGCGGGAGGAGCTGTAAGAACAGTTCTGGAACTGGCAGGTGTTCAGAATATACTAGCCAAACAGTTAGGCTCTAATAATCCATTAAACAATGCCAGAGCTGCTGTTAACGCCTTGGCTTCTTTGAGAACATTAGCAGATGTAGCTCAAGAACGAGATATACCTATAGAAAATCTATATGCTTAGTTCCAAACTACAGCATTGGTTAATTGGGTAATTAATACCTAAGCTTTCTAATGGTAAATTAACAGCTAACAAGATTAAAAAATATGCGATTAAAAGATGCAATTCCGAAAAAAGGTTCCCAACAACGCGGTCGTAGACTAGGCCGGGGAATCTCTGCCGGTCAAGGTGCAAGTTGTGGTAAAGGGATGCGTGGTCAAAAATCTCGTTCTGGTGGCAGCACCAGACCAGGTTTTGAAGGTGGCCAAAATCCACTCTATCGTCGCTTGCCAAAGTTAAAAGGCTTTCCGATGGTAAATCGGAAAAAATACACAATCATAAATGTGAGTAAGTTGGCATCATTACCAGCTAATACCGTGGTAACTCTTGCTTCCCTTATGGAAGCCGGAATTATTACCTCCAACGATGGCCCACTCAAAGTCCTGGGAGATGGAGAGTTGAACGTTGCACTAAAAGTTCATGCTGCAGGTTTTACAACTTCAGCTCGGAGTAAAATAGAAGCGGCTGGTGGTAGTTGTGAACAAATTGGCGTTGCTCAAGCTGTCTCTAATGAAGACTCAACAGAGAAGCAAGATAACTCCAACTAGATTCGGCAAGGGGTCTCCCATTATAATCTTCGATTGAACGGGAGATGAAAATGCAGCAATTAACATATTAAATAAAGCATTAAACGAGGTGGGTATCATCTTGTCTGCTTGTGGAGGCTTAGATGTTAATCAGCCTGTGTTCGCGTAGCGTTGCGCCAGCAATACAAGAAACTTCTGAAAGGAAGCTCCCGTTATAATCTCCCATTTAACGCGAGAAAACTTCACCTTTGCTAAAATATAAAATATAAAATATAAAATCTCAAATAGATATGGACATTAGTAGAGACAAGTCACCAACTGCTCAAGAAACATTCTTGCAGATGGCCCAAGCCGCTGGCTTGCGAGGACGAGTGCTAGTGACAATAGGTTTACTTCTGTTGGTGCGCCTAGGTGTGTACTTACCAGTACCAGGAATAAATAGAGATGCTTTTAAAGCAACCGTTGGAAATCAGGCTTTTGCTGGATTCCTAGACCTTTTTTCTGGTGGAGGTTTTTCAGCATTAGGTATTTTTGCATTAGGAATCATACCTTATATTAACGCCTCAATCATCATCCAATTGATGACAGCAATGTTGCCAACCTTAGAGAATTTGCAGAAAAATGAGGGCGAAGCAGGACGTCGTAAGATTTCTCAAATTACTCGCTATGTGGCTCTAGGTTGGTCAATTCTACAAAGCTTTGGTTTAGCAATATATCTAAACGGTTTATCTAATGTAGCAATTAATCCAGGACCTATATTTATCGCCAAAACCATTTTGGCTATCACCGCAGGCTCAATGTTTGTGATGTGGATATCAGAATTAATTACAGAAAGAGGAATTGGTAATGGAGCATCTTTACTGATTTTTGTCAACATTGTTGCTGTACTGCCTCAGTCATTAGGCGACACAATTAAATTGTTTGAAGGAGGAGACCGGGCGGTCGTAGGTCGTGCAATTATTCTGCTGCTGGTGTTCCTGGTGATGATTGTCGGTATTGTATTTGTACAGGAGGGAAGTCGCAGAATACCAATACTTTCAGCCCGTCGTCAAGTAGGTAGAAAACTATATAGGGAAACAAAAAGCTATCTACCTTTACGATTGAATCAAGGTGGAGTCATGCCAATCATTTTTGCCTCGGCGGTCCTCATCTTACCTGTATCCTTAGCTCAGTTTTCCAACAGCCCGATTATATCTCAGATTGCTAATGCCATAAGTCCTAATGGTCCTACACCTTGGTTATATGCTTTATTTTACTTAGTTTTGATCTTGTTCTTCAGTTATTTCTACGCTTCCCTAATTATGAACCCAGTGGATATGTCGCAGAATCTGAAGAAAATGGGAGCAAGTATTCCAGGTATTCGTCCAGGTAAAACTACCAGCGAGTATCTAGAGAAAGTTTTGAATAGGTTGACTTTCCTAGGAGCTATTTTCCTTGGTTTAGTAGCAATTGTCCCTACGGCAGTAGAAAGTGCAACCCGTGTACCTACATTTAGAGGATTAGGAGCCACTTCTCTGTTAATTCTAGTAGGTGTAGCTATAGATACAGCTAAACAAATTCAAACTTATGTTATATCCCAACGATACGAAGGAATGGTGAAGCAATAGTGGTAAAACTGGTATTTTTGGGTCCACCAGGAGCAGGAAAAGGAACACAGGCATCTCGAATAGCAGAGTTTTATCAAGTTCCTCATATTTCTACAGGTGATATTTTGCGCAGTAATGTAGCACAAAAATCTCCTCTGGGTCTACAGGCCAAAGAATATATGGATAAAGGTGATTTAGTCCCCGACGAATTGATCCTTGACATGGTTCAAGAAAGACTGGAAAAGCCTGATACTGATAATGGTTGGATTCTAGATGGCTTTCCTCGGACTGTGACTCAGGCAGAGGAGTTTGTCAAAAAACTTTTGTCTACAAGTACAAATGAAAATGAGACTGAAGGAGAAAAAGCTAAAAATAGTAATTCTTTTCAAGTCATTAATTTAGAACTGCCAGATGAGGTTTTGGTAAGCCGTTTGTTATTAAGGGGGCGTCAAGATGATAATGAAGAAACTATTAGGAATCGTTTAGCAGTTTATTATCAACAAACGCAACCTTTGATTGAATTTTACAAAGAACTTCAACAGTTAATTACTGTAGATGGAAATCAGTCTATTGATGATGTGACTAATTCCCTGAAAAAAGCGGTTAATTTATCATCCTGAATTAACTTGGCATCAGATTTTGAAGCTATAAAAATTAAAACTTTGAAGCTTCAAGTTAGATAGTAGAAGCTACATGAGCCAGCTAAATATTTGGAGAGATATTATTGCTCATGCTTAATAACCTCTAAAAATTAGAAACTTTTGATAAAATATGTTAAGGGAATCACCTAAAATAATTAGGCTGACCCCAAACTAAATTGGTTACTTGCAGGGTAGAGGTTCTTAAACAGTTGGCTAAACAAGATCTCATAGAAATGGAGGGGACAGTGACGGAATCCCTACCTAATGCTATGTTCAGGGTAGACTTGGATAATGGGTTTAATGTACTAGCTCATATTTCCGGTAAAATCCGTCGCAATTACATCAAAATTCTACCCGGCGATCGAGTCAAGGTAGAGTTAACACCTTACGATTTGACAAAAGGCCGAATTACCTATCGACTTCGGAAAAAGTAGGAATTATCAAACCTACTCATAATTTTGTCACATTTGTAGAAAGTTAAGATACTTGAATAAAATATATCTAAATGATATAATGTAAAATTTGTAGAGTTGCCAAAAAAGGCATGAAAGTAAGAGCATCCGTCAAAAAAATGTGTGAAAAGTGTCGTGTTATTCGTCGTCGAGGACGAGTAATGGTGATATGTGTTAACCCAAAACATAAACAACGTCAGGGTTAGACATACTAGGACACAGGCATCAGAATATCTGCTGCCTACTCATCAACCTGGTGTAAGTTTATATCTAAAAGCTTAGGGAGAAAAAGTAAAGTGGCACGAATTGCTGGGGTAGACCTCCCACGCGATAAGCGTATAGAAATTGGTCTGACATATATCTATGGAATAGGACTATCTCGGTCCCACGAAATTTTGGATGAAACAGGTGTAAATCCTGATATCCGTGTCAAGGATTTAAGTGATGCGGATGTCACAGCACTTCGTTATGTAGTCCAAAATAACTATCAGGTCGAAGGAGACCTCAGAAGATTTGAAGCCATGAGCATCAAACGGTTGATGGACATTGGTACTTATCGAGGTCGCCGACATAGAATGGGTTTGCCAGTTAGAGGACAGCGAACTCGCACCAACGCAAGAACTCGTAGAGGTGTACGCCGAACTGTAGCTGGTAAGAAGAAAGCAGCTGCCAAGAAGTAGAAGTTTGCTTGTATATTTTGGGAAGCTATTAGTAATAAAAGATTAGCATCATTAGTAGCGATCTAATTAAAAAAAGGCTGAGGAAAATTGAGTTACACCTTTAATAATGAGTGTTATTTGATTAAATTATCTACTTATGTCTCATTTCTATATAGCTTACTTAATTACAAATACTTATACTATCAATGGAGATCAACTAGCTAAGATTATGAATAATTGACATTAATTTATAGTGATGTAACTCACTCACATTGACAATAGGTTAATTGAATGAAATTGCCAACTTGAAAAGTCAATTATTCTTGTCTAGTTATAGCTATTATTCAGGAGATAAAAATTTCTTCCTAGTTAATTTTAGAGATTTAGGTAAGAAAAATTCACAAGGGGGCAAACTAAAATATTAGCTATTTTGGCTTTGGTAGGAATTGTAGAATCATGGTTCTACACTGAGGGTCAAAAAAAATCATAATCAAGACAAGAATTATCAAATCAACAAGTTGACTCTAACTGTAAGGTGCTGCTGCTAGTATTAAAACTATCATATTGAAAATTTAATCCCTAGCAAAGCAAAGTCGATCGCTAACAGATTCTGCGATCTAACACCAACAGAAGTATTTCTAATCGGTAGGGATTTAACGGTTAATAGCTTTCAGAATACTGAAAAAAAATTCTTATGAGATTAGAAGTCAGTTTACTTGTTGTTAGAAAAGTACATTATTAACTTGATATCCCATTCATAGAGACAGATATGGCACGACAACCAGGCAAAAAAACAGGTGCAAAAAAGCAAAAAAAGAATGTGCCCAATGGGGTGGCTTACATCCAGTCTACATTCAATAATACAATTGTAACTATTGCTGACCTAAATGGTGAAGTTATTTCTTGGGCCTCAGCAGGTTCTAGTGGTTTCAAAGGGGCTAAAAAAGGAACTCCCTTTGCGGCACAAACAGCAGCAGAAAACGCAGGACGGCGAGCCAACGATCAAGGGATGCGCCAGGTTCAAGTAATGGTAAGTGGTCCAGGAGCAGGAAGAGAAACCGCAATTAGGGCTTTACAGGGGGCGGGACTAGAAATAACTTTGATCCGAGATATTACCCCAATTCCTCACAACGGCTGCCGTCCACCAAAACGGCGTAGAGTCTAATCAAATTATTAACTCTGGGGTTCAATGGAAAAGGGAGGTCACTCCATGGCGCAATTTCATTATGAGTGTGTAGAGTCTAGAACTGACAAAGATCGGAGTCAGTACGGAAAATTTGTTATAGAACCACTAGCTCGTGGTCAAGGTACAACAGTAGGGAATGCACTGAGGCGAGTTCTGCTATCTAACTTAGAAGGAACAGCCGTTACATCAGTGAGGATAGCTGGAGTTAATCATGAATTTGCCACAATTAAGGGGGTAAGAGAAGATGTTCTAGAAATCCTGCTGAATATGAAAGAGGTTGTTCTCAAAAGTCATTCTAACCAACCACAAATTGGTAGATTGCGGATAGAAGGACCGGCAACAGTAACTGCCGATCGATTCGATGTGCCTTCAGAGGTTGAAGTAATCGATCGGAGTCAATATATCGCTACTCTATCTCCAGGGGCAATTCTGGAGATGGAATTTAGAATTGAAAAAGGAACTGGTTACAGAGCGGTAGATCGTACTCGTGATGATGTGACTGCTCTTGATTTTCTGCAGATAGATGCCATTTTTATGCCAGTTCGTAAAGTTAACTATACTGTTGAGGATGCCCGTATAGGTGGTTCTGTAGAACAAGATCGGCTAATTATGGATGTTTGGACTAATGGCAGTTATACACCTCAAGATGCCTTGAGTAATGCTGCTGGTATCTTAATGAGTTTGTTTGAACCACTCAAAGATATCACCAATATGGCAGATGTTCCATCAGGAGAACCGACAGACCCAACAAGTCAGATTCCAATAGAAGAATTACAACTATCGGTTCGGGCTTATAACTGTCTAAAAAGGGCTCAAATTAATTCTGTTGCAGACCTACTGGATTACAGTCAAGAAGATTTGTTAGAAATCAAAAACTTTGGTCAAAAATCTGCCGAAGAAGTTATCGAAGCTTTACAAAAGCGCTTGGGAATAACTCTACCCGTAGAAAAAGTAGCTAAAGTTACTTAGGGACAAAAAAAGGTGATTAAAACCAGTTTTTGTCTAGGGAAAAAATCAAGAAAAAAAAGGAGGAAAAAACGTCAATAATCTGAAACACTATTACTTTCAAACTTGAACAATTAAGTTTTTTAAACTGCTAGTAAAAGTAGGCTAAAAACTAATCATAAATACCAGCTCAAATATTCTAAATAGTCAAAGTAGTTATGCGTCATACTCGTCGTGTTCCCAAGTTAGGTAAGCCCACAGATCAGCGTCGCGCTCTCTTGCGAGCGCTGGCCACTGAATTAATTCGTCATGGTCGAATTACTACTACAAAAACCCGCGCTAAAGCTGTACAGTCAGAAGCCGAAAGAATGATCACCTTGGCCAAGGATGGATCGTTGGCAGCTCGCCGTCGCGCTCTAGGCTATATCTATGACAAACAGCTAGTTCACTCTTTATTTGAGGGGGCACAAGAAAGATATGGTTCTCGCAATGGAGGTTATACTCGTGTTTTGAGAACTATTCGCCGTCGTGGAGACAATGCAGAAATGGCAATTATTGAACTGATTTAAGGTTCATGGTAACAGGCATTGGGAAATTTGATGGTGACAAATATTGATTTTTAAGCTTTTGAAAGTTTCAATTTTCCCATGGCTAATAACCAAACTTTAGTTCAGCGGGTTGCTCTTGTCATTCAATATCAAGGTATTCATTTTCATGGGTGGCAAAGACAGCCAAATCAACGAACTGTCCAAGAAGAGATTGAAAATACCATCTCTTCTGTGATTAACCAACCTGTAACATTACATGGCGCGGGCAGAACAGATGCCGGAGTTCATGCGGCGGCACAAGTAGCTCATTTTGATGCTATAGGGCCAATCCCTGCTGATAAGTGGGCTACTATTCTCAATTCACGGTTGGCTAATGATATCTTGATTAGAGGCTCGGCTAGGGTAGAATCTAGCTGGCACTCACGGTTTAGCGCGATTTGGCGGCGTTATCGCTACACTATCTATACAGATAAACGGCCTAATTTGTTTGTGATGCCCTTTGTTTGGCATTACTATCAAGCGCCATTAGACCCACTATTGATGCAAGCAGCTTTGAATCCTTTAATTGGTCGTCATCATTTGGCTGCTTTTCAAAGAGCTGGCTCTTCTCGTCCCCATTCTTGGGTAGATGTGCAAGAGGTTAAGTGTGAAACCCAGGGGCCTTTTATTCACATAGAGGTTCAAGCCAGTGGGTTTCTGTATGGAATGATGCGATTACTGGTTGGTTTACTTATCCAAGTTGGTCAAAGAGAAATAACGGTGGAAAGTTTTACCGATATTTGGGTTAATCAAAGAAGAGAAGTTGTCAAACATTCGGCTCCGGCTCATGGTCTCTGTTTATTACGAGTTGGTTATCCAGAATTTCCTTTTCCTTTAGAAGTTTGGTATGAGACTATGCCTAAATTTCTCCTTCATTAATTAAATAATATCGAAAGGGATAATTTAAGAATTGAGCAGCTAACTCAACAAAAGTAAACTGAAAAGAAATACAAATAAAAAAAACAACTAACCAAACAAACCATGAATAAAACTTACGTTCCACCAAAAGATACCTTAGAGGAAAAATGGTATGTTATTGATGCCGAAGGTCAACGCTTAGGGCGATTAGCCACTGCTATTGCCCAGATTATTCGGGGTAAAAATAAACCAATTTTTACTCCCCATATCGATACAGGGGACTTTGTTATTGTAGTTAATGCTGAAAAAGTAAATGTAACTGGTAACAAAAGTAGTCAGAAACTTTATCGCCGCCATTCTGGTAGACCAGGAGGCATGAAAACAGAGGTTTTTTCTAAATTGCAAGCTCGTTTGCCTCAAAGAATTATTGAGGAGGCAGTTTATGGAATGCTACCAAAAAATTCTCTGGGAAGAAAACTTCATACTAAACTAAAGGTTTATCCGGGGCCTAACCACCCTCACGCAGCTCAAAAGCCTGAAACATTAAGTATTCAAACTATTCCAGGAGAAAAATAATAATGCAAGGAACAGAAAGTGGTCGTGCTATGTATTGGGGTACTGGTCGCCGGAAGACTTCGGTTGCTTCAGTACGCTTAGTTCCAGGTACAGGTAAATTGGTGATTAATGGTAAGGAAGGTGAACTATACTTGCAATATAATCATAGTTATTTATCATCGGCTAAAGCTCCACTAGAAACTTTAGGTTTGGAAAATGAATATGACATTCTAGTTAAAGCGACAGGAGGTGGGTTAACAGGACAAGCTGAGTCTATTAAATTAGGTGTTGCTAGGGCTTTGTGCCAGTTAGACCCAGAAAATCGTAAACCTCTGAAGACAGAAGGATATTTGACTCGCGACCCCCGTGCTAAGGAACGGAAAAAGTATGGTTTACGCAAGGCTCGTAAGGCATCTCAATACTCCAAACGGTGATATATCCCAGAGGAGAAACTTATTTGCCAATTATTACAGAGCAACTTGTGATAATTGGCAAATAATTTGATACAATAAAAATAACTGTAAATTATTTAGAATCTAGCCTGTTAATTAATTAAATTCTACAAAAGAGCAAGTTCAGCAACTTAGTAGAGTTAAGTTAACACAGCAAAGAGAAAAGAAAATATTTGTAATTAAGTAGAGTAAAGCAAATGCCTAAAGCTGGTATTCATCCTGAGTGGTATCCAGAAGCCAAGGTTTACTGCAACGGTGAGGTTGTGATGACAATTGGTTCCACACAACCTGAGATTAATGTTGATGTTTGGTCGGGAAATCATCCCTTCTTTACAGGTACTCAGAAAATTATTGATACTGAAGGAAGAGTAGAGAGATTTATGCGTAAATATAGCAAGAAAGAGGGCGGTGGCAACTCTAAATCTAAAAAAAGTAAGGGTAAGAAATAGCTATAATGTCAATTGTCCTTAATTAGTTGTCTGTAGAATGCTACAGACAACTAATTAATATAAAAATATCAAAAAAATCCCCTAAAAATAAAACATTAATATAAAACAAAGGACAACTGACAATGGCTGAAACATATTTACTGGATAAATTAAAATCGGTTGAGCAAACCTACAATGAATTGACTCTACGTTTGGCTGACCCAGATATTGCTAAAGACCCCAGCGAGTTCCAAAAAATAGCTAAAGCACGCTCTTCCTTGGAAGAAGTGGTAAACACTTATGGAGAATGGAAAAATACCCAGGAAGAATTAGCAGGTGCTAAGGAAATATTGAAAGAAGCTGCTGGCGATCAAGAAATGCAAGAAATGGCCAAGCTAGAGGTGGAAGAGTTGGAAACCAAGGTCGAATCTTTGGAAGTTCAAATGAAGATTTCACTGCTGCCACGAGACCCTAACGATGATAAGAATATAATGTTGGAGATTAGAGCGGGTACTGGAGGGGATGAAGCAAGTATTTGGGCTGGGGATCTGGTCAGAATGTACTCCCGCTACTCAGAGACCCAAAGCTGGAAGGTGAGTTTACTGAGTGAATCTCTGGCAGATATGGGTGGTTTTAAAGAGGCAATTTTAGAAATTAAGGGGGAGCGGGTTTATAGTAAGCTTAAGTTTGAAGCAGGAGTTCATCGGGTTCAAAGAGTGCCAGTGACAGAAGCTGGTGGGAGGGTACATACTTCAACTGCCACGGTGGCCATCATGCCAGAGGTGGATGATGTAGAGGTTGAAATAGACCAGAAAGATATTGAATTGTCAACTGCTCGTTCTGGTGGAGCAGGTGGACAAAATGTGAACAAGGTGGAAACTGCTGTAGATTTGTTTCATAAGCCTACCGGAATTAGAATTTTCTGTACCCAGGAGCGGAGTCAGTTACAAAACAGAGAGCGGGCAATGCAAATTTTGCGGGCTAAACTTTATGAGATTAAGTTACAGGAGCAACAAGCAGAAGTGAGCTCTATGAGGCGATCGCAAGTAGGTACTGGTTCCCGTTCGGAAAAAATTCGGACTTATAATTATAAGGACAATAGAGTGACAGATCATCGCTTGGGTAACAATTTTTCTCTTGCACCTCTTCTGGAGGGAGATATAGAAAATGTGATTCAAGCTTGCATTACCCAAGATCAACAGGAACGTTTGCAGGAGTTGGCAGCATCAACTTCTACTCCAATGTCAGTGTAGTTGACATTTGATTAACTTTGTGATATAGAAATTATTGATTTAGCAGAAATGCTAGTTAAAAAGCGAGGACAGAGTTCTCGTTTTTTTTCTAAAATAGATATTACCAAATATTAACGTAGTAGACTATTCTAATTCTAGCAAGTTAAAGAAAACCAGGAGGCTTAGGCATGACTAAAGAAGAATTACCTTGGGAATGTGGAATGGGTTTCTATGTGCCAATTTTAAATGATGGAGAATTAGTCGGCATTTGTAAACCCGAATATGCTGAGGAAATTCTGGAAGTGATGAATGAGCAGGAAAGATTACGCAAAGCTCTGAGGTTGGCTTGTCTAGATTTGCTGCGACGGGTAGGAGGTAAAAGAAGCAGAGTCAATGATTTGATGCAGAAATATATAGCCCTGGCTGAACGACCTAAATATGGACCAAGAGCGATCGCTCTTCTACTACGGGAAAGGCAAGAACAACTACAGGTTAGTGGCCATGAGTTTATTAAATTCTGTGATATTCACAAAGTCTCTCCTGAACAACTCAAGGATATTTATGCTGGCAAAGCAATAGAAGAAAATTTAGTAGCACCTATAGCTAGAATTTTAGGCAAAACTAATACTGAGGTACAAGAAATATTAGAAGGTCCCAGGGAATCATACTAATAATATCATGTCCGGTTGAATACTTATAAATAAATGGTAATAGAGAACAGGGGGGAGAAAGAAGACAAAGAAAAAGAAGGATAGGGAAGAGAAAGTTTTTTTATCACTAATTAAGCGGAGATGATATAAGCACCCAAACAAAATTATTTACCTAATCCGATTCTATGTAATGCTTACAGTATAAGAAATTCAGTTTCTCAAAATGTGTAATTAATTTTGTGTACCTGCTTAAGTAGTTAAACTACAGGAAAGTTTAAAGTTAATAATTGTAATTAACTTTGCCATCAGGCATAATTGTTTGGTCAAGATTAGCATCTACAAGGTTGATATTATTAATCAAAGTATCAGTAAGATTAGCTTTATTTAGGTTGGCTCCTCTCAAATTAGCTCCTCTTAAATCAGCTCTAATTAAAATAGCTTTACTGAGGTTAGTACCTCGGAAATAAGCTTCCCTCAAATTTGCATCTTGAAAATTCACTTTTTTGAGGTTAGCAAATCTAAAATCTGCTCTATAAAGGTTTGCTTCTATTAAAGAAGCATTTGATAAATAAATCCTACTCAGATGAGCTTTAATCAGATTGGCTTTGTCTAAATTAGCCTGATAAAAATAAGCCCCAATTAATTCAGCTTCATGAAGATTAGCATGGCTAAGATTAGCATAACTGAAGTTAGCTTCCATTAAATCTGCTTTGGCTAAGTTGCTTCGGCTCAGGTTTGCTGAAGTGGCATCAACATATCTACAATTAGAATTTTGTAAATCACTTCCAATTAAATTCGCATCAAATAAATCAGCTTCAATTAAATTCGCAAGTCTGAGGTCGGCAGAAATTAAATTAGCATTTCTGAGATTAGCACCCTGAAGATTAATACCTGTCAGATTAGCATTAATTAGTTGAGCTGAAGTCAAATTAGCATCTCTACAATTAGCATTAACCAGTTGAGCTAAACAAAGATTAGCCCCTGTTAAATTTACCCCTTGAAAATTAATACCTTCTAGATTAAAACCTCTGAAATTAGCATCGGTAAAGTCTGGTTGTAGATGTAGATTTTTATTTCTCCATTCATTCCATGCAATTACACCACGATTAAGTAGGGCTAGATATTCTTGATTTGCCATATTTTGATCAAAAGCTACTCTTGGCAATATATAGCGATGGCTGTTATTAGGCCATAGCTATAATTTACAACATTTAATTTTGCACTATTACTTATGTAGCTTAACTGCGTAAATCTTGTAACATCAAAATTAGATTTTATAAATAAATTAGATTTTATCAGAATTGTAAGTATATCATCTTTATATGATATTTATCTCAAAGATTAATTTAACTTATATATAATTGCTAAATGTTAAGAAGTATTAACTTAATGAGAAGTAAAACTATGGGAAATCAGGGTTAAACTAGCAGACGAGACTAAAAATAAACTCTAAAGTTTATGACTTGACTATTGCAACCCAGAATAGAAATTATTAGCATTGTCCAAAAAATAGAACATTGCTAATCTGAAGATGTTACTAAAAATATGGACAAATCTGTCTGGATGATTGAACGGTTGGACCAAATTTAGCTTGAACACAGATAAGCCCTAAAGTATAACTCTGGGGAGCGCGAGATCAAAGTGTTGAGGCTGTTGTTTTGGTAGGCGACATTAAAAGCGTAGCACCTCCGAAAACAGACAAGAAGTTCCGACCGGCTCACTCAGGTATCGGAATCTTACACTATTTGTTTAGTCTGCCTTCAAGTATAAGCGTAAGTAAAATACTCATCCTATGAGATTCATGTTGCTGCAATTAAAGTTCCCAAGTAAGTTATTTACTCATTAATAAAGGATTTGACAACTATGCGAAACACCATAACTACTAAGCAACCGTTAAATCCAGATCAAAACGTAAATCATGGTTGTAATCTAAAGTGGAAGCTAGACGATAAACAAGAATGTCAGCTTTCGATTATAGAAGTGTGGAGAATTAGAATAATAAACGAAAACCAATAACAGCATCAATTCAGTTTTGCTATCAAAAATAAGGAAACTGAACCAAGTTTAGGTTTGAACAAAAAAGCAATTACATTGTGCAATCTTCTATATTAGAAAGATTGTCAGATTTACTGTGGATAAAACTGACCTAATGTCTGTCTTTGTAGAATTCAGAAAAGATTCCTATAGCAAACCCTGTGGGTTCGGAATATCTTAGTAATAAGGTATTGACATACTCCCGACGTTGCGCTTACGCGACAAAGCGGGATTCTTCAGTCAGAAAAAAACTGACCGCTGTTTTGACAGAGGTGATGTCCTCCCCCTGTGTTG